>MDTB01164849.1_pt1 | contig 14625 bp, 16 predicted proteins | sample 811161 | NCBI WGS metagenome assembly MDTB01 (sample SAMN05326650, study PRJNA326480) | marine metagenome | isolation source: seawater | place: Mediterranean Sea | collected 2009
ATTCATACGAATCAGTTTGATTATCAATCTTGCCTTTGTTATTTACAAGTAAAATCTTATGAACCAATTAAATCTTTTTTTAGAAATTACCAGAATAAAAAAGCCTATTGGTTATATGTTACTTTTTTGGCCATGCAGCTGGGGTTTAACTTTAGCATATGAATTTTCCTATAATTATAAAAATTATCTTTTTTATCTATTACTTTTTTTTCTTGGTTCAGTTTTGATGAGATCAGCGGGATGTATTGTAAATGATATTTTAGATCGAAAATTTGATAGAAGGGTATTTAGAACAAAAGATAGACCAATTGCTTCTGGCAAAATATCTCTAAACCAAAGTTTATTTTATGCCACTTTACTTTGTTTTTTTGCTTTCTTGATTCTTATCAATTTTAATTATTTTACAATTTTTTTGGCATTAATTTCAATGCCCTTAGCTTTTACCTATCCGTTAATGAAAAGATTTACATATTGGCCACAACTTTTTTTAGGAATAACTTTTAATTATGGTTTAATCTTAGGTTGGACTTCTATCAATACAGAAATTTCAATAATACCTTTGATATTTTATCTAGGGGCCATATTTTGGACACTTGGATACGACACTATATACGGGTTTCAGGATATCAAAGATGACGAAATAATTGGATTAAAATCAACTTCAATAAAATTTAAATCAAACCCATACAATTTTTTAAGAATATGCTACTTAATGTTTTTAATATCTTTAATATTTACAGGTTTTGTAATGGAATTAAATAAATCTTATTTTATATTTTTAATTTTCATTTTTATACAAATGCTTTATTTCCAACTAGGTAAGTTAAAAATTAATAAACCATCTAGTTGTTTGGCAATTTTTAAATCAAATAATTTTTTAGGTTTTTTAATTTTTACAAGCTTTTTAATTGGAAAGATTTAGATGAATGATATAATAATTTTAAAAAGACTTTACAGTGATTATACAAAAAAATATTTAAAAAAAATTTTAATTTCAGTATTTTTTACAGTTTTATTAGCAATAAGTACTTCTTCTGTTGCTTACTTACTTGATCCTGCAATTAAACAACTTTTTATCGAACAAAAACAATCTTTAATCTATATAATACCAGCTTTTATAGTTTTAGCTTTTGCTGTAAAAGGAGGTTCTCTTTATCTTGCCAAAATTATAATGATACGGGTATCTGAGGAAGTAAGAAAAGATATTCAAATTGATATGTTTGCTTCCCTTATTAAGGCAGATACAAAATTAGTAGATAATAAACATTCTGGAAAATTTGTTACAAACTTAACAAATGATGTCGGCATGATTACTAATTTAGTAAGTACTGCAATATTAAACCTTTTTAAAGATAGTTTAACTTTAATTGGTCTTCTTTCAGTCATGTTCTATCAAAATTGGAAACTATCTTTAATAGCAATTATAATGATACCTTTGGCTAGTACTGCTGCAAGAACACTTGGAAAAAGAATTGGAAAAGTTACGACCCAACAAATGAGTAAGGCTGGAATTCTAAATTCGTATTTAATTGAAGTTTTTAAAAACCATAAATTAACTAAAATTTTTCAAAAAGAAGAATATGAAAAAAAAAGAGCCAATGAATATATTTACAGTTTAAAAGAAACCTCAAAAAAAATAAATGAAGTATTTGTAAGAGCATCTCCAATTATGGAATTTTTAACTGGAATAATGATAGCTTTTTTAATATTTATTTCAGCCAAATTAATTTCAAATAATGAGCTTGAAGTAAGTAATTTTTTTTCATTTCTTGCTGCAATGATGTTAGCTTATCAACCAGTAAGGTCATTAGCCACTTTAAATATTTCTATACAACAAGGTTTAGCTGGTGCTAGAAGAGTTCTTCCAATAATTGATGATGTTCCGGAAATTAGAGAAAACACAAATTCTAAAGAGTTAATTGTTAAAAATGGGGATATTAATTTTCAAGATGTAAATTTTGAATATACAGATGAACAAACCCAAGTTCTTAAGTCCATAAATCTAAACATACCTGGTAAAAAGATGACTGCTTTAGTTGGTCATAGTGGTGCAGGTAAGTCTACAATTCTGAATCTTATACCTCGATTTTATAACGCAAAAGCAGGGGAAATTAAAATTGATGAGCAATCTATTTATGAAGCTACAATTTTTTCATTGAGGAAAAACATATCATTAGTAAGTCAAGATACCACTTTGTTCGATGATACAATTAGAAATAACATAGCTTATGCTAATTTAGATGCTTCTAAGAACGATATTGAAGAAGCTGCTAGATACTCTTTTGCAGATGAATTCATAGAGAAATTGCCTAAAAAATATGACACAGTAATAGGTGAAAATGGTGTAAGGCTTTCTGGTGGAGAAAAACAAAGGCTTTCAATTGCAAGAGCAATACTTAAAAAAACTCCTATAATATTATTAGACGAAGCCACTTCATCTCTGGATGCTGAGACTGAAGATAAAATACAAAAAGCAATATCTTTTCTTACTAAAGGAAGAACCACAATAGTGATAGCTCATAGACTCTCAACTATTTTAAATTCAGATAAAATTTATGTAATTAATAAAGGCCAAGTCATAGGAGAAGGCAAACATGAAAGTTTACTTGAAACATCAAATGTTTATAAAAATTTTTATGAAAAACAGATTAAAAAAGCTTGATGTTATTTATTTACAGAATTTTGATAAACTTTGTCTTTTTAATTTCTCCAATAATAATAATTATTAGATTAATTAAAAGAAAAGAAAGTTTTTCGAGATTTAAAGAAAAATTTTGTTTTTTTACTGAGAGAAAAAAGAGTGGAGAACTAATTTGGTTTCATGGAGCAAGTGTTGGGGAGTTACAGAGTGTCATACCGCTAATTGAAAAACTTGAAAAAAATAGAAGGATTAAGCAAATATTAATTACGTCTAACACCTTGAGCTCTTCACAAGTCATAAAAAAAATACAATCTAAAAAAGTTATCCATCAATTTTTTCCCGTAGATACAAACTTCCTTTCAAAGAAATTTTTAAATTATTGGAAACCCTCATTCGTATTTTTTATAGATTCTGAGATTTGGCCAAATATGATTATGAATTTAGATAAAAGAAATATTCCTATAACACTTTTAAATGGAAGAATTACAACAAAAACTTTAAAAAAATGGAAACTAATTTCAACTTTTTCAGAAAAAATTTTTTCAAAATTTGCCTTATGTTTGTCTTCTAGCAGAACATCTAAAATTCATCTTAAAAAATTAGGTGTTAAAAATGTAAAATTATTTGGTAATTTAAAATTCTCTCAATCAGAAAATGAGATAATCAAGATGGACAGTAATTTAAAAAAGTTTTTAAAATCTAAAAAGACATGGTGTGCAGCAAGCACCCACAATAAAGAGGAGATTTTTTGTGGTTTGGTTCATAAAGAATTGAAAAAGAAATACAAGAATCTTCTAACTATCATAATCCCAAGACATGTTCATAGAGTAGAGAATATTAATGAAGACTTAACAAAATTAAATCTTAAAGTTCAAAACCATGAACCAAGAAAAAAAATCGATCAAGATATTGATATTTATATTGTTAATTCTTACGGTAAAACTAAATCTTTTTATAGTAATTGCGAAAATATATTCCTTGGAGGTTCTCTAATAGATCATGGAGGGCAAAATCCATTAGAGGCAGCAAGATATGGATGTAATATTTTGCATGGTCCAAATGTGTCAAATTTTAAGGAAATTTATGAATTTTTAAAAAATGATAATATCTCAGTGAGCATAAACACTCAAAAAAATATGATTTATACATTAAACAAATTTTTCACTAAAAATTCTAATTCAAAAAAAATACAAAAAAAATTGAATTATCTTGGCAAAAAAATTTTAGATAAAACTTTTGCAGAAATTAATTTATTATTAAAATATGAAAATTAGAAAACCAAAATTTTGGGATATTAAAAAACCCAATCTTCTATCTCGTTTTTTACTAATTTTTACTATCCCGATAATGATTAATAATTTTTTCCTGAATTTAAAATCAAAAGAGAAATCAAAAAAAATTAAAACAATATGTATTGGGAATATTTATTTGGGCGGGACCGGAAAAACTCCAACAACAATAAAATTATACCAAGTATTGAGTAAGCTTAAATTAAAAATTTCTACAGCGAAAAAATTTTATCAATCTCAATTAGATGAAGAAATCATTTTAAAAGAAAAAACAAATTTTTTAACAGCTAAAAATAGAGCTGAAATTATTAATAAAGCTATTCAGAATGATATAGATCTAGTTATATTTGATGATGGTTTACAGGATAAAAGTATAAATTATGACATTCAATTTGTTTGTTTTGACTCTAAGAATTGGCTTGGCAACGGCTTACTATTACCTTCTGGTCCTTTAAGAGAAAAATTAAAGAGTATTAAAAAATATGATGGAATTTTTTTAAAAAATGATGGCAGTACCACAGCTGATATAATCCAATCCATAAAGAAACATAATAGTAATATTCCTATTTTTGATACTAAGTACAAAATTTTAAATTTAAAAGATTTTAAAATGCAGGAAAAATATTTAATTTTTTCAGGTATTGGAAATCCTTATGATTTCAAAAACATTTTATTAAAAAATAACTTTAATATTGTAAAAGAAAAAATTTTTCCAGATCATTATTATTATACCAAAAAAGATATCCTTTATCTTAAAGAATTGGCAAAAAAATTAAACCTAACAATATTAACTACAAAAAAAGATTATGTAAAATTACCTGAAGAATTTAAAAAAGAAGTATATTTCATAGAAATAGAGTTAGAGATAAATAATGAAGAAAGATTAATCAATTTGATAAAATCAAAACTTTATGCGTAATTTAAAATATTTTTTTCAATTTTTAGGAATTATAATTTTATTTTTTTTCTTTAAAATTATAGGATTTAAATATTCATCAATTTTATCAGGATATTTACTATCTTTGATTGGACCTTTGTTCAGACCAAGTAAAATAATTTATTCAAATCTGTCACAGGCATTTCCGAAAATGGATAAGTTGGAACAAAAAACTATCAAAGATAAAATGTGGTTCAATTATGGGAGGATGCTATCTGAGTATGTTTTTATTAAAGACTTTAGAATTAAAGATGAATTTAAAAAAAAAATAATAATTGAAAATCAAGATCAATTAGAAAAATTAAGGTATTCAAAAGAACCGGTTATATTTGTTTCTGGCCATTTTAATAATTTTGAGTTGATGGCTATGGCCATAGAAAATACTGGAATTGATTTAGCAGCAATTTATAGACCACTTAATAACAAATTTTTAAATCCAATAATGGAAAAAATTAGAAAAAAATATATTTGCAGAAAACAGATAAAAAAAGGAATTTCTGGAACAAAAGATTTAGTTAAACTTTTTAAAAATGGTACCTCGATAGCTTTGATGATAGACCAAAGGGTTTCTGAGGGTATTATGTGTAATTTTTTTAATAAAAAAGCATTTACAACAACAATACCAGCACAATTTGTAAAAAAATATGAAGCTAGAATTGTGCCAATATATATAGAAAGAAGTGAGGAAAATTTTTTTAAGATAAAAGTATACGATGAAATACAATTCTCTAAAAACGATACGATAGAGACTATTACCCTAAGTTTAAATAATATTTTAGAAAAAATGATTGTAACAAATCCAGAACAGTGGATCTGGACTCATAATAGATGGAAATAATTTCTTAATAATTTTGCTCTCTTTTCTGGGATGCCTCTTTATAAGAAAAATATGCCTCCTGTAATTCCTCATTCCAGTAAGTTAAATTATTTAATGGAATTTTTTTTCCAGAAATTGCACAAATTACATGGTCTCCATCTTGTATTATCTCAAAATTATTTGGTAAATATTTTATTTTAGCTAATTTTTTTAACATTTTTAGTTTATATATTGATATATGAAAGTTGCAGTAATAGGAAGTGGTGGTAGAGAACATTCTATTTGTTATTTTCTGAAAAAATCAAAAAATATCAGTGAAATTTATTGTATACCTGGAAATGCAGGAACTGAAACTATAGCTTCAAATGTCGACATTGATCTGGAAAATTTTGAAAATATTAAAAATTTTATTCTTAAAAATAAGATAGACCTCGTTATTGTTGGACCAGAAAAACCATTAGTAGACGGAATTGTTGATTTTTTAGAAAACCATAAAATTAAGGTATTTGGTCCAAACAAAATAGCTTCTCAGCTTGAAGGTTCAAAAATTTTCACGAAAAAGTTGTGTGAAAAATATAAAATTCCTACTGCTAAATTTGGGATATTTAATAAGGTAGGTCTTGCAATTAATTTTTTGGAAATATGTGAATTTCCTTTGGTCGTCAAAGCTGATGGATTAGCTGCCGGAAAAGGGGTTTACATTTGTGAAAATAAATCTCAGTCCACTCAAGCAGTTAAGGAAATTTTTAATGGAAAATTTGGAGAAGCAAAAGAAATTTTAATTGAAGAGTTTTTATTTGGAGAAGAAATGAGTTTTTTTATAATTTCAGATGGGAAAACATATAAACTTTTTGGAACTGCTCAAGATCATAAAAGAGTATTAGAGGGAGACAAGGGGAAAAATACAGGTGGGATGGGTGCTTATTCTCCATCAAAACTTGAAAGCAAAAGATTAAATGAAAAAATTTGTAAAGATATAATTAATCCGACACTAAAAGGTTTGAAGGAAAAAAATTCATTTTTTAGAGGATTTTTATATGCAGGTCTTATGATTGTAAAAGGTGAGCCATTTTTAATTGAATATAATGTAAGAATGGGTGATCCGGAATGTCAAACAATTCTACCAAAATTAAAAACAGACTTTGCTAATCTAATCAAAAGTTGTGTAAATGAAGAATTAGAATTTACAAATTTAGAATGGCATGATGATAAAAGTCTTTGTGTAGTAGTTTGCTCAAAAGGATATCCAGATAAATATAAAAATAATATTGAAATTCAAAATTTAGATAATATCAATCTCAGTGAGAAAGAATTTATTTTTCACGCAGGAACAAAAAAAAATAAAAATAAAATTTATTCTAATGGTGGAAGAGTTCTAAATTTTGTTATTACCTCGAAAAACTTAAAGAGCAGTAGAAACAAAGCAATAGAACTCATTAAAAAAATTGACTGGAAAAATGGATTTTATCGCAAAGATATAGGTTACAAAGTAATCGATTGATGAGAATTATAAGCGGAAATTTCAAAGGAAAAAAAATTTTTCTACCTAATGATAAATTTACAAGGCCGCTAAGAGATATGGTTAAAGAGTCTATTTTCAATCTCATCACTCATTCAAATAAAATTAATGTGGATATAAAAGACTCTTCTGTTTTAGATCTATTCTCGGGATCTGGATCGTTTGGGCTTGAATGTTTATCTAGAGGAGCAAAAAAAGTAACTTTCTTTGAAAATTACTCACAAGCTATTATTACCTTAGAAAAAAATATCAAATCTGTAAAAGCCGAAAATTATTGTCAAATCATTAAAGAAAATTGTTTTGAGTTTTTTAAGTTTGATAATAGATTTCAGAATTCATTTAAAATTATCTTTATTGATCCTCCTTTTAAAGAAATGAAAATTAATCACTTAATAGAAATGATAATAAAAAATAAAATCTTACAGGAAAATGGTATAATTATTTTACATAGACATATTAAAGACAAATTAGAATTATCTTCTAAACTCAAAATAGTAGAAACTAGAACCTATGGGATTTCAAAAATAACTTTTGGAAACTAGTTTTTTTTTAAAAATTTTTTTGTATCATTTTTAATTAGTTCAACAGAGGGTTGGGTGTAGGGATTTACGTTAATTGCCTTACCTAGTAAGATTGTTTCAAGCATAAAAAACGTAAATAATTCTCCTAATGTTTCCTCATTCCTTTTTTTAATTAAGAAGCTTCTAAAAGGTATGTTTTTTTTTTTTAAAAACGTTTTCAGTAGCCAAAAATTGTGAATATTTAATTTCATTTACTTTTTTATTTTTAAGATAAAAATGAGAACTATTTAAATTATGGTTTTTAATTTTGGTTGAATTATCTTCATTTACAAAGAAAAAAGTAAAAAAATTATTTCTTGGTCCATCCAAATATAATTGCATTAAACTATGATTATCTTTTGGCATTTTAGAAATGATCGGTAATAAACCTTTTCCTTTTTTACCCAAACTTTCCGCAACTAATTGTTGATACCAAAGAAATAAATCAGATGATCTTTCATCATAATTTAAAATTATTGAATTACTCTTTTTTTTATTCAAAAAATTTAACATATTAGAAACATTAATGATAAGAGAATTCATAAAATTTTTATTTTTAATCAAACTATTAAATCTTCTAAATTTATTTATATTTAATCCCATTAATGCTGCGGGAACCATTCCTACTTCAGATAACACTGAATATCTGCCACCTATAAAATTGTTATGATGAATTACATCTGCTTTGATTTGATTAGCTAATTTCATCAAATAACTTTTTTTGTTTTCTGTAATAAAAACATTTTTATCTCTACCAGTTATTAAAGTATTTACATTTACGATTGTCTCAAGAGTATTACCTGATTTAGAAATAATAAGGTTAAGATTTTTTCTTTTTGTAATTTTTTCATTTTTTTTTCCAAAATCATCATAAAATAAAAAAAATTTTTTAATTTTATAATTCAAAAAATTAAAAATTGAACGAGCTCCTAAAATTGACCCTCCCATACCTATCAAAACTATTTGGGGATATTTCTTAAGTCTTATCAAAAATTTTTTATTAAAAGAATCTTTGTAAGTTTTTTTAAAAGACTGTAATATCTGATTATTTTCTAAAAGAAGATTTTTTAATAAAATTTTAATATTTTTTTTTTTATTTTTATTATTAAAATTTTTAAAAAGTATATTTCTTGTTAACATTGAACTTATTTAATTTTTTTCAAAATTAATTCTTCTATTGATGATATTTCACTGTCATTATCAGTCTGTTTTGGTATCAATTTTTCTTTGCTCAAGCTTGATTGAATATCGTTAGTTTTTAATTTTTCTGAGTTTACTTGAGCGTTATCTGGTAATGGCAGCTTGCCATAACTGGGCGGTAAAACTAAAGGACTTTTTTTTTCTACTAAAAATTCATCTGATGAATTTTTTTTTTTTAATGTGAGGGCATCTTTTGCAGATTGACAGCCAACTAAAAAACTTAAAGTTAAAAATAGAAAAAAAATTTTTTTCATGTCCTTTTTTTTAAAAATAATTCTAAACATACTAATAGTAATACACCAAATGAAATGAATATATCAGCTACATTAAATATAAACCAATGAAAATTATAAATATATATATCTATAAAATCAGGTACTGCTGAATAATAAAGTCTATCAGTAATGTTTCCTAATGAACCTCCGATTATAATAGAATAACTAACTTTTTCTAAACCTTTAGACTTAAACATAAAAAAAATAATTATTAATGTAACTAGAACAATTAAAAGAGTTAAAATATTATAGTATAATTTCTGATCAAACGATAATAATCCAAAAGCGATTCCCTCATTCCAAATTAAATTTATATTTAAAAATTTGGATGAGAATAAATTAGAGGATAAAATTGTTTCACTTTTAAAAACAACATAAAATTTTGATATTCTGTCTAAAGAAAAAACAATTATTATTATAAGTAGATTGGTTACAAAATTTTTTTTTAAATACTTTAGCATTTAAGGATGTCTCTCACAGGGATCAGGACTAATTTTCCAACATACTGGACATTTCTTGCCCGATGCTTTCTTAGTCACGACTGTTACATCATTTTTATCATCAAAATTAATTTCTGCTTTAGAAGTTATGCATAACTCTGATAAATCTAAATTGCTTAGAATTTCTCTAAATTTATTATTTAGTTTAATCTGAAGCTCAGCCTCTAGGCTTGATCCTATCTCTTTACTTGCTCTTTTTTCTTCAATGCTAATATTGCAAATATCTCTAATCTTAATCAATTCAGACCATTTTTCAGCAAGTTTTTTATTTTCAAATTTTTTTGGGAAATCTATGAAATTTTCTAAGTGAATACTTTTATTTTTTTTTGATACCAGTTGATAAATTTCCTCGGTAGTAAAAGAAAGGATTGGAGCAAACCATTTTAATAATGAATTTAACAATATATTCAAAACCTTAATGCAAGATTTTCTCTTAGCAGAATGAATAGGATCACAATATAAAGTGTCTTTTCTAATATCAAAATAAAATGCTGATAATTCCACAGTACAAAAATTTAGTAATTCTTTATACAGATTGTGAAAATCATAATTCTTGAAATAATTATTAAATTTATGATTTAAGGAAAAAACTTTATGAAGCATAAATTGCTCAAGCTCTGGTAAACTTTCTACATTTAACTTTATTAATTCTATATCCTCAAATTTATCATTAAGGTTTCCTAATATATATCTAAAGGTATTTCTTATTTTACGGTAAGATTCTGAGTGTTGATCCAGTATAGAGTAATCTATCCTTAAATCCTCTGCGTAATTAGAAGAAGCTACCCAAATTCTAAGAATATCAGCTCCATATTTTTTCAAAATATCTTCAGGTGCTATTACATTTCCTAAAGATTTAGACATCTTAAGTCCTTTACCATCTACTACAAAGCCATGAGATAAAATTGACTCAAAAGGAGCTCTACCTCTTGTTCCACATGACTCTAATAAAGATGAATGAAACCATCCTCTGTGTTGATCTGAGCCCTCCAAATACATCGAGGCTGGCCACTTAAGATCCTCTCTTTTTTCCAACACAAAAGAGTGAGTAGATCCACTATCAAACCATACTTCTACAATATCACTAAGTTTATCAAAATCTTCTGATTTGTATTTTTCACCCAAAAACTTTTGAGGATCATCAGAAAACCAACAATCTGATCCCTCTTTTTCATAAATTTTTGCAATATTTTCAAATAACTCATCCTCTATCAAAATCTCTTTTGTTTTTTTATTTACAAAAATAGGTAAAGGAACTCCCCATACTCTTTGACGAGAAACACACCAATCAGGTCTAGTTTCGATCATTGATTTTAATCTCTCTTTACCTTTAGAAGGATAAAAATTAGTTTCATTAATTGCTTTCAGTGCTTTTTTTCTAAGACTGTGGCTTTCCATAGAAATAAACCATTGGGGAGTCGCTCTATGAACTAATGGTGCTTTTGATCTCCAAGAATGTGGGTAAGAATGAACAATCTCACCGTTCTTTAAAAGTTTTTGCTGTTGTTTTAATTTTTCTATTACAATTGAATTAGCCTTAAAAATATGTATGCCCTCAAACAAAGGCACATTTTTTGTATATTTGCCATCTCCATCAACTGTTTCAATCGCTTTTATCCCATTATTCAAACAAAGGTTAAAATCATCTGGTCCATGACTTGGTGCGCAATGAACAATACCAGTGCCTTGTTCGGTTGTAACAAATCGTGCCTCTAACATTGGTATATCATAATCATAACCCAATTCTAAAAAAGGATGGTTACAAATAGTATCCTTCAATTCTTTGCCTTTGAATTTTTTTAAAATTTTATAATTTTTGATTTCACAATCTTTAATGGTAGTTTCTACTAAAGCTTCTGCTAAAACAATTTTTTTATTCTTAAAATCTCCATCATCCTTAATTTCAATCAAAAGGTAATCTAAACTTTCGTTGTAAGCTAGAGCTTTATTGGCAGGGATTGTCCAAGGCGTAGTAGTCCAAATAACTATATTACATTTATTAAGTTCCTTTATTTTAGAAGATTTGACTGGAAACGACACATAAATAGTATCTGATTTATGATCTTGGTATTCTACCTCTGCATCAGCTAAAGCTGTTTTCTCTACAGTGGACCATAACACGGGTTTAAAACCTCTATATAAACTCCCTTCTTTTAAAAATTTTCCAAGCTCCCTAACAATTTGAGCTTCAGCATCATAACTCATTGTAGAATAATAATTTTCCCAATCCCCTACTACTCCTAACCTCTTGAATTGTTCTTTATGAATTTCAATCCATTTTTCAGCAAAAGCTCTGCATTCTTTTCTAAATTCAATTATGGGGACTTCGCTTTTGTTCTTTTTGTTTTTTTTATATTGTTCTTCTATTTTCCACTCAATTGGTAATCCATGACAATCCCAACCAGGAACATAAACTGAGTCTTTGCCATCCATTTGATGAAATTTTACAATTATATCTTTTAAAATTTTATTTAATGCTGTTCCCATATGAATATTTCCATTTGCATATGGGGGACCATCATGGAGTATAAATTTTTCTTTACCTTTTTTAGAATTTCTCAATTCTCTATAAAGATCAATTTTTTTCCATAGTTGTAATATTTCAGGTTCCCTTATTGGTAAATTAGCTTTCATAGAAAAAGCTGTTTTAGGAAGATTTATTTGATCTTTGCTCATTTGGTTTTTTTTGCAATTAATAAGTCAGTTTTAATTTGTTTTTTTAATTGGTCCATGTTTTTGAATTTCTTCTCTTTTCTAATAAATTTTAAAAATTCAACAGTTAAATCTTTATTATATAGATTTCCAGAAAAATTGAATAAATGAACCTCTAGTAATATTTTTTTCCCATTGAATGTGGGTCGATATCCTAAATTTGCTATACCTTTAATAAATTTTGAGTAATTTTTCATTTTAACTCTTACAGCGTAGACACCTGGACATGCTAAAACATAATCCTTGATATCAATATTTGCTGTAGGGAAACCAATTTTTTTTCCTAATTGTTTTCCTTTTTGAACTTTTCCTTCAATAGACCATTTCCTCTTTAGAAGTTTATTTGCCTCATGCAATTTGCCTTTTTGTAAAAAAGTTCTAATTAAGGTCGAAGAAATAATTATTTTTTTTTTGATTAACGGCTTTGGTTTAATGATTTTAAAATTGTATATTTTTTCACATTTGATTAATTGTTTAACATCACCTTCTCTTTTATTTCCAAACCTAAAATTATTGCTAACAAATATTAATTTTGCTTCTAGTTTTTTTTTTTAGTATTTTTTCAATAAAATAAATCGATTTTATTTTAGAAAAGTTTTTATTAAATCTTTTTATAATTACAAAATCAACTTTCAATTTATTTAAAAGACTTATTTTTTGTTTTTGATTAGAAATTCTAAAGTTCTTTAAATTCTTATTAAAGTACATTTTTGGCATTGGCTCAAATGTCAAAACACCAACTTTTAAAGAGTATTTTCTTTTAAAATGATTTGCTAAATTAAATAGCTTTTGATGACCTAGGTGTAGTCCATCAAAATTTCCAATTAAAATTATTGACCGTTTGTGTTTAGATTTTATGTTTAAGCTTTTATATAAATTTATTGAATTTACCATTTTAATTCAGATTGAATATAATTACAAATCACTTCGTATGATTTTGCAATCTCTTCAATTCCTTTTTCTTCAATTTCTTTTTTGTGAATTCCGTTAGATATTATTAAGGTGTCAAAATTTAAAAGATTTGCTCCTTTAATATCTGTATTTAAATTATCACCAATAGATAGTACTTTTTTATTTTTATTATCAATAGACTGATTGTAAACCTCCGGATAAGGTTTTCCAAAATAAATAACTTCACCTCCCATCTTTTCAAAAATCATAGCTACTGATCCAGCACATAGTTCTCTTTTGTTTCCTCTATCCACAATTAAATCAGGATTAGTACAAATCATTTTTTTTTTTAAATTATTTTCTAATAAATTTTTATAAAATTTTAAGTCCTCATTTTGATCATCAAACAATCCTGTACATAATAAATAATCACTTTTTTTAATTGTTTCTGATTTTTTTTTTTCAAAATTACTAAATAAATCAAAATCTCTTGGAGGACCAATATGAAAAAAGGTTTCACCTGAAAAATTTTTTTTTAAATAATTTAATGCTGCTTCACCTGAGGTAAAAACGTGATCTCTTATTTCTTTTTTTAAACCAAGTTTTTCGAGAAAAGATTTTACAGCATAATTTGGTCTAGGTGCATTAGTTAATAAAACGTAATTTTTCTTTTTTTTTGAAATTTCTTCTAGAGCATTTATAGCTTTATGATGAAGTGATATCCCGTTATGGACCACTCCCCATAAATCGACATAGAATATCTGATAGTTGTCAGCTATAGAGCTAAGGCCCTCATTGTCTAAATTTTTAGTCATTAAAATAATCTATAACCCATAAAATCCTCAAATTCCTTTATTTTTTAACTAACTTATTTTTAACTATATCTTGAAATAGTAAGGCCAGTCTCTATATGACAACCATATTATAAAGGAGAATTTATGAAATTTAGACCATTACACGATCGTGTTTTAATTGAAGTTTTAGATGGAAGTGAAAAAACTGCTGGTGGTATAATTATACCAGATACAGCTCAAGAAAAACCCCAAGAAGGTAAAGTTGTGGCTATTGGTGGTGGCACAAAAACTGAAGATGGAAAAACAATTCCAATGGATGTTAAAGTTGGTGACAAAGTTTTGTTTGGCAAATGGTCAGGAACTGAAGTCAAAATCGACGGTAAAGAATATAGCATAATGAAAGAATCTGACATTATGGGTATTTCAAGTAAATAAATTAATTTAAAGGAGAAAGTAAAATGGCAAAAATTGTTAAATTTGATGCTGAAGC
>MDTB01197159.1_pt1 | contig 14624 bp, 15 predicted proteins | sample 811161 | NCBI WGS metagenome assembly MDTB01 (sample SAMN05326650, study PRJNA326480) | marine metagenome | isolation source: seawater | place: Mediterranean Sea | collected 2009
TTATGAGCGGATATTTAAAAAGAAAAAGAGAAAATAAACCATTTGTGAGTTTAAAAATAGCGGCTTCAATAAATGGAAAGATCGGAACAAAAAAAGGTGAAAGTAAGTGGATTAGTTGTGATTTATCAAGAAAAAAAGTTCAGCTGATTAGGTCAAATCATGACGCCATACTTGTTGGGAAAGAGACTGTTTTGCATGATAATCCAAAATTAAATTTAAGGGATGAATATCAAAATATTCCACAAAAATTTATCTTCATATTGGATTCTAATCTATCAATACCTTACTCAAAAGAATTGAAAGTTATTAGATTTAATGATACTGAAAAAATTTATATTTTTACGAAAATGAATTGTAATAAAAAGAAATTAGAGCAAGTAAGAAGGCTCGGTTTAAACCCGATACAGGTAAGGAAGAAAAAAGGCCGGCTTGACATCTCAGAAATTTTGCTGAAGATCGGTAATCTTCAAATAAATAAACTCTTGGTTGAAGGTGGGAGCTCTATCTGGACAACTTTTATCAAGGATAATTTTTTTGATGAAATCATCATTTTTTGGGGTAATAATATTCTAAACGGAACTGGAATGCCCGCCTTTAAAGACTTTCTGCCAACAAATTCCCTCATAAAGCATTTCCCAAGGTTAAAATTGAAATATATCAATACTTGGGGAGATGACATCGAAGCAGTTTGGAAACCAACTACATAGGAGAGTTAAGTAAAATGTTTACAGGGATCATATCTGACATAGGTTTGATTAGTGACTTTATAAAAGTTAAAGACTTTCAAGCAAAAATATTTTGTAATTATAAATGGGAGGAGATTGACTTGGGTTGCTCCATTAGTTGCGATGGCGTTTGTTTAACAGTTATTGAGAGGGGAATAGAAAAAAATGAAAATTGGTTCAAAGTTGAAGTCTCAGAGGAAACTGTATCAAAAACAAATATTGGTAATACTAGCTTTGGATGGGCTAAGGGAAAAAAAATAAATTTAGAAAGAGCACTAAAAATTGGGGATGAACTTGGAGGCCATATAGTAACTGGACACATAGATGGAACTGGAATAATCCGTAAAATTGAAGAAATAGAAGGGAGTACTGATGTAACTTTTGAAGTGAGTGGTGAGATAATTAAATTCATTGCTCAAAAAGGGTCTGTCACAATCAATGGAACTTCGCTGACTGTCAATCAAGTAAATGAGAACTTTTTTAATATAAATTTCATTCCACATACCAAAAATAATACAAACTGGAATACAATTAGTTTGGGAGAAAAAGTGAATATTGAAATAGATATATTAGCGAGATATGTCGATAGAATTTTGAAAACGGAGAAAAAAAACCATGAGTAACTCCTCTTCGAATGTATCTGATATTGAGCTTATTATTGAGGATGCCAGGAATGGTAAGATGTTTATACTTGTAGATCACGAGGACCGAGAAAATGAAGGTGACTTGATTATTCCAGGACAAATGGCCACACCAAATGCCATTAACTTTATGGCAAAGCATGGTAGAGGTCTGATATGCCTCGCTTTATCATCTGAACAAATCAATAAATTAAAGATACCTCTAATGGCGTCTACCAACTCGTCACGACATGAAACAGCTTTCACTGTTTCGATTGAGTCGAGAGAAGGAGTGACTACAGGAATATCGGCCCAAGATAGAGCAAAAACTATATCTGTTGCTATAAACCCACAAGTACGGAGTGAGGATATTGCTACTCCAGGGCACGTGTTTCCTCTGAGAGCAAGAGATGGAGGAGTTTTAGTTAGAGCTGGTCATACTGAAGCTGCCGTCGATATTTCAAGGCTTGCTGGATTAAACCCTTCTGGAGTAATTTGTGAAATCATGAACGAAGACGGCAGTATGGCTAGGCTTGAAGATCTTAAAAAATTTTCTAAACAGCACGATTTAAAAATTGGAACAATTTCTGACCTTATATCATATCGTAGACGAAACGACAATTTGATAAAGGAGGTGGAAAGCGCAAATTTAAGTTCAAGATTTGGAGGGCAATGGAAAGTCACTAGGTTCAAAAATGAAATAGATTCATCTGAACATATTGTTTTGCAAATGGGCAACATTAAAAATGCCGAGACTGTGCTTGTAAGAATGCATAAACTTGAGATATATAGAGATTTATTGGGCTTTGTTCCTGAAAGAACGGATGAAATAGGTAAAGCTATGAACAAGATAATTAAGGATAAAAGAGGTATTATAGTTATTCTTGGCGCAGGCGTATCCAAAAAGGAGGAGATAAAGGCAAAACCTGATACTCTGAAAGAATATGGTATTGGTGCCCAAATATTATCTAACTTAGGGGTGAAAAAAATTAAACTTTTATCAAACTCTAAGCTTCCCAAAGTTGTTGGACTAGAAGGTTATGGGCTTGAGATAGTATCAACGGTAGGCTTTTAGATGAAATCTAATAAAACTAATTTGGAAAAAATTCCTGAATTACCAGGTCAATCTAATATTTGTTTGGTTGCAGCAACGTATTATAAGGAAATCACGCAAAGCTTAATACTGGGTTGTTCAGAGATCTTAGAAAAAATTGGTGCTGAGGTAGCTATAGTAGAAGTTTCAGGAGCATTAGAGATACCTACCACTATTAAACTATTAGAAAATCGCTATGACGGTTTTGTAGCTATAGGGTGTGTTATAAGAGGCGAAACGTCTCATTACGAAATAGTTAGTAGCGAAAGCGCCCGAGCAATTTCAAAACTGGGTCTTCAAAAGCTATGTATAGGAAATTGTATTTTGACTGTCGAAAATGAGCAGCAAGCTCAGGAGAGAGCAGATCCTTCAGCGCAAAACAAGGGCGGCGAAGCAACCATTGCCATGCTTCAATTACTTAAAATTAAGCATGATGAAAAGAAAAAAAGTGCAGAAAAATTATCAAACAGAAAATAAGAATACCACTTCTCGATTATTTGCAGTTCAAGCTCTTTTTCAGATGGAGGCAGTAGGCAAGAGCGTCAAACAAATTAAAAAAGAGCTCAAAGAAAAGTTTCAAAAGGAACAATTTGAAGAGTCAACTTTGATAAAACCAAATTATAACCTTTGTGAAAAAATAATAGAGGGCGCTTCTTTTAATCAAAGAATTATCGACAAAACGATAAATAAAGCCTTCGATAATAACTGGAACCTGAAAACAATTGATCCCACTCTGAGAGCAATATTAAGAGCTGCAAGCTCTGAGATAATACAAAATAGAACCCCTGTGAAAGTTATCATCTCTCAATTTATCGAAATTACTAAATCGTTTTACCCTTCTGGTAAAGAGCATAGTCTTATTAATGGTTTATTAAATAAAATTCAATTTGATCTCAAAATCGATTAATTTTCTTTCTAATCAATTTTCTTGTGGCAAGTTTACCTACTTGACCTCTTCTTCCGTACCATTTCTGCAACTCACTTGAATTCTTCAAACCGAGCTGCTTGATAATTGTAGCATTAACCTCTTCTTTCGACAAAAAAGTAATATCAAGAGTATTTTCTTCTTTATATTTTTGCAGACGAACTCCCTTCCCCTTCTTTAGAATTGGAATATCAGTGAGAGGAAAAATTAACAGCTTATACTCCGTGCTCATGATAACTATTTTCTCTCCAATTATTTCATAAAAACCAATTACTTCATCATCATCTGTAACTTCGAAAACCTGCCGACCTGATTTAGTCATGCTAGTCAGAGAAGAAAAATTAACGGCAAAGCCTAACCCTCTTTTTGAAAATATGAGACCTTTTTTATCTGACTCAAACTTAAGTACATTGATGACTTTGAAACTTCCGTTAATACCTATCAATATGTTCAAAGGTTCCCCATAACCTTTTTCCTTGGAAATTTGATCCACTAACAAGTTATAAGATCTACCTTCAGATGTAATCAAAACTAATTTCTGGTCATTTGTAACTTCAAGAAAATATTTTATTTTATCTCCATCTCTTATTTTAAATGAAGCAGTAGGAAGATTGTGTCCTTTATATCTTCGAATCCAACCACTTTCCGAAAGGACCACTGTTACAGGGGAGTAATCATTATTTTCTTGATCCATTTGAATTAGCAGCTCTTCACTTTCAAAATGAAAGCCTGTCAACCTTCCCCAATTTTTTGAATCAGCCGATAAACTCGTTTCAGTTTCTTTAAGTTGTTTCTTAACGGTTTTCCACTGAAGCTTCTTACTTTCTAACAAATCTTCTAATTCTTCTCTCTCTTTCATAAGATCTTGCTGCTCTAATATTAATCTTTCTTCGTCAAGCTTTCTCAGTGCTCTCAGTCTAAGGTTTAAGATTGATTCTGCCTGCAAATCACTCAGCTCAAACTCTTTAATTAAAACGGTTTTTGGATTATCCTCTTCTCTGATAATTTTTATAACTTTATCAAGATTAAGGTATGCTTGTATCAAGCCTTCTATTATGTCTAAACGACGATCAATGTTTTTTAGTCTAAAGGTAGACCTTCTAGTTAAAATTTGTCTTTGGTGTTCAAGAAATAACTGTAATAATTCCTTAAGGTCGCATGTTTTAGGGGATATACCGTCAACTAACACATTCAAGTTAATTGGGATCTTTGTTTCGAGATCAGTATTTTTAAACAAGGATCTCATCATCCTGTCTTTATCGACATTTCTTGCTCTTGGTTCTATGACAATTCTTACTTTATCTGAACTCTCGTCTCTGACATTTTGAACATCAGCTAACTTCTTACTTGAAATTAGATCCGCAATTTTTTCAATAAGTTTCCCTTTTTGAACCTGGAAAGGAATCTCATTTATTATCATCTGCCAATTACCATGTGAGAGATTTTCTACCTCACTCTTGCACCTAAGCCTCAAGCTTCCTTTTCCTGACTGATAAATTTCATTTATTTTATCTTGATTATCTAAAATTAACCCACCAGTAGGAAAATCAGGCCCTAAAATTATCTGATTAAGTTCTTCTATCGAGCAATTTGGGCTGTCAATAACAAATTTGGCTGCATCGAGTAACTCTTTTAAATTATGTGGCGGGATACTAGTTGCCATACCAACCGCTATTCCAGATGATCCATTGGCCAGAAGTTGCGGGAAACTCGCTGGGAGCACGATTGGCTCCTTATCAGAATTATCATAGGTATCCTTATAGTCTACTGACTCTTCTTCCAAACCCACCAGCATCTGTAATGAGTAGTTCGACAACCTGGCTTCAGTGTATCTCTGGGCAGCAGGATTATCTCCATCTATGTTTCCAAAATTGCCTTGACCCTCTATCAGAGGATATCTCAGGCTAAATTCCTGCGCTAAACGAGCTAGCGCATCATAGATGGCTTTGTCTCCGTGAGGATGAAAGTTTCCCATTACTTCCCCAACTATCTTAGAGCACTTTCTGAAACTCGACTGTGGATTAAGTTTTAAGTTATTCATAGCGAATAAAATTCTTCTATGCACAGGTTTCAAACCATCTCTAGCGTCAGGAAGCGCTCTATCCATGATAGTAGAAAGAGCGTAAATCAAATACCTTTCTTGAAGAGCAGTAGAAAGATCTTCACTTATATTATTTTCAGTATCATCCATATCAGTATTTTTTGATTTTTATCATATGAATACCCTTATACCAAATTGACAATAATTAAATTATAATTAGACAAAAATTAAAATTATTTTATATGTTAGGTTATGTCAAAAATGATAGAATTTCTGGATATCCTATGATTTTACAAAACGCCCATATTTATATAATAGTGGCCTGTTTGGTTGTTCTTATCGTTTTAATGATAGGGTTAGGTGGTTTCGCATTCGGGGGTAGTTTTAATAGAAAGTATGCCAATAAAATCATGCGTTTAAGAATTTTATTGCAAGCAATAGCTATATTAATGATATTGCTGTTTGTTTATTTTTTTGGGGAAAATTGAACTATGGTGACACTTAATAAAATCTATACAAGAACTGGGGACAAGGGTGATACAGCCTTAGGTAACGGCAGCCGTGTTTCAAAAGATAACGAGCGCGTAAATGCATACGGGAATGTTGACGAATTAAACGCCAGTATCGGAATAGTAAAGAATTATGCTAGCCAAACAATGAAGAAAATTTTGTCTGAAATCCAAAATGATCTTTTTGACTTGGGAGCTGATCTTTGCGTTCCTGACGAAGATAAATCTCAAAAAAAGCTTAAAATTTCCAAAAATCAAGTACAAAAGTTGGAGTCCAATATAGACATTATGAATGAAACTTTAAAGCCTCTTAAAAGTTTTATACTTCCAGGCGGGTCGAAAACAGCTTCATTCATGCATTTGTCTCGAACGATTTGTCGTCGAGCAGAAAGAAGCCTTGTATCTCTCAACAAAAAAGAGAGAATTAATGAAAATGCTCTCAAATACTTAAACAGATTATCAGATTGGCTTTTTGTAGCTTCGAGGTTAGACAACCAAGAAAATTCCTCTGAAATTCTTTGGGAACCAGGAGAAAACTTGTAAAATCTCTTGTACCCAGTTTATTACTGGTGCATATTTTGATATGTTAATTTTGTAACTTAAAGGTTTTAAATGAAAATTTTAGTCCCAGTGAAAAGAGTTCTAGATTACAACGTAAAGGCCAAAGTGAAGGCTGACGGTAGTGGTGTAGATTTAGCAAATGTAAAAATGTCAATGAACCCTTTTGATGAAATAGCTTTAGAGGAGGCCATACGTCTTAAAGAAAAAGGTTTAGCGGAAGAAATAATTGCAGTTTCAATCGGAGTTCAACAAAACCAAGAAACTTTGAGAACAGCTTTAGCAATGGGTGCTGATAGGGCAATTCTAGTTGTTGCCTCAACAGATGTGAACGTGGATATTGAACCATTATCTGTGTCCAATATTTTGGCTGCGATTGTAAAAAAAGAAGATCCAAAATTGATTTTATGTGGTAAACAAGCGATTGATAACGATTTCAATGCTACCGCTCAAATGGTATCAGCCAAATTAAATTGGCCTCAGGCTACATTTGCATCTGAGATAGATATAGAGAAAGATAGTTGCAAAGTTACTCGAGAAATTGATGGTGGATTACAAACAATCAAAATTAACCTTCCGGCAGTTGTGTCTGTCGATTTAAGACTTAATGAGCCAAGGTACGCTAGTCTTCCAAATATTATGAAAGCAAAAAGAAAGCCTATGGAGGAAATGACACCAGAGGATCTGGAAGTGGATGTTTCCCCACGCCTTAAAATTTTAGAGACAAAAGAGCCGGAAACAAGAGCTTCTGGAATCATTGTTGAAAATGTAGATGAGCTGGTTGAAAAAATTAAAAAAAACGCGGGGGTAAGCTAATGAAAATTCTTGTTATTGCTGAAATTCATAATGGTGCTTTAGCTGAAGATCAAACCAGCAAAACTATATGTGCTGCAAGCGAGCTGGCAAACGTCGATGTTCTTTGTGCTTCAAATAATTGTGCCGACGCAGCAAAAGAACTTCAGAGAATTGACAAAGTTGACACAGTAAGAATGATTGAAAGTGAACTTCTTTCACAAAATCTGGCTGAGTCATATTCTGCCGATCTGATTGATCTTATAAAGGAATATACACATATATTTGTTCCTTCCAGTTCATTTGGGAAAAACCTCCTCCCTAGAATAGCAGGACACTTGGATATGATGATAGTTTCAGATGTATCAAAAATTGTGGCAGCTGATATTTTTGAGAGACCTATATATGCTGGAAACGCTATTCAGAGGATTCAAAGTACAGATAAAATTAAACTGGTTTCAATAAGAACCAGTAGTTTCAACTCAGCTCCAGCAGGAGGAAATGCCAAGATAGAAAAGCTGAATATGAATATTCAAAATAATTTCTCAAGCTGGTTAGAAAATAAAGTTCAAGAAAATGATAGGCCTGAGTTAACATCGGCAAAGGTTATTGTATCAGGCGGCAGGGGAGTTGGTAGTAAAGAAAACTTTGCAGTTATTGAAAAGCTTGCAGATAAACTAGGTGCGGCAGTTGGAGCTTCCAGAGCTGCAGTAGACTCTGGTTTTGCCCCTAATGACTGGCAAGTAGGCCAAACTGGTAAAGTAGTAGCACCAGAGCTTTACGTCGCCGTAGGTATTTCTGGAGCAATACAACATTTAGCGGGTATGAAAGATAGTAAAGTTATTGTAGCTATCAACAAAGACGAGGAAGCTCCTATTTTCCAGGTAGCAGATTTTGGATTGGTTGACGACCTTTTCAAAGCAGTTCCAGAAATAGAGAAAAAGATTTAAAATTTTTAGTTAGTCGATATAAAGTTCTACTTTAAATGTGATAAAAAGACTGTCTATGCAGAGAGGTTACTATGCATTAACTCGACCGAAAATTCTCTTTTCTTCAACTCATCATAAAGAAATTGAGAGACAAACACAGAACGATGTCTTCCACCTGTGCAACCGAAACCTATAGACAAATAGTATTTACCTTCCTTCTCAAAAGCAGGTATAATATGTAAAACCATACCTTTTAAATAATCTCTAAAATTAGTCCAACTCTTGTCTCTTCTTATATAGCCAGACACATCTTTTTTGGTTCCGTCTGAGTCTTTCAAGCTCTCTACCCAGTTTGGATTTTTTAAAAACCTACAATCAAACACCATATCCAACCCGTGGGGAATACGCTTTCTGAAAGAAAAGGACTGAATTAAAATTTGTATATTTTGGTTTCTTTTTATAGAAAACATAGCACTTAACTGCAACCTTAGGTCATTGGGACTTGTTGAGCTTGTATCTATAATAAAGTCGGCATGATCACGAAGCGAACCAACAATCTCCAGCTCTTTTTTAATAGAATTTTTCAAACTTTTCTCACCTGTGATAGGGTGAGGCCTTCTGGTAACGCTAAAACGATTCAATAAAGTTTCAGTTTTACAGGTGAGAAAAATGATTATCACATTGGAGTTACTTTTCACTCTCCAATTGTTAAGCTCTTTCAATAAATTCTCTGATGAAAAGCTTTTGGAACTGATATCAACCCCTAAAGCAAGAGGTTTATCAAATAACTGATCCGAAACTATTCTAGAAATTAAGTGAATTGGTACGTTATCTAATGTATCAAAACCTTGATCATCAAGAACATGAATGACTGTTGTTCTACCTGCGCCTGATTGGCCTATTACAAGAAACAAATCGTGTGGCTTCATTAGATTCTTTCTTAAAACGCAATGTTATCACACTGAAAAATGTAGGTCAAAATCATGATTATTGAATTAGATAAAAATGTTGTTTAGCTGTCACTATTTTTGATTGTATTTTTTTTTAATTTGTGATTTATGAAGATACTCGAATTTACCATGCGGAAGTCACATTTTGTAAAGCTAAAAGGGAGCGAGCTCCACAATGCATAAACAAATTAAATTGCCTCACATAACTGTTGAAGAACAGGGCATTAAGGGTATTGATCAGGTTTTTTATAATTTGAACGAATTTGAGTTAATGGAGCATGCTATAAAGAGGTCTGAGGGGCACTTAGGTAAAGGTGGATCTCTTATCGTGTATACAGGTGAAAAAACTGGTAGATCTCCAAATGACAAACACATCGTGGTTGAGACCACTAGTAGCAAAAAAATATGGTGGGAAAATAATAAAAAGATGACAGCCATAGACTTCGACACTTTGCATAATGATCTACTTAGCCATATGGAAGGTAAAATTTATTACTCTCAAGATCTAACTGCAGCTAAAGATATAGATTCGCTTTTGAACGTGAGAGTCATTACAGAATTAGCTTGGCACAGTCTATTCATAAGACACATGTTAACCTGTCCGTCAAAAGATTATTTATCTAAGTTTGTACCGGAGTACACCATTATAAATTGTCCGAGTTTTTTCTCAGATCCTGAAAAACACGGCTGCCAATCTAAAACTACTATAGCAATAAATATCGAGAAAAAATTAATTTTAATTTGTGGTACTGGCTATGCTGGTGAAAATAAAAAATCTGTATTTACACTTTTAAATTTTCTTCTTCCTGACACAAGCGTAATGCCTATGCATTGTTCTGCAAATCATGCAATATCAGATACTAGTGACGTTGCTTTATTTTTTGGGCTCTCTGGTACCGGGAAAACAACACTTTCTGCAGACCCTGAAAGAATTTTGATCGGAGATGATGAACACGGATGGAGCGATAAAGGTGTTTTTAATTTTGAAGGTGGCTGTTATGCCAAAACAATTAATTTAAAGTCTACAGAAGAGCCAGAAATATTTGCAACGACGGAGAATTTTTCTACAATAATTGAAAATATGAATTTTGACCCTACTGAGAGAACACTCAATTTTTCTGATGATAGCATAACACAAAATATGCGTTGTGCTTATCCAATTTCATACATAAAAAATTCTTCAAAAAAGGGTTATGGGGGTAATCCAAAAAATATAATAATGTTAACCTGTGATGCATTTGGGGTTTTACCTCCTGTTGCAAAACTATCCTCAGCAGAGGCAATTTTTTATTTTTTGTCTGGCTTCACTGCTAAAGTTGCAGGAACAGAACAAGGAATAAAAGAGCCACAGCCAACTTTTTCTGCCTGTTTTGGTGCTCCCTTTATTCCCCAAAAACCTGAGATATATGGAAAACTTCTTTGGGATAGAATAGAAACTGAAAAACCAAACGTTTGGCTTTTAAATACGGGCTGGAGCGGTGGTGGATTTGGCGAAGGTAAAAGAATATCTATTGAAAACACAAGGAAAATTTTAAAGTTTATACTTAACCAGAACAAAGAGCTAACAGTCCGAAAAGACCAAGTTTTCAATTTTTCTGTTCCTCAAAAAGTAAACGGGATCCAAGATAGTTTGCTATTTCCCAGAGAAACGTGGACCGACCCCTATTTATATGATCGGACGGCTGAAAAACTTAGGAAAATGTTCATTGATAATTTTAAAGATTTCGGTTTTATAAATGATGAGGTAACACAAGTTTATAAAACACTTCTTAATGCCTAAATTTAACAATTTAGTAGGAATTGATGGCTGTTCAAAAGGTTGGATTTTAATTTCTGGTAAAAGTCAAAATCCTATGATTGACAACGTACAATTTTCTGCCTCACTAAGTTATTTATTGTCTGGCTTTCAGAAATCAATAATCGTTATAGATATGCCCACCGTACTAACATCAGGTTATCATAGAGAATGCGATATACTAGCAAAAAGGTTTTTAGGGAGTAAAAAACAAAGTACAGTATTCTTGACCCCGTCAAGAACTATTTTAGAGTGTAAAAATTACACATCTGCAAATGAGCTCAGTAAAAAGAAATATGGAAAAGGTCTCTCTAAGCAGGCCTGGAACCTCAAGGCGAAAATCATCGAAGTAGGATCTCTAAAGCGGTCTTCAAATAAAATAATTGAAGGGCACCCTGAGTGTAGTTTTAAAATGTTAAAAAAAGAGGGTCTTGAAAGTTCAAAAAAAACTTCTTTTGGTATGTTTGAAAGATTAAAGTTACTTAAAGATGAAGGGCTAAACCCGATAGAAGTGGGCTCAAAAATGAATTCTAATACTGATGTAAAAGCTGACGATTTAATAGATGCTATGATTTTGTTTTGGACGGCAAGAAGAGTTTATGAGCGTAGAGCTCATTGTTTGCCACCGGAGGGACCAAAAAATTTGAAAGAAGAGGGAAGAATATTTATTTAATATTTTATTGAATTAAAACAATATTCAACCATATTTAAACCTGAGCGTATAAAAAATAAATTTTTAAAGGTGGATAAATTGACAGTTACACGAAGATTGTCGGACATGGGTAACTCCATTTCAGAAATTGGTCCAGAAATGTTAATAGAGAAAGCGTTTCTAGTGTCTAAGGAACTGGATACATACATAGATAAGCTTACGCTGTCCTTGAAAAAGTTCATAATTAGCAATCCTTCTACAGATAAAGATTTTTATCAAAGAAAACTACACGGGTTAGCTTGGTACGCAACTTACGCTGAAGCATTGAAAAGCATCAGTTCATGGGCCTATGAATTACATGTTCAAGAAAAGTTTGGTGAATTGGAAAGATTAATTTTGATATTGGGTTTTAATGAATACCTACACCAAATGAGAGGAGGCATTTTTATGTCTCAAAATGAGATTATAAGACCAGCTGAATTAGATGTAAATGGATCTTTATCCAATAATTTATCCAGCGATAACGTACTTCTATTTTTAGATATAAACAACATAGAAATACTAAAAAATGATTTTATTAACCTAGTTAAGGAAAACAGTTCGAGCTCAACTGTTGGAGATGATGGTCTCAACGAAGATCAAAAAATAATTAGAGAGCAATTTTTTAAATTTTCCAAAGATAAAATTTCCCCTCTTGCCCATCACTGGCACCTTGAAGATAGTTTGATCCCTTTAGAAATCATCAACCAATTAGCGGAAATGGGTGTATTTGGTCTTACAATTCCAGAGAAGTATGGAGGAGTAGGTCTTGATAAAATTAGTATGTGTGTAGTTTCTGAAGAATTATCTAGAGGATACATAGGAGTTGGGAGCCTGGCTACAAGAACTGATATCGCTTCTGAACTAATTCTTTGTGGCGGTAGTGCCGCACAAAAGGAAGAATGGCTTCCTAGAATAGCAAACGGTGAAATCATTCCTACAGCTGTTTTTACCGAGCCAAATGTAGGCTCTGACCTAGGTAGTCTACAGACAAGAGCTAAATTAGAGGGCGGTCATTACCGAATCACTGGAAATAAAACTTGGATAACGCATGCAGCAAGAGCAGACCTTATGACCCTATTAGCAAGAACTAATTCGTCCTCTAGTGATTATCAAGGACTTTCAATGTTTCTAGCTCCTAAAATTCGTGGAAATTCAGATACTGACTTTCCTGATAAAGGGATTAAGGGTGGTGAGATTGAAGTTTTGGGATACAGAGGTATGAAAGAATACGAGTTAAATTTTGATAACTTTAAAATAAAAAAAGAAAATCTTTTGGGAAATGAAGAGGGCAGAGGTTTCCGACAATTAATGGAGACCTTTGAAAGCGCTCGAATCCAAACAGCAGCCCGAGCAATTGGTGTTGCACAAAATGCATTTGATTTAGGAGTTAATTATGCTCTTGAAAGGGACCAGTTTGGGAAAAAGTTGATAAGTTTTCCCAGAGTCAAAGATAAACTCGTTATTATGGCAGTTGAAATCATGATAGCAAGACAGTTAACTTATGGTTCAGCCAGAGCTAAAGATCAAAATAAACGTTGTGATCTAGAGGCTGGTATGGCTAAATTATTGGCCGCCAGAATTGCATGGTCTGCAGCTGATAACTCTCTTCAAATACATGGGGGAAATGGTTTCGCTTTAGAATACCAAATTAGTAGGGTTCTGTGTGATGCCAGAATACTTAATATATTTGAGGGAGCAGCAGAGATACAAGCTCAAGTTATTGCTAAAAGATTACTTAGCTAAAGATTTAAATTTAGATAATAAAGTAACCTTTTCCGTGAATCGAAAAGTGTTTCGCTGTTAAAGTTTTTTACAGGAGAAAGCCATTTTCTGAGAAAATAGCCTGTTAAAAATAACCCTTCCTTTAAATCTTGCTGAGAAACAACCTCACAGTTATTTTTTTTTCTTAAAAAATTTGGAAGCGTTAGCAACTTATTCTCCCACCCTTTAGCAGCTTTCTGGGATACTGCACATCCACTCTTAGGAGACACAAAGTATAGAGAATCTGAGGTGCCAGTAACAACGCATTTTCTAAGGTCTAAGCCAAACCCCAGATCTTGTAGTAATGTCATCTCCCATTTTATATAAATTAACAAATTTCCTATCAACTCTTTTTCAGACTCTAATAGATCTATTGTTTTTCGATATAAGTTATTCATTGGGTCGCGTTCTGGCAAATAAGTCGAACAAAAGGTGCAAACTAGGTTCAACAGATCGATTTTTTCTTTATACCTTGTAATAGAATGAAACCTTGATTTAAGTAGCTCAACTTTGAATTCACCCAAACTGTATTCCAGCCTAGAACTCCATGTTACTTGCAACTGATTTCCTGGCTGTAAAATTGGCCTTATATTTTTCCTAAATGCTCCTCTTAAAAGACCGGCTCTCTTTCCTTTTGAACGGGTTAATAATTCAATAAGTGCTGAAGTCTCTCCGTATTTCCTAACACTAAGCAATAAACCTTCATCTTCCCATCTCATACTTTACAAACCTAACTTCGAAAACACTGTATTTAATTTTAAGTTTCTGGCCTCTACTTCAATAATCCAAACATCTGGGTCACAAGATATTTGCTTGTTAATAAACTCCTCACATTTAGTCCTTTCAAGAATATCAAGTGTCTGAAATTTTCTCTCTCCCTGATTATTAAACACCCTGTGATAAATCTCTATGCGCCCATTCATCAAGTCATGTTTTATAAAAATTGCTCCAGCTTCTTCGTTTCCTTTTTTTTCCAGATAAAAAGGTATTCCGTCACGCTCTATATATTTTCTTAAAAGATCTATTATTAAGTTGGTTTTAAAATTCAAATGTTAATACTTCTATTTCTTAATTACTTTCAGATTCAAAAAAAGATGCACTTTTCTTTTTAAGAATTTTTCCATCTCTAATCTTGTTTTTAGAGAAAGATTTTTAATTTCAATTCCTCTTTTCCCCAAAATAATTGGCTTGTAACTACTTTTAGTCAATAAAATTGTTTGATATATTTTCAA
>MDTB01175893.1_pt1 | contig 14623 bp, 18 predicted proteins | sample 811161 | NCBI WGS metagenome assembly MDTB01 (sample SAMN05326650, study PRJNA326480) | marine metagenome | isolation source: seawater | place: Mediterranean Sea | collected 2009
ATCGACGTTACATCTGCCGCTGCGATGGTAAGGCAAATTTCTTTGTCTGTAAGAAAAAAAACCTGATTTTCCCTCATAGTGACTGGAATCATTAGACACTCCCTATTACAATACGTATTTGACAACATGATAGACGAGCCTCCGCCAATGATTGCGCGTTTGGGCTCTCTTCTTGTATTCCACTAAGGTTTTCCGCCGAGAGATTGTCAGGACTCACTTCCTGGCCTGTGAAATATTTTGAGCGTGATTTAAATGATAAATATCCGTCGTGGGATCGATCTTCCAATCTCAGGCGCACCTGAGCAAGATATTGAGGATGCCCCAAATGTCAGTCAGGTAGCAGTGATGGGAGCTGATTACCATGGTTTGAAACCCACCATGGCGGTGAAGGTTGGTGATAATGTTAGATTAGGACAACTGTTATTTACTGATAAAAAGAACCCTCTGGTGCGGTATACGGCTCCAGGGTCAGGTCGGGTAGTAGCAATCAACCGAGGCGATCGCAGGGTTTTTAGGTCTCTAGTGATCGAACTTGAGGGAGAGTTAGAAGAAACTTTTGAGAGTTTCAGTGATTACCAAATAGACGTTATGCCTCGCGAGAGAATCATAGATAACCTCCTCCAATCTGGGGCTTGGGTTGCGCTGAGAGCTCGCCCTTTTTCAAAGGTACCTGATCCGTCCTCACAACCGACTTCTATTTTTGTCACCGCAATTGATACTAATCCTTTGGCGGCCGATCCACGTGGAATAATCGCTGCAAAGTCGGACCAGTTCAAGTGTGGGTTAAAGGTGTTAAAACGACTCACTGATGGCGTTGTTACTCTATGCACTGCACCGGATTCTGGAATTGAAGGTTCTTGCATTACTGGCGTTAAAGAAGTTTCATTTAGCGGCCCGCATCCCGCGGGTTTGGTTGGGACTCATATCCATTTTGTTGATCCTGTGAGTGCTCAGAAAACTGTATGGCATGTTGGATATCAAGATGTAATTGCAATCGGCGGACTATTTAAAAGTGGACGCATTGAAGTAAGAAGAGTAATAGCACTAGGAGGACCTCAGGTAAAACGGCCCAGATTATTGGCTACCCGTCTTGGCGCGCCAATAAAGCAGCTAGTCGCTGGGGAGCTTTTTTATGGTGAAAATAGATTAATTTCGGGCTCAGTACTTTCGGGTAGAAGAGCACATCAAGATCTCGCGTATTTAGGACGATATCATATCCAGGTCTCGGTTATTCGAGAAGGCAGAGAGCGTCAATTCCTTCACTATTTGAGAGGCGGCACAAATAGCCATTCCGTTTTGCCTGTGTTCTTGTCATCTTTTCGAAAGAAGTTACACCCCATGACTTCAAGCACAAATGGAAGTGAGCGAGCGATGGTTCCAATAGGAGCCTATGAGGCCGTGAACCCACTTGATATTCTTCCAACACAATTGTTACGAGCGCTTATCGTTGGTGACACTGACATGGCTCAGAAGCTTGGTTGTTTAGAATTAGACGAAGAGGATGTGGGCCTGTATACATATGTGTGCGTAGGAAAGTATGAATATGGCCCAATTTTGAGAGAGAACTTAAATCGAATTGAAGCAGAGGGTTAGACGGTGTTGAGACAAAAACTTGATAAGTATGAACCGCATTTTCAACGCGGGGGAAAGTGGTCGCGACTTTACTCTCTGTATGAAGCAGTGGACACTGCACTTTATAAGCCAGCGGACGTAACGAAAAATAGTTCTCATGTGCGTGATGGTATCGATTTGAAGCGTGTCATGATCACCGTATGGATAGCCACTTTTCCAGCAATGTTTTTTGGAATGTGGAATGTAGGGTATCAGGCAAATATGATTCTTGCGGACACAGGTCTCTCTGCTCAAGACGGATTGCGCGGACTTTTTATTGGTTTCTTAGCTGGTTATGATCCGACAAGTGTTTGGGATAATTTTATTCATGGTGCAGCTTATTTTTTACCTATTTATTTTGTCACGTTTGTTACAGGCGGTTTCTGGGAAGTTCTTTTTGCTAGCGTCAGAAACCATGAGGTAAATGAAGGATTCTTCGTCTCTTCCGTCTTGTTCGCATTATGTTGTCCGCCAGATCTTCCGCTATGGATGGTCGCTCTCGGAATAAGCTTTGGGATTGTAGTGGGAAAAGAGGTCTTCGGGGGAACTGGTAAAAACTTTCTCAATCCAGCGCTCACAGGCAGAGCCTTCCTATATTTTGCATATCCCGCCTACATGAGTGGTGATGCTGTTTGGACTGCTGTCGATGGATACACCGGCGCTACGATGCTATCATTGGCGGCGGCTGATGGATTGAATGGCCTAGTAAATACATCAAGCTGGTCTGATGCGTTTTTTGGTTTTATACATGGATCGATTGGTGAGACCTCAACACTTGCTATCTTGCTAGGTGGAGTGCTCTTGCTATACATGCGTATCGCATCATGGCGAATAGTTGCTGGTGTTCTCTTTGGTTCCTCCGTTTTTGCGTTGTTACTTAACACTATTGACTCAACAAATCCGATGATGTCATTGCCATTTTATTGGCATTGGGTGATTGGAGGATTTGCATTTGGAACATTTTTTATGGCAACCGACCCCGTGTCAGCATCAATGACGGATGTGGGTAAGTTTTACTATGGAGTTTTGATTGGTGTGATGACTATTATGATTCGCGTACTCAATCCGGCGTTCCCTGAAGGGATTATGTTAGCGATTCTTTTTGCAAATCTTTTTGCCCCTTTGATAGACCACTTTGTGGTGCAGTCGAACATAACCAGAAGGACATCTCGTGGATAATGATTCCATCAAGAAAACATTTATTGTGGCTCTTTGTCTCTGCCTCGTATGTGCCGTTGTGGTTTCAACGTCTGCAGTAATGTTGCGTCCTGCGCAAGCGTTCAACAAGGCTTTGGATTTGAAAGCTAATATTCTCCAGTCAGCCGGTCTATATGAGCCGGGAGTCGATATTGAGAAACAGTTCGAACGTATTTCTGCTCGGTTGGTCGACCTCAGAACAGGGCAGTTAAGCAATGATTTAGACGTCAAAACCTATGATCAGAGAAAAGCCGCGAAAGACCCGGCAATGTCGGTTGCGCTGACAGCCGAGTCGGATCCTGCAAAAATACGGAGGCGTCCACACTACGCTATTGTATATCTTGCAGAAGGTAAAAATGGGATAGAAAAATTAGTTTTGCCCATAAAGGGTTATGGTCTCTGGTCTACTCTCTACGGATTTCTTGCGCTGGAGGGAGATTTCGAGACTGTAGCAGGTATTGGGTTTTATGAGCATGCTGAAACGCCTGGTCTTGGAGGAGAGGTTGACAACGTTGCTTGGAAAGCAAGCTGGATTGGTAAGCGCGCGTTTGTCGACAATGAACGCGTTATTACTGTTATTAAAGGGAGAGTAGATCGGCAACGGCCAGAGGCTAAACATCAGATAGACGGGTTGGCTGGCGCTACTCTAACAACACGAGGGATTGATAATTTGGTTAAATATTGGTTGGGTGAGAGCGGTTTCGCACCATTTATAAAAAACCTTCAGATTAGAGAAGCTTAAAAATGTCCAGTGCTAAAAGAACTCTTTTAGAGCCTCTTTTCTCAAATAATCCAATAGCATTGCAGATTTTGGGCATCTGTTCGGCTCTAGCGGTAACATCGAGTATGAGAGTTGCCTTTGTGATGTGTATAGCATTGACCATTGTCTGCGCTTTTTCAAATTTGTTCGTTTCATTGATTAGAAAACATATTCCTAATAGCATAAGAATAATTGTCCAAATGACAATCATTGCCTCTTTGGTAATCTTAGTGGATCAAGTTTTGAAAGCAATTGCTTATGACATAAGCAAGCAGCTCTCCGTGTTCGTTGGTCTCATAATTACTAATTGCATCGTCATGGGTCGAGCGGAGGCATTTGCAATGAAGAATCCACCAGTTGCAAGTCTGCTTGATGGTGTGGGAAACGGACTCGGCTACAGTGTGATATTGATGTTGGTCGCTTTTTTGAGAGAACTATTTGGTTCAGGGTCGATATGGGGCATTCAGGTGGTCGCTCCTTCCACGGAGGGAGGTTGGTATGTCGTAAATGGCTTAATGTTGATGCCTCCGAGCGCTTTCTTTTTAATCGGTTTTATAATTTGGGGGCTGCGTGTATGGAAACGAGATCAAATAGAAAAAAGCGAATTTAACATTTCTAATAACAGTAGGTCGGAGGGGGCAGTCTGATGGATCATTACCTCAGTCTACTGGCAAGGTCAATCTTCATTGATAACATTGCACTGAGTTTGTTTTTGGGAATGTGCACATTTATAGCACTTTCAAAAAAGATCAATGCGGCTTTGGGGTTGGGACTGGCTGTTATCGTTGTGCAGACTGTCACGGTTCCAGCAAATAATATTATTCTTAATTACTTTATTGGTGAGGGAGCTCTAGCTTGGATAGGACTGCCCGATGTTAACTTAAGCTTTCTGATGTATTTATGTTTTATAGGCGTAATTGCAGCAATGGTGCAGGTCTTGGAAATGGTTCTGGACAAGTATGTACCTGTTCTGTACGGGGCTTTGGGGGTATTCTTACCCCTGATTACGGTGAATTGCGCGATTTTGGGTGGGTCTTTACTTATGGCGGAGCGAGGCTACAACTTTTCAGAAAGTATTGTTTATGGTTTTGGTTCTGGGGTCTCTTGGGCGTTGGCAATCGCTGTCTTAGCAGGCATCCGTGAAAAGCTGAAGTATAGCGATATCCCTGAGGGTCTCCAAGGATTGGGTATTGTATTTATAACAGTTGGTTTGATATCGATGGGATTTATGTCATTTGGCGGTATAGCGCTCTAACAAGTGGGAGTTCTTTATTTTGATGAGTTTTGAAATTGGTCTAGGTGTGATGATGTTTACAACCATAATTATGGCTCTTGTAGGCTTTATTTTAGTTGCGCGAAGCCAGCTGGTCTCCTCTGGGAACGTGAGTATCGAAATCAACGGAGAGAAAACAATCTCTGTAGCCGCTGGAGATAAGCTTTTGCAGACACTATCTAATGCTGGTTTATTTTTGCCGTCCGCATGTGGCGGCGGAGGCAGTTGCGCCCAATGTAAATGCATTATCACTGATGGTGGAGGGTCTATGCTTCCTACGGAAGAGGGACATTTTAATCGAAGGGAAGCTGGGGAGGGTTGGAGGTTATCTTGTCAGACTCCTGTTAAGCAGGATATGAAGGTCCTTGTACCTGATGAAGTGTTTGGGGTTAAAAAGTGGCAGTGTACAGTGGAGTCGAATTTAAACGTAGCCACTTTTATCAAGGAACTAACCTTGCGCTTGCCAGAGCGAGAAAAAGTGAATTTCAGAGCGGGTGGCTACGTTCAATTGGAGTGTCCTCCGCATCATATAAAATTTTCAGATTTCGATATCGAGGAGCAATATAGGGCCGACTGGGAACGCTTCAATTTTTTCAAGCACGAATCCACGGTGGACGAACCCGTCATTCGTGCATACTCAATGGCAAATTACCCAGATGAACATGGAATTGTCAAATTTAACATACGTATAGCGACGCCACCGCCTGGATCTGAAGGTATAGTACCAGGTCAAATGTCATCTTATATTTTTAGCTTAAAACCCGGAGATACCGTCACTGTCTTCGGGCCGTTCGGCGAATTTTTTGCAAAAGAGACAGATGCTGAAATGATTTTTATCGGTGGTGGTGCTGGGATGGCCCCCATGCGTTCTCATATTTTTGATCAATTAAAGCGAATTAAGACAAATCGGAAAATCAGCTTCTGGTATGGGGCGAGGTCACTGAGAGAGTGTTTTTATGACAAAGAATATGACAAGCTTGCTTTAGAAAACGATAATTTTGAATGGCATTTGGCATTGTCAGATCCTCAGCCTGAAGACGATTGGCAAGGTTCCACTGGGTTTATTCATAACGTGTTATATGATCAATATCTAAAAAATCATGATGCTCCGGAGGACTGCGAATATTACATGTGTGGTCCGCCCATGATGAATGCAGCGGTCGTGAAGCTTTTGCAAGATTTGGGTGTTGAAAACGATAATATTTTTCTGGATGATTTCGGTGGTTAGCCAAGAAATATCCAATGCTATTATTCGAGCCAACGAAAATCTTCGTTGTGCAATCCATATGGCAGTAGTATTTTTTTTAGCTGGGTGTGACGCAGGACCTGACATAATCAAAATAAGTGGCCAACAGCTCGGCACACAATATCGTGTCACCGTTGTCGCAGATCAGCCCGCGCCAGACGATCTATCTGATCAAATAGCAGCGTTGATCGGTTTGGTGGATCATTCCATGTCGACTTACCGTGATGATTCCGAACTTACTCTTTTTAACGGAACCGCTGTAAATGAAGCTACAAGGATATCTGCAGATTTTGCAGAGGTCATGGCTTTAAGCTTTGAAGTTTGGGAAGCATCCGGATATTTCTTTGACCCCACGGTGGGACCTTTGGTAGACCTGTGGGGCTTTGGACCCGAGATTTCTCTTAATAATCGGGTGCCGTTGTCGGAAGAGATTCAGAGTGCTCTTTCTCAAACGGGTTTTGGCTCGGTCACGCTTGAGTCAGATGAAGAAGGTTTCTGGCTCATTAAAAGCCTCAATGTGCGGCTTGATTTATCTGGAATAGCTAAAGGTCATGCCGTTGATATAGTTGCCAACCACCTGGAAATGCTCGCCTTGACTGATTATCTAGTTGAGGTTGGTGGAGAGGTTCGCGTTAGCGGCAATAATCCAAAGGGGAAGCCTTGGCGTGTAGCTATCGAGACCCCTCAAATGATGGGTGGTGTTGAGCATGTGTTGGAGTTAAACGATAGCTCACTTGCTACATCTGGAGATTATAGAAATTTTTTTGAGTTTGAGGGGAAGCGGTATTCGCATTTAATCGACCCCAGAGATGGTTATCCTGTTAAACACTCTACTGTTTCCTCGACGGTTGTCATGGACAGCTGCGCGAAGGCCGATGCATGGTCAACTGCTTTTTTAATTATGGGTCATGAGCAGGCAATGACACTTGCCAATCAAAAGGGAATTGCTCTTTACCTTATTGTTGGAGGTTCTAATGGATTTGAAGCATATAAAAGCATTGAAATGGAGTCGTTTTTAGCTTTAGCTAATTGATAATTGTTTATCGAAAGGAGTAAGCGGAGGAAATAATAGTTTGACTGAGATTGTTCTTAGTATATTAACTTTCATATTATTATTCTGCGGAATGGCCGTAGGTTTTATATTTTCGGGTAGACCAATAAGCGGCTCGTGCGGCGGAGTAGGGAAGGTTCTCGGGCAGCCAGATTATCATTGTGAATTATGTGGTGGTGACGCAAAAAAATGTGAATCATCAAGTGGAGAGAATAAGCCATGACTCCTTCAGAAGTTCTGCTTTACTCATCCGAATATTTTAATTAAAAATATCAGACGTATTCGCCTTTCATTTTTATTGTACTATGTCAGTATTTTATTGTGAGTGCTGTGAACATGTTTAAGGCTGTGCATCTCTTCGTAGGCTTGCGTTATATTGTTAGCATCCGGCGCAAAGGATTCATAACTTTTACCTCCTTCTTCTCTGTTATCGCAATGATTTTAGGCGTGACGTCACTCATAACAGTACTTTCGGTTATGAATGGTTTTGATCAAGAGATCAAGGGCCGTTTACTTAAAGTGATACCTCACATCACGGTGCAGCCACCAAATCACTATAGTGAGATTGAGTATCGCTCTGTTGTGCAGAAGCTTCTCGATATAGATGGTGTAGAGACCGTTGTTCCAATGGCGCAGGTTGATGTAATGTTGTCATACGAGGGTCGGCAGGTCGGAGTGAGGTTACGCGGAGTCGATCCAAAAGAGAAATTTGCGTTCGATTTTCAGGATAATATTGTATTTGGTGGCCTGGAAAACTTTAAAGAGAAAGAGTTTCAAATTCTTGTAGGCAGTCAGGTTGCTCGCAAACTTGGTTTGTTTGTGGGAGACAAAGTTCAAATTACTCTACCGCAGATCAACATAACTCCCATTGGAATTTTTCCTCGCTTCAAATCAGTTGTTGTTGCAGGTATTTATCAAGTAGGCGCTCAAGTAGATGCGTCTTCGTCGCTAATGCATAGGAAAGATCTACTTGCCTTGCTAAATCAAAATAACGGTTATAGTGGATTACAGATATATCTTTCGGATCCGTTTAATGTTGTCTCTCACATCAACACTATGGCACCTTTTTTTTCTGAGGATTTAGTGTGGCGCTCATGGCACGATGAAATGGGGAGCTTCTTCAAAGCGATGAAGATGGAAAAGAGGATTATGAGCTTTTTGTTAAGTGTTATTATTGCGGTAGCGGCCTTCAACATCGTTGCTAGCTTAACTTTAATGGTGTCGACAAAAAGGTCGGATATAGCTGTTTTGCGCGCTTTTGGCGCAACTCAGACAACAATTATGAAAATCTTTCTGGTTCAAGGAGCTATGGTAGGTTCAGCCGGCATTCTGCTTGGAATTTTGGTAGGCTGTCTTCTCTCCTACAATATAGGGCTGGTGCTGACGCATTTGGAGGTCCTGTTGGATATGCATTTATTTGACCCATCTGTTTATCTTATAAATATTCTACCCTCAAAAATCCTTGTCTCAGACATACTGCTTATTGCTTCTGTGGCGTTTTTACTCTGTATACTAGCCTCGCTTTATCCGGCATGGCAGGCAAGTAGGATTAATCCGTCAGAGGCTTTGCGATATGAACTCTAATAAAGTCTTACAGGTGATAGGGGTCTCTAAATCATACTCCCAAGGACTTGAGGAGATCGCAGTGCTAAAAGAGTTTAATTTAGAGATTTTGGAGGGAGAAAAGGTAGCGATCATGGGCGCATCAGGTTCGGGTAAAACGACATTACTTAACTTATGTGGTGGTCTCGATCAACCTACATGCGGCGTCGTTAGCGTTTGCGGAGTTGCTTGGAGTGAATTAGATCCATCGGCTCAGGCCTCTTGGCGTAACAAACACGTCGGATTTGTATATCAATTTCATCATTTACTGGCTGAATTTAGTGCTCTTGAAAATGTGGCGTTACCAGCATTGATTGGAAAAGCCACGCGGGTTGATGCCAAGACTCGAGCTTTAGATCTTTTGCATAGAGTAGGCTTAGAAAATCGAGTAAACCATATCCCAGCTTCTTTGTCTGGCGGAGAGAGACAGCGTGTGGCAATCGCGAGAGCGTTAGTTACCCATCCATCGGTAGTACTTATGGATGAGCCCACTGGGAATTTGGATATTGCCAACACCGAGTCTATTATGGCTCTTCTTACTGAAGTTAATGTTGATATGAAAATTTCCTTTGTGGTAGTTACGCATGACCCAACAGTTGCCAATCAAATGGATCGAATAATTCAACTTGATTGCTCGGATATTGGTAATGGAGAAAAAATTGTTTAAGCCTTTACCCGTCTATATAGGGTGGCGTTATACCTTCTCCATTAGTTCCAAAGATGGTTTGGTTTCGTTTATATCATTTCTCGCTATCGCTGGATTAGTTATTGGGGTGGCTCTATTGATATTGGTCACCTCCGTCATGAATGGATTTGAGCGTGAATTGAGGCAAAAGATTTTGCATGTAGTGCCACATTTAGTTTTGGTCAATAAATCGGGCGATCTAAATTGGCGGTCCCATCTAAGCAAACTTGCGGATGTCGACAACATAATAGAAATTAGCCCTTATACCGAATCTAACGGATTACTTTTTGCAGGCGATAGCACGCAACCGGTGAGATTTTTAGGGATTAGTGAGACTAATATGCCTTTGAGTTTCTCGGAACTTTTATTTGAAGGGAATTTGTCAGTTCCGGTACACGACCAAATACTTTTGTCACAACCAATTGCCGAGAGTTTGGGCGTTTCTAGGGGAGATTTTGTACGTTTTGTTTTTCCTGGAAATAAATTGAAAGGGGTAGGCCTCAATTATTTCAAGGTAGCTGGAATATTTTCAACGCGTACTGAATTAGACCAAGTGCTTGCAGTAGGAAACCTGGATCAGGTGGCCGAGATATTAGGCATAGATGACATGATAACTGGATTGAGAATTCAAATTGTTGATCCCTTCATGGCAAGAGATATTGGTTATGAGTTGCTCAAATTGCTGCCAAAGGATTATGGATTTCAAGATTGGTTTCAAACTCACGGGAAATCTTTATCAAGCTATCCAATTGTCGAGAAATATGGTGGCACTTTTGGTTTTTCTGATTATTGCAATAGCGGCTTTTAATATCATATCAATGCTAATGATGACGGTCATCAATAAGCGCCGAGAAATAGCGATTCTTCAGACTTTGGGAATCGGTAGAGCATCGATTACTCATATTTTTTTGGCTCAAGGAACTATCATTAGTGTGCTTGGAATTGGTGTCGGTGCTTTAATTGGCTGCTTAGGCGCAATATATCTAGCGGATTTGGTCTACCTTTTTGAAAACTTCTCTCAGGAGAGGTTTCTAGATACCAGTGTGTACCCGATAGACTACGTTCCAGTCGATCTTAGACTTGTAGATGTTGTACTTATAAGTCTGACGGCCGCAGTATTAAATGCTGCGGCATGTTTGTATCCTGCATTGAGGGCTAGTGGTGTCGCGCCGGCAGAGGAGCTTCGATATTAATTTATTGTTGAGTTGTTATTTCTTGCGGGCTGCCTTTTCATGTAGCGGCGTTCCAAATTTTTAATTACTTTAAAAAGCCAGGCTTGAATAACTAAAAAGTTGCTGAGGATGCCGCATATCAAACCTAATATGACGCCTTCTATCATTAGTGGAATGAATATTTTACTCCCGACTATGGAAAACCATTCCCAATTTACGATAACCGAAAAGTCAATTAGCTCCACACATGTGAGAGACGAACCTAACCGGTGAGATAAATAGAGCATTGGTGTTATGGTAAGAGGATTACGTAGCCAGACTATCAACGCCGCTATGGGCACATTTGCACGGCTGCATATGGACACAATAATTGCCAATATGGTCTGTCCGGGAATGGGCAGGAAGGCTGTAAAAACACCAATAAAAACAGCAATCGATACAGAATGGCGATTTATCTGGAGCAGATTAGGAACACGTGCTAGCGTCCTTGCTGTTTTACTTTTGACTTTCTTGCTGCCTCGTTTATCCTCGGAACCAACCGACGAAAAATTTTTCTTGACATAAGTTTTATACCTTTTTAACGCTTTATGTGGTCATGTGCTCTTTGAAAACAACGATCACTACAAAGGTACCCCTAATTTTTTTGAGAGCGGAAAAATGATTCATGCAAGAGTAGACGCTTCTTTATTAGGGTACCACCTATGTAGTTTTTTAAAGCACCATCTTTGGCGACTATACGATGACAAGGAATCAAAATAGGTAGTGGATTTTTACTGTTGGCTACTCCTACAGCCCTCTGTCCCCCAAACTTTTTGATAGCGCTGCTTTGCCAAGTGTAAGACCGAGTCTCACCATAGGGAATCTCTTTGCTAATGGTCCAAGCATCCTTTTGAAAGTTAGTCCCTTGCGGTGACAGAGGAAGATTAAATACTTGTCGTTTCCCATTAAAATACTCGAGCAGTTGTAACCATGCCTGCTGTATAATTACAAAATCTCTCGAAGTTGAATCTCTATGTTGAATGTTGGGGTTCTGAGTTCTTTGCCCTGAGAATTGTAAGTGAGTTAACTTACCCTCTTTTGAAGTAAGTGATAATGGACCCAGCGGTGATCGAATTTCAATCTGCATTTAATAGACCTATATATTTTACGTGGGGTTACATAACTATGATTTATGCCATTTTGATATTACATTGTCTGTCGTACTATTGATATGAAAGAAGAAAAAGATTTTGCCTTAGTACTTCGTGAATTGAGTAAACAATATGAAAATGGTTTTCAGGCCTTGAGTGGTATTAATTTAGAAGTGGAGTCGGGGGACTTTTTTGCATTGTTGGGGTCAAACGGTGCAGGTAAGTCAACAACGATCGGCATTATATGCTCGTTGATTCGAAAGACTGGTGGAGTTGTTAAGATTTTCGGCCGTGATACTGATATCAATTTCTCAAGTGCCAAGAAATTGATAGGAATTGTTCCTCAGGAATTTAATTTTAATCAGTTTGAGAAACCGATCGATATACTTGTTACTCAAGCTGGTTATTATGGGATTTCTCGTAGCGTCGCATTAAACAGAGCAAAAAAATATTTAACACTGCTTGGTTTATGGGATAAACGAGGAGTGTCATCTCGGGTTCTTTCAGGTGGCATGAAAAGGCGGCTGATGATAGCGCGCGCGCTCGTCCACAACCCTAAGTTATTAATACTTGACGAGCCCACCGCAGGGGTTGACATTGAATTACGACGATCGATGTGGGAATTTTTGCAAGATATCAATGAGGCTGGCACGACGATTATCCTTACGACACATTATCTTGAGGAAGCGGAAAATCTTTGTCGCAACGTTGCAATTATTAATCACGGTCGGATAGAGCAACATACTAGTGTGAAGTCATTAGTACGCCAACTGCAAGTTCAAACTTTTTCTCTTGACATAAAGGATAAATTACCTCAGGCACCCGTGGTGGGAGGTTATCAAATACGTAAAGTGGATGATCATGTGATCGAAGTTGATGTGTTGAGAAATCAAACAATAAATCCACTAATTGCAGGCCTGAGTGATCAATCGATAGAGGTAGTAAGCATGAGCCACAAAACTAATCGTCTGGAGGAGCTGTTTTTGAAAATTATTGAAAAGAATGAGAGTAAGTAAGGGATGAATCGATACGAAATATGGATTGCATTTATGACTATAGTAATTAGGGAGGTTAGAAGGTTCCTTCGAATCTGGCCTCAAACAATCATACCTCCAGTTGTAACTATGGCGCTTTTTTTTTCTGATTTTTGGAAATGTTATCGGTTCAAGAATCGGTTTTATGCAGGGACTCCCTTATAGTCAGTTTGTCGCGCCCGGATTGATCATGTTGTCAGTCATTACAAATTCTTATGGTAACGTTGTATCGTCATTCTATGGCTCGAAATTCCAACGTAATATTGAAGAACTGATGGTCTCTCCGACCCCTAATATTATTATTTTAAGCGGATACATAGTGGGTGGAATGGCAAGGGGTTTGTTAGTAGGCTTGATAGTATCTTTAGTTTCTCTTTTTTTTACGGACTTCTCCGTCTTTAGTCCATTGATCGCACTTGCTATTATCTTGATGACATCTATGATGTTTTCGGTTGCAGGATTTCTAAATGCTATTTATGCCAATAGCTTTGATGATATTTCTGTGATACCCAACTTCGTTCTGACACCATTAGTATATTTAGGGGGCGTTTTTTACTCGACAAGCCTCCTTAGTGAATTTTGGGCCAATGTTTCGTTGATTAATCCAATACTTTATATGGTCAATACATTTAGGTTTGGATTTTCAGGGGTGACTGATATTGATATTTTTTGGGCGTTTACAATGGTAACTCTGTTCACTTTGGTTTTGTTTTTAATTTCACTAAAGTTATTGCGTGATAGTCCGAGGCTCAGAACTTAGTGGATATGTATCAAGTTACTCACTTGGGGAGGGGTGTTCAGGATAGCGATATTGACGCTTCGGTTCTCAATCCAATAGCACGAGTTGAAGCGAGAAGATCACTACCAATGACTGGTATCCCGTTTTCAGGAGCCGATTTTTGGACTGCATATGAACTAGCCTGGTTGGATCAAAATGGCATGCCCAAATTAGCCATTGCCGATATAACTGTTGCATGTGAAAGCGAAAATATAATTGAATCTAAGTCTATGAAATTATATTTGAACAGCTTTTACAAAAAACAAATGGAGAGTGTTGTAGCGGTTGCTGAAAAAATTCGGTCAGAGCTCTGTGAGGTGTTGAGGGGAAGTGTTGCTGTTGAACTCTTTACTCTAGACGCTTTCAGGGAACAGCATCCGATTAAAACACAAGAAGGGTATTGTCTTGATGATCACAGAGTGGAACCAATCAATATTGGTCCTGCTCCAGAAATATTGAGAACAAAAGGTCATAAACAAGTTAGCGAAACGTTATTTTGTCACTTACTTCGCACAAAATGTCCAGTCACTTCCCAGCCTGATTGGGCTTCGGTTTATATTATGTATCGAGGGAAGTCAATTGATCGCGATACTCTTTTTCGATACATCATTTCGTATAGGGAGCATAGCGATTTTCATGAGCAATGTGTAGAGCGAATCTTCTGTGACATCCTGAACTACTGCAATCCCACTGAGCTTACAGTTTGGGCGCGTTTCTTGCGGCGGGGTGGCTTAGATATCAACCCCTATAGGACGAATTCCGGAATGTATCCGCTGAGAATTCGCGAGACTAGGCAGTGAAAAATTAATTGCAACATGTATGCAAGTTATCATCATTGGTTATATTGCTTTTGGAAAAATTTTCCTTAAAATCAGGCCACTTAATGACTTTTTTAAACTGATGATTTCGGAGAGGTGGCCGAGTGGTTGAAGGCGCACGCCTGGAAAGTGTGTATACGTTAATCGCGTATCGAGGGTTCGAATCCCTCTCTCTCCGCCATTGTTTGCATATAAGATATTGATAGTTATCGATAAATTAAATATTTGTTGGTGCAAATTCCGAATTGTTCCCGTTTTCGTTATGA
>MDTB01047679.1_pt1 | contig 14621 bp, 10 predicted proteins | sample 811161 | NCBI WGS metagenome assembly MDTB01 (sample SAMN05326650, study PRJNA326480) | marine metagenome | isolation source: seawater | place: Mediterranean Sea | collected 2009
CTAATAATTGTTGGATAGTTAGACTTGTTATTTTCATATTTATTCCCGGTTAAGCCACCACAGTAATTTCCATTTAAGGACCGGAGGTATAAAACCACAAACTGTGTGCGTGTTAATTTAAATTAGTTGTTTCTTACAAATTTTTTATGAAATAAACAAGTCTTTTTTACTGGATAACAGTTGAAATGTCTTTGTTTCTTAGGATATTTATCGATTTTCTATCAATTTGACGTTTGTTTTTAAGTTTAAAGTTAATCTTATTTTCTTTGTTTATTATATTAATTTTAACTTCAGTAGATCCTTCTTTTTGTAGAAAATTTGATATTTGATCAATATCTTTAGTAGATTTTAAATTAAATGTGATGCTAGAAACTGGTTTGTTAAATAAATTTTTTAAAGAAGCTATTTTTAGAACATTTATTCTTTTAAATCTATTTTCATCATTAGAAATACTTTTTGATAATGTGATTATTAAAGATGAGCCCTCAACTAGAGCTTCTCTATTTAACTCAAGTATGTCAGAAAAAATAAAAAGTTCAAAAACACTAGATAAATCTGTGAATTTAATAACTGCATAAGAATTTCCTTTAGCTGTTTTTCTTTCAGTCAATTTTAAAAGTGTTGCAGCTATATTTGCTTCTTTGATATTGTCATCAGAATTAAATCCAGAATAATCTACTATTTTATAATCATCAAAAATTTCTTTAAATTGATTTAGGGGATGATCGGAAATAAAAAATCCTATTGCTTCAAATTCTCTAGATAGTCTCTCTTCAAATTTCCAATCCTCTACATTTAAAATTATTTCATTATCTTGTTCATCATCTGAAGAAAAAAGGTCAATTTGATTTGCAATTTTATTTTCATGAATATTTTTAGTTTTTAAAATAAAGTTTGGAATAGATGAAAATAATGAATTTCTATTATTTTCTAGGCCATCGAAAGCTCCTGCTTTAACTAACCCCTCTAACTGTAGTTTGTTAATATCCTTAGGGTTAACTCTGTTTAAGAAATCATTAATGGATTTAAATTCGCCATTATCTATTCTTTCTTTAACTACATTTGATATAGCATCAAAGCCTACACTTTTAATTCCACCTAAGGCATAATAAAAATTATCATCATCAAATTTAAAATCTGCAAAACATTTATTTATATCAGGTCTAATAATTTTAATATTCATCCTTTTTAGCTCCTCATAAAATTCACTTAATTTATTTTGATTTGATAAATCCATAGTCATAGATGCTGCAAAAAATTCTTTAGGATAATATGTTTTTAAAAAAGCAGTCTGATAAGATATAATTGCATAAGCCGCTGCATGACTTTTGTTGAACCCATACTCAGCAAAAGGTTCTATCTTTAAAAAAATACTAGCCGCAACATCTTTTGCAATTCCGTTTTTCACTGCCCCATTAATGAAACCTTGTTTTTGTTTTTCTAATTCTGCTCTTTTTTTTTTACCCATTGCTCTTCTTAATATATCTGCCTCACCAGCTGTAAAACCTGATAATTTTTGAGCAATTTGCATAACTTGCTCTTGGTAAATAATTACACCATAAGTTGGTTTAAGAATCTCTTCTAATAATGGGTGCAAATAATCGGGCTGTTGTCTTCCATGTTTACAGTCATTGTATATTGGAATATTGCTCATTGGTCCGGGTCTATAAAGGGCAACTAGGGCAATAATGTCCTCTAAGTGATTAGGTTTCATTTTCATTAATGCTTCTCTCATACCAGCACTTTCCACTTGAAATAAACCAACTGTATTGCCAGATGATAATAAATCAAAAACTTTTTGATCATCATAATCAATCTCTTCAACTTTAAAATCTTTAATTTTCTTATTAATTAATTTTTGAGTACGATTGATAACTGTTAAGGTTTTTAAACCTAAAAAATCAAATTTGATTAATCCAGCATTTTCTGCTGAATACATATCAAACTGAGTTGATGGTAATAATAAATTTGCTGAGGCATCTTTATATAAGGGTACTGTTTCAGTTAATTTTTTATCAGCTATAACAACACCTGCAGCATGTGTTGCAACATTTCTATTTAAACCTTCTAATTTTAAAGAAAGATCAGTAAGTTTTTTTACTCTAGGATCTTCCTTTACTAATTTTTGAAGTCTCGGTTCATTATTAATACACTCTGTAAGAGTTAACGGTCTGGATGGATCAAATGGTATCATTTTGGAAATACTATCAACAAAACCATAAGGTAAACCTAAAACTCTTCCAACATCTCTAATAACCATTCTAGCTTTTAATTTTCCGAATGTAATTATATGTGCGACACTTTCTTTGTATTTTGTAGTTAGGTATTCAAAAACTAAATCTCTTTTTTCCTCACAAAAGTCTATGTCAAAGTCTGGCATGGATATTCGATCAGGATTTAAAAATCTCTCAAAAATTAAATTAAATTTAATAGGATCCACATCTGTTATAGATAAACACCAAGCAACAAGAGAGCCTGCGCCTGACCCTCTTCCTGGACCAACTGGTATATCGTTACTTTTTGCCCATTTAATATAATCTGATACGATCAAAAAATAACTTGGATATTTCATTTCAATAATAATTTTTAATTCATGGTCTAATCTATCTTTATATTTTAAAAAATTTTCATTTGTCTCAAGGTCATTTTCTTCAATTTTAAATATTTTTAGAAACTTCTGCTTTAAACCATCAAAAGAATCTTTTTTTAAAATTAAATCAGCGCTACCATCTTTTTCTGAACTGATGTTGGGTAATATTGGTTTGGAAAACTGAGGTCTAAAATTACATCTAAAAGGTAGATTAAAATTATTTTTTAAAGCTTCAGGTAGATCTGAAAATAAACTTGACATTTCTTCATCAGATTTAAAATAATGTTGATTGCTGTATTTAACTCTATTTTTTTCATTCACATATGTTTTCGACCCTATACACGTTAATGCATCATGTGCTTCATGCATGTCATTGGTTAAATAGTATACTTCATTGGTTGCTATAATGGGTATGTTGAGTTTAGACGATTGTTGAAGATTAAACTTTTCAAAAGCAATTTCATTTTGATCACCATGTCTTTGGATTTCTAAGTAAAATCTATCATTAAATTTTTTTGAAATAGCTTGATAGAGTTTTGAAATTTCTTCCAAACGTCCTTTTTCAAATAATTTGCCAAACAAACCATGTATTGTACCTGATAAAATTATTACTCCTTCTGTTTCAATTAAAAGTTCTTTTATATCAAGGTGTGGGTCTGATAGATTATCATTTTCTAAATATGATTTAGACGATAAATTTATAATTCGTTTGTATCCTTTTTCGTTCAGAGCAATTAAAGGTAAAAGACCAGTTGTATCCTCATATTTAAAGTTTATTTGAGTACCAATAATTGGTTGAGTTCCAACCTTAGATATATTTTCAGCAAACTCAAGTGCGCCACACAAGTTAGAAGTATCAGATAAACCTAAACATTGAATTTTATTTTCTTTACAAAAATCTTTTAGTTTATCAATTTTAATAGCACCCTCACAAATAGAATACTGCGTGTGGATCTTTAAATGATTAAATTTTTGATTATTTGAATCTGACATTGATGGTTTTCATATTACCATCATTCATTTCTAATTTGCAATCAGCCATATTTGCAAAAAATCTATTATGAGTTGCATAAATTATTAATCTATTTTTATTTTTTAATTTATTTAAAACTTTAAAAACTTCTTTTGCTGTTGATTGGTCTAAACTACCAGTTGGTTCATCTGCTAAAATAATTTCAGGTTCATTTATTAATGCTCTTGCTATAGCTATTCTTTGTATTTCACCACCAGATAATTCTGAAGGATAATGATTTTCTCTTGATGTAAGACCCATTTGTTTAATAATTTTTTTCGAGGCCTCTACAGATTTCTTCTTATTATTATCTACTGCTAGGCGTGCCAAATAAACATTTTCTAAAGCTGTAAAATCTGAAAGTAAATTATTTTGTTGATATATAATACCAATTTTTTTTGATCTAATTTTATCATTATCTACTGTTTTAGAAAAATTAATTATAATATTATTAATTGATAAAGAGCCTGATGTTGGTTTGTCAATCATAGATAAGATATTTAATAAAGTAGATTTTCCTGAGCCAGAAGGACCCATAATAGAATAAACTTTACCTTTTTTAAAAGAGTAATCTATTTTTTTTAAAACAGAAATTTTTTTATTATTAAAAAAATTTTTAGTTATTTTTTTTAATGTAATAAGATTATTCATATTTTAATCCTTGTACAGGATCTAATTTCGATGCTTTAATTGCTGGAAAAATTGAAACAATAATTGTTATAAAAATTGAACATAATGAAATAATAATTATTGATGTCGAGTTTATTTCAGAAGGCATTGTGCTTAAAAAATAAATTTCTTCAGGAAATAAACTTACATTAAAAGTGTCACTTAAAAATTGTCTAAAATTTTCAATATATAAAGAAAACAAAACTCCCATAATAATTCCAAATGCTGTTGCAGTTATACCTATAGTAATGCCGACTAAAAAAAATATCTTCATAATTGATTTATTCAACACACCAATAGATTTTAAGATTGCTATGTCTCTAGTTTTATTTTTTACTAAAATTGTTAGTCCTGAAATAATATTAAAAGCAGCAACTATAATAATTAATGATAAGATAATAAACATTACGTTTCGTTCAACTTTCAATGCAGAAAACAAAGAACTGTTCATATCAGCCCATGTATAAACAAACTCATTATCAAATATTTTTTGTATTGTAGGTTTTATTTCCTCTATACTAGATGGACTTTTTAAATATATTTCTAGATTTCTGTCATCTTTGTTGTAATCAAAAAAACTTTCTAAAGTTGAAAGATTCACAAATGCAACATTAGAGTCAAAATCAGCAAGTCCACTATCAAATATTGAGCTTATAAAAAATGTTTCTTGTTTAGGTAGAGTTCCGATAATTGTTTTAATTCCAGCTGGAGACATGATTGAAATATTATCTCCTAATTGTAAATTTAAATCAAAACTAAGTTCTTTTCCTATAGATATATAATTTTTTTTTAATGTATTTTTATTCCCTTGAATTTTTTTATTTTTAGAAATTTCAAGTTTAGAAAAATCTTCATTTTTATATCCTCTTAATAAAATACCTTTTGTATTATTCTTTGTAGTTATAATGGCTTCACCAGAATTACTTAAAATCAAATTATTAGATATCAATTTTAAATAACTATCATTTAATTTATCTAAGTTTATTAATCTTTCATATGGTTTGATTGAAATATGAGCATTAAATCCAACAATTTTATTAATTAGTTCTGTTCTGAATCCATTCATTACAGACATAACAATAATTAAAACAGCAACACCAAGACTAATACCTATAAAAGAAAAAATTGATATAATATTTAAAAAACCGTCTTTTTTTCTGGTTTTTAAATATCTTAATGCAATTTCTTTTTCTAATACAGAAATCAATTTTTTTCTTTAAGTTTGATTAAAAGTTTTACAATTTCTTCAATTTTTAAATTTTTAGGATCTTTACCTATTTCTTTAAATTCTAATAAATCACCATCTGAATTCTTACCAATAATGATTTGGTATGGAATACCAATTAAATTAAATTTTTTAATTTTTGATGAAATGTTCTCATCTGTATCATCAATAATTGTATCAATATTGTTTGCTTTAAAATGTTCATAAATATTTGAAGCTTTTTCAAGGGCTGTTGTATCATTTTTATTGATCATTGGAATTATAGCAATTTCATATGGTGCAATAGAAAATGGCCATTTCATTATTTCTTCTTGGTCATCGTACCTTGCTTCAATTATAGCTCCTACTAATCTTGATACACCTATTCCATATGATCCCATTTTTACAAAATCTTTTTTTCCTCCTGGAAGATCAACTGACGCATTTAAAGCTTTTGAATACTTGTCACCAAAATAAAAGATGTGCCCAACTTCAATTCCTTTAGTAATTAATCTGTTTTCTTCTTTTACTTCTTTTTCAAACTCTTCTTTATTAAACTTTTCATCGGTAACTGAGTAAAATTGTTCATATTTTTTTCTTAAGTCTTCTAAAGATTTTTTTTCTAAAACTGAACCTTCATTATTTAAATCGAAAATTCTTTTATCAGTAAAAATTTTACTCTCTCCAGTGTCTGCCAAAATAATAAATTCATGTGAAAGATTTCCACCGATAGGACCTGTGTCAGCAGCCATTGGTATTGCTGTAAGTTCTAATCTTTTAAATGTTTTTAAATAGGATAAAAAAAATTTATTATAAGAGAAAACTGCATCATCATCATTTACATCAAATGAATAAGCATCCTTCATATAAAATTCTCTACATCTCATAATTCCAAATCTTGGTCTAACTTCATCTCTAAATTTCCATTGAATATGATATAAAAGTTGAGGTAGAGATTTATATGATTTTATACTAGATCTAAAAATATCAGTAACAAGCTCTTCATTGGTTGGGCCATATAACATCTCTCTGTCTTGACGATCTTTTATGCGAAGCATTTCTGCACCATAATCATCGTATCTTCCACTTTCTTTCCAAATTTCACTTGATTGGATTGTTGGCATTAAAATTTCTTGGGCACCAATTTTATTTTGTTCCTCTCTTACTATTTTTTCAATTTTTTTCATTATTTTAAAACCTAGAGGTAGCCATGAATAAATCCCTGCCGATGATTGTTTAATCATGCCCACTCTGAGCATCAGTTGATGTGATTTAATTTTTGCCTCTGATGGATTATTTTTTAAAATAGGTATAAACGATTTTGAAATAAACATTTTAACTAACTAAATTTCTTAAATTTAAATATTCATATTTTATTAATAAATAAATTATCATAAAAATAATACTTGTTATACCAGTACAATAAATAAACTTTTTCATCATTTTTGGATTCTCTGGTGACCCCGCATCTTCACCATGTATTTTATGTGGTTTTTCTCTATTTACATCTATTGGTAGGATTGCAAAAAAAATTATCCACCAAATTATTATAAAAAGTATAGCTAATCCTGTGATGCTCATTTAAATTTGAACTAAATTAATGTTTGTAAATGGTCTTTTTCCTGTCATTTCTTTAGTATATTTTCTACACACTATTTTTAGAGCATCTATTAAATTATACTCTTGTTTTTTACTTCCTAAAGAAAAGGTTTTTGTAGTTTTGTAAATTGCTTCTTCTAAGCCATATTCAAATTCATCTATATCAACGACGGGTAATCCTCTAAATGTTAAGACTGGAGATTTATGGATTTTTCCCTTTGAGGATATCAAAATTGTTACTTCCATATAACCGTTAGCACTTAAGTTCTTTCTATCTTTAATTGATTGAGAATCTTCTTCTACACTGACATTTCCATCTAAATATAATCTTCCACTTGGAGCTTTATCAAAAACTTGTGGTTTCCCAGGATAAAGCTTTACTATGTCTCCATTCTCAACTTGTACAGGATTAGGGACATTCATTTCATGGGCAAACTTCATATGTTCAATCATATGCCTATGCTCTCCATGAACTGGAATAGCACATTGTGGTTTTACCCATTCATACATTTCTCTTAGATCATCTCTATTTGGATGGCCTGAAACATGGACAAATTCACTTTCTTCAGAAATTACTTCAATTCCATCTTTTACTAATTGATTTTGTAATTTATATAATTTTTTTTCATTTCCAGGAATAATTTTAGACGAAAAAATGACAGTATCATCTTTTTCAATAAAAACATCTGGATGTGTATAATTTGATATTCTCATCAAGGCTGCCATAGGTTCACCTTGACTACCTGTACAAAGATAAACAATTTTTTCCCTGGATATTTTTTTTGCTTCTCGAGGATCAATCGGCTCTATACAATTTTTAAGATACCCACATTGTCTTGCAGCTTTGAAAATTCTATGCATTGATCTTCCAACAAGAGATATTTGTCTGCCAGTTTTTTCTGCACAGTAAAATGCAGTTTCCATTCTTGCAACATTTGATGCAAATGATGCAATAACAATTCTTTTTTTTAGACTACTCATAATGTTGAGCATACTTTTTCTAACATCAAGTTCTGATCCAGCCTTTCCCATACTAAATACATTTGTTGAATCACAGATCATAGCAAGAACACCTTCTTTACCAATTTCTTTGAGTCTATTAGAATTAGTTTTTTCTCCTATTAAAGGTTCTGGATCAATTTTCCAATCACCCGTATGTAAAATTACACCTCCAGGTGTTTCAATTCTTAATCCGTTAGGTTCAAGTATAGAGTGTGTCAATGTAATATATTCAATTTTAAAGGGTTCCAAGTTAATATTTCCATTTAACTGAACAACTTTTAAATAACTTGTTATATCAATATTTTTTTCTTTAAATTTTTCTTTAATTAAAACTGATGTAAATGGTGTTGCAAATATTTTACATTTAAGTGAAGGCCAAAGATGTGCAATTGCACCTATATGATCTTCGTGTGCATGTGTTAAAACAATTCCCAACAAATCTTCTTTTTTATCTACAATAAATCCAGGGTCAGGATAAATTAAATCAATTCCAGGTATTGTATCGTCTGCGAACGTTACTCCAATATCAACCATTATCCATTTATGCTCACCTGGTTTACCATAAGCAAAAAGATTCATGTTCATTCCAATTTCTCCAGATCCTCCTAATGGGCAAAATAATAATTCGTCTTTCATATTTATTTTATTAAAGTGACTGCTTTGATTAAACCTTTAATGGTAATATCTTTATTTAATATAACTTTCGTGTTTATAGAATTTTTAAACAATTTAGAAAATCCTCCAGTAATAATAACTTTGAAAGACTTTTTAGTATCTTTCTTAATTAAATTAATAATATTGTCAATCAAACCTGCATAGCCCCAAAAAAAACCAGCTCTAACAGCGCTAATTGTATTTGAACCAATGATTTTTTTAGTCTTCATAAGATTAATTTTTGGTATAAGTGAAGCTTTTTCAGACAAGGTGCTTAGAGAGATTCTTACACCTGGGGCAATAACGCCACCTCGGTATGTATTTTTGATTAAGACATCAAAAGTGGTGGCTGTACCAAAATCTAAAATAATAAAATTATCTTTATTGTTAACAACACCTAGAGCATTAGCCAATCTATCAGACCCAATTTGATTAAAATTAACTTTGATATTAATTAATTTTTTAAGCTCTAAGTCTTTAAGTTCGTAAGGTTTAATCTTATAATTTCTTATTAAAGTATTTTTAATTAAACTAAATGATTTTGGAACAACGCTACAAAATAAGCCCCTTTTAATCTTTTTGTTTTTTAGTTTTAGTTTAGATAAATGTTTTTTAACTAATGTGTTATTAATATTTTTACTATCAAAAATAATTTTTTTTATTATTTTATTATTGGAGTTTATTAAACAAATTTTAGTTTCTGTATTACCTATATCGCCAACAATAATCATTTAAATTTTGTTCATATTTTTTGTGTTAATTTTAGGTAGGATTGGAATAAATTTTTCATAAATTTTAACTAACTTTAATGCAGCATTCTTACTAGAAATTTTAACATTTGTCAGATCCTTAATGTTTGTTGTTGGGTATTTGGTTATTTTTGGACTTTTAATAAGGTTAATTCCGATGCCAACAATAATAAAGTTCTCATTAGATTTTGAAATTTTCTCCTGCAGAATTCCTGAAATTTTTTTTTTATTAATTAAGAGATCGTTAGGATGTTTAATTGTAATATTACCATTATAAAATTGCATTATTAATTTTTTAACCAATAAACAATTAACTTTGGTTAATTGACTCAAAGACAATTTAATTTTATTAAGAGAGAAAAAAATACTCACAAGCAAATTTCCATTATAAGAAGTCCATTTTTTCCCATACTGTCCTTTTCCTTTTTTTTGATTTTTTGCAATAATAATACCAAATTTATTATTTGTATTTTTGATAATTCTAATAGCTGTATCATTTGTGCTATTAACTTTTTTAAAATGAAATTTTCTTAATTTCATTAAATAACATTAATACTAGATACAATTTCCAATAATTTACTTGGAAAGATAAAGTATAAAAGCATTAATAACGTAGAAAGCGTTAATGATACCTTTAACCAGTTACTATGATCTGTGTCGTATTTTTCTCTTTGTTCATCAAAATAAATAACTTTTATTATTCTTAAATAATAAAATGCAGCTATGACTGTAGATAATAATCCTACTATTGCTAAAAAGTACATTGATTGCTCAATTACAGATTTAAAAATGTAAAATTTTGCAAAAAAACCTGCTAATGGCGGTATGCCAGCTAAAGAAAATAAAACTATTAAAAAGCATAGTGATAAAATTGGATGATTTTTAGATAAGCCTGATAAATCCTCTATTGTTTCAAAATAAAGATCATTTTTTTTCATCATTAATAAACAACTAAAAAATCCTAAATTCATAACAATATAAATTGATATATAAACTATTGAGCTTTGTAAGCCTTCATTGGTACCAACAGATAATCCAGCTAAAGCATAGCCAATATGTCCAATAGAACTATAGGCTATTAGTCTTTTTAAATTTTTTTGTCCAATAGCTGCAATTGCTCCAAAAATCATTGATGCAATTGATAAAAAAATTATTATAGGTTGCCATTGGTCCATCATGTTTATAAATGGAACGTACAAAAATCTTATAAATACAGTCAAAGCTGCAATCTTAGGTACTACTGAAAAAAATAATGTAACTGGTGTAGGTGAACCTTCATATACATCTGGTGCCCACATATGAAAGGGAACTGCTGATATTTTAAATGAAAGCCCCACTAGAATGAAAACTATGCCAAATGTAAGACCGTAATGGTTTGAATTAACTGTGTTACTAATTATATCAAAGTTAGTTGATCCAGAAAAACCATATATTAAAGAACAACCATAAAGTAATAAACCTGAAGACAGGGCACTTAAAACGAAATATTTTAGTCCTGACTCAGATGATTTTAACTGATCTCTATTAAATGAAGCTAAAACATAAAGTGCTAATGATTGTAGCTCTAGCCCTATATAAAAAACCATAAGGTCATTCGAGCTAATCATTACGAGCATTCCTAAAATAGAAGAAAGTATTAAAATTGGATATTCTATTAAAAAAATCTTAGATATTTTTAAAAATTTTTTTGACATTAACAGGATAGATGCTCCTCCCAAAATTGTGAGAATTTTCATAAAAGATGAGAGATTATCAATTATAAAACTACCACTAAATAAAGTAACTTGAGTGCCTGAAGAATTGTTTATTATTAAAATACCTGTGATCAACAAACAAACAATTGAAAGATAGTGAATTATATTTGAGCTATTTTTTTTAAAAACACCTAAAATTAATAAAAACATAATCGCCAATGAAATAAAAATTTCAGGTAAAATGAAATCTAAGTTATTCATTGATTGACACCTCTTGGGTATACTTGTTTATATTAAAATTATACATCTCTATTAAATCCTTAATTGATACTTCAATTGTATTTATCAAAGGTTCTGGATAAAAACCAAAAAAAAGAACAGGTATAGCTAATAACCATAAAATAAATTTTTCAGAGTTATTTAAGTCAGGAATCTTTAATAAATCTTTATTATTTAAATCACCAAAAACTACTCTTCTATATAACCAAAGCATGTATGCAGCTCCAAAAATTACTCCTAAACTAGCTATAACTGCTACTAAAAAATTATCTTTAAAGGCTCCCATTAAAATTAAAAATTCACCTATAAAACCACTTGTGCCAGGTAAGCCTAAAGCAGCCAATGTAAATAACATAAATAAAACAGAATATTTTGGAATTACTGAAACAAGTCCGCCATATGTATTTATCAATCTTGAGTGCATACGATCATAAACAACACCTACACATAAAAATAATGCTGCTGATACAAGACCATGACTAATCATTTGAATTATACTTCCCTCGATACCTTGTTGAGTTATTGTAAAAATACCTAATGTTACAAAACCCATATGGGCTACTGAAGAATAAGCAATTAATTTTTTCATATCTTCCTGCATTAAGGCAACTAGAGATGTATAAATAATTGCAATTAAACTTAATATATAAACTAGAGGTGTGAACACTTCAGAAGCTAATGGAAATAATCCAAGGGAAAATCTAATAAAACCATACCCAGCCATCTTTAAAAGAATAGCTGCAAGCAAAACAGATCCTGCAGTTGGAGCTTCAACGTGTGCATCTGGTAACCAGGTATGAACTGGCCACATTGGTGTTTTTACTGCAAATGAGCTAAAGAAAGCTAGCCATAGTAGGTTTTGATATTTTCCATCAATACCTAATTCGTAAAGTTTAACTATATCAGTCGTTCCAGAAATCCAATAAATTGAAATTATTGCAACTAACATTAAAACGGAACCAAGTAGTGTATATAAAAAAAATTTAAAGGCAGAATATACTCTTCTTTCACCTCCCCATATACCAATAATTAAAAACATTGGTATTAAACCTGCTTCAAAAAATAAATAAAAAATAACTAAATCTAATGAACAAAAAACTCCAATCATCAAACTTTCCATTATCAGAATTGAAATAAGGAAATCTCTTAGTCTTTTTTTAATTGAGTTATTGACTGAAATTATACAAATTGGGGTTATAAATGTAGTTAAAATAATAAATAAAATTGAAATTCCATCAATACCGATCTTATAATTAATAAAACCTTTCAACCACTCTCTGTCTTCAACAAATTGAAAAATTGATATACTGGGATCAAATAAGACCCATAAATAAATGGATATTAAAAAATTTACAAAAGAAGTAAACAAGGCAACATATTTAACAGTTGTTGTGTTATTTTCTTTTGAAAACATCAAAAATAATGCTCCAATAGTTGGTAAAATAATTAGCGATGATAAAATTGGGAAATTCATTATTTTAAGATTAGAAAAGTTAGTAATGCTGAAAAACCAATTAATATCATAAATGCATATTGATAAATAAATCCACTTTGAAATTTACTTGCTTTAATTGATAATGTTTTTATTAAAGAAGAAATTCCGTCTGGTCCAAACTTATCAATGATTTTAACATCAATTGATTTCCAAAAGAAAAGTCCTATCTTCTTTGAAGATTGAATAAATAAGATATTGTATAGCTCATCAAAATACCATTTGTTTACTAAAAAATTGTATAAAGGCTTATTTAATTGAGCAAATTGATTTGGTAATTCTTTATTTTTAACAAATAAGTAATACGCAATTGGTATTGATATCATTACCAATGTTGGGGTAAGCAATAAAAACCAAAGAGGAGGATGTTCCGAACTTAAAGGACTTAAAAATTTAATAGAGTCACCCCAAAAAGAAGTGTAGTCACCATGTCCAATAAATAAATCTTTAAATAAAAAACCTGAAAAAACAGCTCCAATTGCTAATATTACAAGTGGAACAAGCATTACTAACGGTGACTCGTGCATTTCTTCAATTTTAATTTTTTTATTATTATAAGATCCATGGAATGTTTTAAAAATTAATCTCCATGAATATATAGATGTAAAAAGAGCTGTTAAGATACCAATACCGGCAGCATAATAACCAGTTGTATTACCCTTTAAATAAGCAAATTCTATGATTGCATCTTTTGAGTAAAAACCTGAGAGAAATGGAAAACCAGTTAATGCGAGAGTACCTATGATCATTAAAATCCATGTATAAGGAAGTTTTTTATATACGGCTCCCATTTCATTAATATTTTGTTCATCTTTAAAAGAATGGATAATTGAACCTGATCCCAAAAAAAGTAATGCTTTAAAAAAAGCATGTGTAAATAAATGAAACATAGCAACATTATACGCCCCAACTCCAGCTGCAAAAAACATATAACCCAACTGACTACATGTAGAGTATGCAATTATCTTTTTAATATCGTTTTGGACTAAAGCAACTGTTGCTGCAAAAAAAGCTGTTGTCATTCCAACTACTGTAATAATATTTAATGTTACTGGAGAATATTCAAAAATCGGTGAGCATCTGACAACTAAAAAAACACCTGCTGTAACCATTGTTGCAGCATGTATTAAAGCAGAAACTGGTGTTGGGCCTTCCATAGCATCTGGTAACCAAGTATGTAAAAAAATTTGTGCTGATTTACCCATTGCACCTATGAATAAAAGTATACAAATAAGATCTATTGCTTTAATTTGAATTCCTAGAAATAATAATTCTTTATCAATTATCTGAGGAATTGAAGCAAAAACTTCAGAATAGTTTACTGTGCCAAATAAATAAAAAATTAAAAAAATTCCTAAAGCAAAACCAAAATCACCAACTCTATTAACTACAAAAGCTTTTATTGCTGCTGCATTTGCTGTTTCTCGTTTAAACCAGAAGCCAATTAAAAAGTATGAGCAAAGTCCCACGCCTTCCCAACCAAAAAATAATTGTAGAAAGTTATCAGATGTTACTAAAGTTAACATAGCAAATGTAAACAAAGATAAAAAAGCCATAAATCGTGGCTTGTGCGGATCATGGGACATATATCCAATTGAATAAATATGAACTAAAGCAGAAACTAATGTCACAACCACCAACATTACTGAAGATAGAGCATCTATTTTAATTGACCAA
>MDTB01124089.1_pt1 | contig 14621 bp, 20 predicted proteins | sample 811161 | NCBI WGS metagenome assembly MDTB01 (sample SAMN05326650, study PRJNA326480) | marine metagenome | isolation source: seawater | place: Mediterranean Sea | collected 2009
GTTTCTCTTGAAGCAGAAGTTAATGAAGATTTGTTTGTAGCAAAAAACACTCTATCTTTAACACCGCTAGCTAAATATTCAACTGTGTCATTTCCAGTATAAACATCACCAGACGTCTGTGATTTTTTTGCAGTTGAACATGCGCTTAAAGCAAGTGTTGCAAAAAGAATTAAAAATATATTTCTTAAATTTTTGTTAAATTTCATAGTATCCCCTAAGTTGTTATTATCAATATTTCAAATTATCCTACATTATTCAAGCGTAAATTACACAATAAAAACCTCACTTTGATAGCAATGAAGACCAAGATGGGTCGGATGCATCAGTTTCTGTCTTAATTTTTCTCTCATTATAACCGGTAATATCTATAGACCACAGTTTAGCACTAAACCCTTTGCCTTGCGGCCCAGATTTAGTTTCTCTATAAAAAACTAATACTCTACCGTTAGGAGACCAAGAAGGAGCTTCTTGATAGAAGTTTTCTGTTAATAATCTTTCTCCAGTACCATCTGATCTCATAACACCAATATAAAATCTTCCTTTTCTTACTTTTGTAAAGGCTATTAAATCTCCTCTTGGTGACCAAACTGGTGTTCCATAAATTCCATTGCCAAACGTTATTCTTTTTACATTTGTACCATCGCTTTTCATAACATAAATTTGTTGAAGACCACTTCTATCAGAATTGAAGCAAATATACTTTCCATCAGGCGAGTACGATGGAGAAGTATCTATTGATGAGTGTTCAGTTATTCTTTCCACAACTCTCGTTTCAAGATCCATGGTAAAAATATCTGAGTTTCCATCTTTAGCAAAACTCATAATTATTTTTTTTCCATCAGGAGAAAATCTTGGGGCAAAAGTCATCCCAGGAAAATTTCCTACTACTTCTTGTTTTCCTGTTTCAATATCTAATAAATAAACACGTGGTAAATTTCTAAAGTAAGATAAATATGTCACCATTTGATTGCTAGGGTTAAATCTTGGAGTTAAAACTAATTCATTTCCTAAAGTAAGATACTTTGTTTTAGCTCCATCTTGATCCATAATAGCTAATTTTTTTACTCTTTGGTTTTTTGGTCCGCTTTCTGCTACGTAAATTATTCTTGTGTCAAAATATCCTGTTTCACCAGTTAATCTCTCATATATTTTGTCTGAGATAATATGTGCTACTCTTCTCCAATTTGATGGGGTAGTTGTAAATGACAATGCTATCATTTCTTTTGAGGCGGTTAAATCCCATAATCTGAACTCAACTTTTAGTTTATTGTTTTTTACCGACAATTTTCCTGTTACCAAAGCTTGAGCTTTTATCAATCTCCAATCTTCAAATCTTGGTTTCAAATGTGCAATGTCAGGTTTTTGAACAAAGGCCTCTTTTTTTAAAGGATTAAACAGTCCAGTAGATTTGAAATTTTTTTCAATAATAGCTGAAATATTTACACCAAGTTTTCTTGTATCAATATTTTCTAACATTTGTGATGAGCTATCTACATGTAGCGGTGAAACAGCAATAGGTAAAGGATCAAGATTTCCCCTGGTGATATCGACCTTAATTAATGCTTTAGAATAAGAAATTAAACTTAAATAAATAAATATAAAAATAATTATTTTCTTCATATTTTCATCCTTTTAACATTTCTGTAGGGTCAAAATTCAATTGAATATTCTTCCATTTTTCATATCCAGTAGGTGGCACCTTTAATGGTTGACAAAGTCTAACAGCTCTTAAAGCGCTCTCGGCTAATATTTTATAAAACTTTTGTCCTGGCATATTCATTCTTTGATGGTCGACAATCTCAGATTTAAGTATTGTGCCGTCTTTTTTAAGTTCAAGCTTTAGTCTAACCAATAAATTTTTATCATATGGTAAACCTAAAGGGACACTCCAACACCCAAATATCTGTGCTCTAAGAGCGTCTTCTTCAGATAGCGACAACCCTGTAGCAAAACTATTTTTAACATTGCTTTGTGTTAATTTTTTGTTTTCTATTTCTTTGAGAGCTCTTTCTTCTTTAGCTTTATCGATCAAAGCTGCGATTTCATTTGTATTTATAAGTTCTTCTTTCTCGAACTCTGATGATTGTCTTATTTGAGGTTTAATTTCCTCTGGATTTTGTTTTTTCTTTATAATTTCCTTTTTTTCTTTTTGATCGTTAGGTAGAGGAATTCTGTCAGGCTTTTCTTTGGCTTTAGCAGAAGGCGGCGCTTGCTCAGAAACTACCCTCTTTTCCTCTTTTTTAACTTTATCAATAATTTTTCTGGCCTTTGGAGCAAAAGGTATATTTGTTTTATCGGTTATTTGAATTAATTCAACTGAAACAATAGGTGGTAATGATATAGGCTCTCTAGTCATAAAAGGTAGCGAAAGAGCTGTTAGAATAATCATCATTGCATGAAATATAATTGAATAAAATAAGCTCTTTGTCATTTAACATTTAATTTTTGTATGGCTCTGATATTAGTGCAACTTTCGAAAAACCCGCGCCAGATAGAGTTCCCATTACTTCTAATACTCGACCATAATTAATATTTTTATCACCCCTTACATAAATTCTTGTGTCTGTTCTATTTTTTGCAATAGCAAGCAATTTTGGAATAATTTTATTATAGCTTACTTTATGTTCTTGTATAAAAACTTCACCCTTAGAATTTATTGATAAAGTAAGAGGTTCTTGATCGTCAGGTAAAGAATCCGCAGCCGACTCTGGTAAATCTACTTGTACACCCACTGTTAGTAAAGGCGCGGTAACCATAAATATTATTAATAAAACTAACATTACATCGACGAAAGGTGTTACATTTATTTCGCTCATTGGTTGGTTTTTTGAGCGTTTTAAATTAAATGCCATGATAATTAAATAATAGACAAAAATCTTTTTGAAAAATTATCTAAACGAGCCACATAATTTTTCGCATCACTATTAAATTTATTATACGCAATAACCGCAGGTATTGCAGCCAAGAGACCAAGGGCAGTAGCAAATAAAGCTTCGGCAATACCAGGTGCTACAATTGCAAGACTAGTATTTCTAGAGATTGCTATAGATTGAAAAGAGTTCATTATACCCCAAACTGTTCCAAATAAACCTATAAAAGGAGCCGTAGCACCCACAGTAGCTAGGAAAGAAAAATTTTTTTCTATTATTTTAATTTGATTATCCGTGTTAATTTCAAGGACCCTTTCTACTCTAGCAAGCTGAACAGCAGATGATTTTGAACGTGTTTTTCTAAGTTCATTCATAGCTGATTTAAAAATTAAAATAGCTGGATCATTTGATTTGACCGGTAAATTACTATCAAAACTTTCTGCAGATTTTGCCTTCCAGAATTTATTTTCAAAATCTAATATTGAGCTATTAATTTTTTTAAATAATCTATATTTATCAAAAATTAATGCCCAAGAATAAATTGAGGCAGCAATTAAAATAATAATAACTGATTTTACAACAAAATCGGCTCTTAAGAATAAACTTAAAAGAGTAAAGTCGGTACTCCCACCTAAACCAACAACTTGAGATGCAATTTCTTGTTCCATCATAATTCAATACTTTTAGATTGTGTCATGAATTTGTCTTATAAATTGAAACTTAGCCTTATTTTAAGTCGTCTTTAATGCCTGTTTCACTAAAAAATCTTGCAATTAAAATTGCATCGGACTTATTTACATCCTTTTTTTTTGATAATTGATCGGCAAATGTTGGGTACATCTCAATCACTTTTGTGCGACTAGCGTCTTTAGATGAATTGATTAATTCAAAATGCTTTTTCCATTTGGAAGGCCTAACAAAGAAAATTGGTAGTTTAAGGGTTGCGCTAATGCCTTTAATGGCACCAAAAGTTTGACCAAAGTTAAACATACTTGTTACTCCTTGACCTGGCATAGCATTTACTTGTTCAACTACCACTACAGTTTTACTTATATCTAATATGTTTCTTGAAATATATTGAGATAAATGTGCGCTATTGAGCTGTTTTTTATTTTTTTTCCCATCAGACATTGTTGGTAGATCTATTACCTCAACAATTTTTTTTTCATCTAAAATAGCTATAGCGCCAGCTAATCCTGGGTCAATTCCAAATATTCTCATATTTATTTTCTCTTTTATAACTCACAGTTAGTAAATATATTTTGGATATCGTCTATTTCATCTAAATTTTCTAACATAACGATAACTTTTTCTTTTTGTTCTTTTGGTAGTTTTAAATAGTTTCGAGGTCTCCACTCTATACCAGAGTACATTAAATTACTTACTTTTTTTTCTATACAGCTTTTCACTTTATAATAGTCTTCCATTTCACATACAATTTCGTGATGATTGTTTGAACTTTCACACTCATTTGCCCCACAACTTATAGCAAGTTCAAGAGCATCATCATTATTTAAATTTTTATTATCTATTCTAATTACTCCGCAATTAAAGAAAAGATGAGATGTAGATCCATTTTCGCCTAACCTGCCACCATTTTTTTGTAAAATTGTTCTTATCGTTGAAGCTGTTCTATTTTTATTGTCAGTCAAAGTTTCAATTATTAGTGCAGTATTAAAAACTCCATAACCCTCATACCTTAAGCTCTGATAATTTTCTCCTGAGTTTGACTCAGATTTACTTATAGCACGTTTGATATTTTCTTTTGGCATATTTGATTGCTTTGCTGCTTGAATAGCAGATCTTAATCTTGGATTTATATTTGGATCTTTATCACCTAGTTTAGCTGCAACAGTGATTTCTCTTGATAATTTAGAAAACAGTTTAGATCTAACTTTGTCTTGTCTTCCTTTTTTATGTTTAATACCTGCCCAGTGAGAATGCCCAGCCATTTTAAATTTGTTGTTTTAGATTACCGCCTAGAATTATCTGGTTAATGTTATTAGCTAACCCTGTCTGATCGTCAGCGTCAACTATTACTCCGCTCAAAGAGGCTGGACCATTTGCTGGATGATGATTTTTTGCTGTGGGATCTTTTTTAAACTTTTTAATTGAATTTTCTTTATTCATTCCAATGACGGAGTCATAATCTCCACACATACCTAAGTCAGTCTGATAAGCAGTTCCATTTTTTAAAATTTTAGAATCAGACGTTGGAACATGTGTGTGCGTACCAACAACAGTTGTGACTTTACCATCTAGATAGTGACCTAAGGCCATTTTTTCACTGGTAGTTTCTCCATGAATATCAACTACAATAAAATCCACGTCATTCTTTAATTTTATTTTTTTTATTATTTTGTCTGTAAATAAAAATAAATCTTGGCTTTTTTTCATAAATACGTTTCCAATTAAATTTATGACTGCAATTTTTTTATTTTTAATACCATAGATACCGTAACCATTTCCGGGCTGCCCTTCCAATAAATTTGCGGGCCTTATTAACTTTTTTTCTTTATCAATTATTTCTAGTATCTCTTTTTGATCCCATATGTGGTTTCCAGAAGTAATTACATCTACACCGAAATTTATTAAATCTTTAAAATTTTTATTTGTTATCCCTTTTCCATTTTCAGCAGCATTTTCACCATTAGCAATTGTAAAATCAATTTTTTTTTCTTTGATTATCTCTTTTAGTTTTAGTTTGACAATTTCCATACCTGCAGGGCCACAAACATCTCCTAATATAAGTATCCTCACTATAAAAAGCCTTTCTCGGTAAATATATCATTTAGTTGATAGTCAAATTTGGATTTAGGTAATTTTTTGTATTTTTGAAACGAAAATGCTATACCAATTGCTTCTATTTTTTTATTTAATTTTATTAAATTATTAAAATATCTATCATAAAAGCCCTTACCGTAACCAAGCCTGTTCTTATTATTATCATAGGCTAGTAAAGGAACTAAAACAATATCAGGGATATAACTTTTTTTTACATCATAGGGTTCGGGTATACCAAACTTATTAACTATCAATATGTCTCTTTCGCTCCATTTTAAGAACTTTAATAAACTATTATCGTATATCTTTGGTAGAAGAAAAGTAGTTTTAGAATTTTTCAAATTATGAATAATTTTTAAAATATCTATTTCGTAGTTTGAAGGATAGTATAGGGCTACAAAAAGATTTTTTTTTGCTTTACATCTTTTTTTTATATAGCTTATTAGTTTATTAAATTTATCATTAGAGACATTAAAATAATTTCTTTTTCTTAAAGTTATAAATTTTTTTCTTAATTGATCTTTTTTTTTCATTACTGAATATTAGAAGATGTTTCAGTATTATTTATTATTTTTTCAAGAGACTCGGTTGTTTTGTCTAACATGTTTTCATACTTAGAATTAATTTCTTCAATATTTTTTTGAATTTTGTCAATTTCTGAGTGTAAATCTTTAATTTCCACCTCTTTAACATCCTTATACTTTATAGCTAAAGATTTAAGTTCTTTGAATTTTTTTGATAATTCATCTAACTTATTTTTCTGTTCACTTATTCGTCTTCTTAAATCAAAATGCTCATCAATCAGTTTAATTGACGTTATTAGTAAAAGTTTATTTTCTCCAATGTTTCCCAATTTCTTTTTTAATTCTAAATATTTTTTATCTAAGAAAGAAGTTAACTTTTTTAAAGACTCTTCTTGTCCATCGTCGCAGGAAAGAAGGTAGTCTTTTCCATTAAATTTTATGCTCACATTTGCCATTTTTCGATTTCCTCTACTAAACTTTGGGTTTCCTGATTTAAATCATTAATATCTTGGTTGATTTTTTTCTCAAGTTCTTTCTTGGATTTTAATTCATGCTCAAGTTTTCTCACTCTTTCTTTTAAATATTTATGTTCTCTAAGAATTTCTTGATTTTTCTTTTCTAATTCATCTTTTTCTGACTTAATTAATTCTTTTTCTCTTTCAATAGACGTATTATCGATGTTGTGCTGTGAATAACTTATATTTAATTTTCCTAATTTTTCAATTAAGTGATTTAAATTAGTTTCTTTTTTCTCAAAGTTTTTCATTTTGTTAATATATCATAATATTGATATACTTACTCTAAGTCTATATAGGTTAATTAATAGTGAATATAAAAGTTAATCAATTAGCAAACGCAGTTAGATTTTTATCTATCGATGCAGTTCAAAAAGCCAATTCAGGGCATCCAGGTATGCCAATGGGGATGGCAGATGTTGCTACAGTTTTGTTTAAATTCCACCTGAGGTTTAACCCTAAAAATCCCTCCTGGATTAATAGGGACAGATTTATTTTATCGGCAGGCCATGGGTCTATGCTTTTATATTCTTTACTTTATTTAACTGGTTACGAAAAAATAAAATTAGAAGATATTAAAAATTTTAGGCAACTCAACTCGATTTGTGCTGGACACCCTGAGTATATTTTTAATTCAGGTATAGAAACTACCACTGGTCCTTTAGGACAGGGATTAGCTAATTCAGTGGGCTTAGCAATCGCTACTGAAATTTATAAAAAAAAATTTGGTTCAAAAATTATTAATAACAAGACATATGTTATAGCAAGTGATGGAGATCTAATGGAAGGAATTAGTCACGAGTCAATGAGTTTGGCTGGTCATTTAAAGTTAAAAAATTTAATAGTTTTTTTTGATAATAATAAAATATCAATTGATGGATCAACGTCTCTTAGCGTATCAGATAACTATAAAAAAAGATTTGAATCATATGGTTGGAATTTTTTAGAAATAAATGGACACAATGTAAAACAAATTAATTCAGCTATTAATAAAGCTCACAAGTCAAACAAACCAACCTTGATTTCTTGTAAAACTATAATTGGTTTTGGCTCACCCAATAAATCTGGAAAATCTTCATCTCATGGAGCTCCTTTAGGAGAGGATGAAATAAAATTAGTTAGAAAAAAATTAAAATGGCCTCATCTTCCATTTGATATACCACAACAAATTTTAAATGAATGGAGGGATATTGGATCAAAGGGAGAGACGCTTGAAAAAAATTGGTTAAATGAGCTTAATAAATCTAAATCTGAAATAAAAGAAAATTTTAATAATTTAAACAATAATATATTTAGAGACAAGTTAAATCATTTGGTAAGTTCGGAAAAAGAAAAATATTTTAGAGATAAACCTATCATGGCTACCAGACAATGTTCTATGAAAGCAATTGAAACTATAAATAATTTAATACCAAATTTAGTTGGTGGGTCTGCAGATTTAAGTGGTTCAAATAATACAAAAACTTCTAACTCGATCATTTTAAATTCTAAAAATTATGGAGGAAATTATATACATTATGGAGTCAGAGAGCACTGCATGGCAGCTGCCATGAATGGAATTGCTCTATATCATAATCTCATACCCTATGGAGGTACATTTTTAATTTTTTCTGACTATTGTAAACCAGCCATAAGACTTTCGGCTTTAATGGGATTGAGAGTTATCTATATTTTTTCTCATGACTCAATCGGATTAGGGGAAGATGGACCAACTCATCAACCTATCGAACATTTATCAAGTTTAAGAGCTATACCAAATTTAAATGTTTTTAGGCCGGCAGATATCAATGAAACTTTAGAATGTTGGGAAGCTTCTTTGAATAACGATAAAGGACCAAGTGCAATCATACTTTCGAGACAAAAACTAAATTATATTAGTAAATTTCCTGATAAAAAAAATAAATGCCTTTTAGGTGCATATGAAGTCAACACTTCTTCTCACGATAATAAAGTAACAATCATAGCTTCAGGATCTGAAGTCGATTTAGCTCTTTCAACCCAAGAATTGTTAAAAGAAGGGGGTGTTGATACAAAGGTTGTTTCAATGCCATGCCAAGAATTATTTGATCAACAAAGTGAGGAGTATAAAAATAATATTTTGGAAAAAGATAATTTAATAGTTTCCATAGAAGCTGGAACTGTAAGCTGTTGGTATAAATACTTAAAAAAAGATGATATAGCCATTGGGATAGATAAATTTGGTAAAAGCGCGCCATATAAAGAAGTTTACGAAGAGATGAATTTAACCTCTAATAAAATAGCGTCAATTATTCAAAATAGATTAAGAAAATAATAAGCTAGAAGTCATGGAAAAAATAAGAAGTTTTAGTGAAAGTATAGATATTAAAAATAAAAGAGTAATACTTAGATCTGACTTCAATGTACCTATATCAAATGAATTAATTCAGGATAAGACTAGAATAGATTTAAGTATTCCGTTTATTCAAAATTTATTAAAGAGAGAAGCAAAAGTTTTATTAATTTCTCATCTAGGTAGACCTCAAGATGAAAAGGATAAAAGTTTGTCCTTAATGCCCGTATATAAATATTTAAGAGAAAAAATTAACAATAAAATGTATTTTTATTCAGATAAAATTAATAATCAAACACAAGAAAAAATTTCTTTTTTAAATAATAGTGAGATAATTTTTTTTGAAAATATAAGGTTGAATGAAGGTGAAATAAAAAATGACGATAATTTTGCAAAAAATTTATCTTCTATGGGAGATATGTTTATAAATGACGCTTTTTCTTGCTCTCACAGAAAACAAACATCTATTCATAAAATTACTAAATATATTAAAAATTCTTTTGCAGGACCGTTGTTGATAAAAGAAATTTCATCAATAAATATGGTCATTAATAATAAAAAAAATCCAACTACTTGTATTATCGGAGGATCCAAAATTTCAACTAAAATAGGTGTTATAAAGTCTTTAATCGAAAAGATGGATAACATAATTATTGTAGGTGCGATGGCAAATAACTTTATAAAATTTAAAGGTTATAAAGTTGGAAAATCTTTAATTGAGTTTGGTTCAGAAAAAATAATAGAAGAAATATATGATGTGGCAGATAAAAAAGAATGTAAAATTATAATACCGCTTGATTTCGCAGTTTCTGAAAATAAAGATGGCAATGCGGATTTTAAAGACTTAGACGGTATAAAAGAGAATGAAATAATCTTAGATATAGGTCCTCGAACAATTAAAAAAATAAATAAGATTATTGATAATTCAAAAACAGTTTTATGGAATGGGCCCGCAGGTTATTTTGAAAATCGGAACTTTTCAAAAGGAACAATTTCTATTGCAAGAAAAATTTCTGAAAATACTAAAGTAGATTCTTTAATATCAATTGTAGGTGGTGGAGATACAATTTCTGCCCTAAAAAGTAATGATTTAAATCTAAAATTTACCCACTTATCAACAGCAGGAGGAGCATTTTTAGAATTTATAGAGGGAAAAAACTTGCCTGGAATAGAAGTTTTAAAATAAAAAACAATTATGAATATAGAAGATATAGCAAAAAAAATGTGCGCTAAAGGCAAGGGTATTTTGGCTGCTGACGAAAGTACAGGCACAATTGCTAAAAGATTTAAAAGTATAAACGTAGAAAATTTAGAAAAGAATAGATTAACTTTTAGACAAACTTTATTTAATTCTAGTGCTATGAAAGAATATATAGGTGGGGTAATTCTTTTTGACGAAACAATAAGACAAAAAACTACCTTAGGACCTACTATACCAGAATTAATTTCAAAACATGGTGCGATTCCAGGGATCAAAGTTGACAAGGGAGCAAAGTCTTTAGCGGGTTCAAATGAAGAGACAGTTACGGAAGGTTTAGATGGTTTAAGAGAAAGATTAGAAGAATATTATAAATTAGGAGCAAGGTTCACCAAATGGAGAGCTGTATATAAAATTAGCGACAAATATCCTTCTTCGCAATCCATTAAATCTAACGCACATGCTTTAGCAAGATATGCTGCTTTAGTTCAAGAAGCTCAAATGGTTCCAATTATTGAACCAGAAGTTTTAATGGATGGCTCTCATGATATTGAAAAATGCTATCAAGTAACAACAAATGTTCTTAATGAGTGTTATAAAGAACTTGAAATCCATAAAATTAACTTAAAGGGAACTGTATTAAAACCTAATATGGTAATACCTGGAACTGAATGTATAAATAAATCTAGTTCAGAAGAAATAGCAAAAAAAACTTTGGATTGTCTAAAAAAAAATGTTCCAAGCGAAGTCCCTGGTGTCGCTTTTTTGTCTGGTGGTCAGTCAGAAATTGAGGCCAGCAAAAATCTAAATGAAATAAATAAGATTAACGATACAAACTTTTTAATAACTTTTTCTTATGGAAGAGGATTACAAGCAAGTGCATTAAAAGAGTTTGGTAAAAATCAAGAAAATATTGATAATATACAAAAAGCCTTCAATCATAGAGCAAAAATGAACGGTCTATCTTCAAGAGGAAAGTGGACTGAAAATTTAGAAAAAGAATCAGCGGCTTAATCACATTGAAAAAAATATTATATTTAATTTCTCCTAATGAAATTAATAAAAATTTTTATTCTGACCTTGAAAAAGTATTATCTTTTGGGAATGTGAAATTTTTTCAGTTAAGGTTGAAAAAAATTAAAAAAAACAAACTTTTGGAAATAGCAGAAAAAATTAGAAAAATTACTCATAAGTATAGAGTTAAATTTATAATTAATGATCATTACAATTTAGTCTCAAAAGTCAAAGCTGACGGCTGTCACATGGGTCAACTTGATGGCTCTATAAAATCTGCTAAAAAAAAACTTAAAAAAAAAAATCTTAGGAATTACTTGCCATGACTCAATTAGCATTGCAAAAAATGCACTAAAGTATAATGTGGATTATTTAGCATTTGGTTCTTTCTTCAAATCAAAACTTAAACCTAGAGCTAAAAAGGCAAACATTAGAATACTGAAGAAATTAAAAAAAAATATTAAGTGCCCAATAGTCGTTATTGGAGGAATTAATAATCTGAACTACAAAAGATTAATTAAATCGGGTGCTAAATATATTGCATTATCAAGTTTTATTTGGGATAACCCAAAATTAAAACCAGAAATTGCTATTAGAAAGTTTAAATGAAGATAACCGCAAATGAAATTAAACCAGGAATGATTATCGAACATAAAGATGATTTGTGGAATGTTTTAAAAACCCAGCACGTAAAACCAGGCAAAGGAGGAGCGTTTAATCAAGTAGAGTTAAAAAGTATAATTAAAGGTACAAAATTAAATGAACGATTTCGATCAAGCGAAAATGTTGAAAAAGCTGAGGTTGATGACAAAAAATTTAATTTTTTATACTCCGACGAAAAAAATTCATATTTTATGGATAATGTTTCCTTTGAACAAATATCGATGTTGAATAATATAATTGGTGACAAAGTAAAGCTTTTAAAAGAAAATTTAGAAGTAACTATTTCTATGCTTGATGAAAAACCATTATCAATAGAATTGCCAAAAAATATTGAATGTGTTGTAGAATCAACAGACGCTGTGGTCAAAGGTCAAACTGCTGCCTCATCTTACAAGCCAGCAAAACTTGATAATGGTTTGACTATTTCAGTCCCTCCATTCATAGAAAGTGGAGATAAAATAATTATTGACTCCAGAAATTTAGAATACACTAAAAAAAATAATTAAAATGAGAATTAATTCACCTAAGTTAAACATAATGTACAAAGCTTGTATGAAAGCTTCAAAATCTTTAATAAGAGATTTTGGAGAAATAGAAAAATTACAAGTTTCATCTAAAGGTCCTGGGGATTTTGTTTCATCAGCAGATAAAAGAACAGAAAAAATTATTATTGATGAATTGCTTAAAGCTTATCCTGATTATGGAATATTAAGTGAGGAGGCAGGAGAAATTAACGAAAAAAATAAAAATAATAGATGGATTATTGATCCAATTGATGGGACTAGTAATTTTTTAAATGGGATACCTCAGTTCGCAATATCTATTGGTTATGAGGAAGAAAATAAAATTAAAAACGGTATAATTTATGATCCAATAAAAAATGAGCTTTTTTTTGCTGAAATTGGAAGTGGGGCATTTTTAAATAATACAAGAATAAGAGTATCCAAAAAAAGATTCTTAAAAAACTCATTAATTGGAACAGGGGGGCCAAAAAGTAACAGTAAATTGAAAAATGAAATATTTCTTGAATTCCTAGAAATTTCGAAGAATGTGGAAACGCCCATTAGAAAATTTGGGAGCGCTTCTTTAGATCTAGCAAGTGTAGCTTGTGGAAGATATGATGGTTTTTGGCAACGAGAATTAAGTTACTGGGATATTGCGGCAGGAATTGTCATAGTTAAAGAGGCTGGAGGATTTATTGATTTTTTTGAAAACAATGTGAAAGAAAGTAAAAAAAGTAATTTAGTAGCTTCAAACTCTCTAATTCATAAAGAATTAATGGACTTGATTAAAAAAAATATTGAGAAAAATTAATTTTTACTATATTAGTCGGTCATGAAAAAAAATATACACCCAAACTACCATAAAATAAAAGTTGTAATGACTGATGGAGCCGAGTTTGAAACCATGTCAACTTGGGGTAAAGAAAATGACACACTTAAACTTGATATTGATCCAAAATCTCATTTTGCTTGGACTGGAGGATCTCAAAAAATTTTAGATAAAGGGAGAGTAAGTCGTTATAATAAAAAATTCAGTAATCTAAGAAAAAAATAATTATGCAAGAATATCCTTTTATGCCAAAAGCTACTGCTGTTTGGCTAGTAGAAAATACAAATTTAACTTTCAGACAAATAGCAAAATTTTGTAACTTGCACGAATTAGAGGTTAAAGGAATAGCAGACGGAGATGTCGCGAAAGGTATTAAAGCTTATAATCCTATTTTGGCTGGACAGCTTTCAAGAAACGAAATAGATGAATGCTCAAAAAACCCTGAAAGAAATCTTAATCTTATAAAAAAAGATAGTAACATACAGGTAAAAGAGAGAAAAAAACCAAAATATACTCCTCTTTCAAAAAGACAAGATAGACCCGATGCTATTCTTTGGTTATGTAAAAACGCAACAGAATTAACTGATGGTCAAATTTCTAAACTTGTAGGAAGTACTAAAGGAACAGTCTCTCTAATACGAAAAAGAAGTTATTGGAATTTTTCTAACTTAAAGCCTAGGGACCCTGTAATTTTGGCTTTATGCACTCAAGAGTCTTTTCAAAAAGCATGGGATAAAGCAAAAAGACGAGTAGAAAGAGAGAAAAAAAGATTATTGAGAGAGGAAAAAAAGCAAAAAAAAGAAAATTCTCAAGATCAGATAAATTAAAGAATATAATCTCACTAATTACAAAGTAATAATATAGACAATTCTTTACTTAAATGTTAACTACCAATCAAAAACAGGAGGTATTTTATTAAAATAGAAGTTAAAGATAATAACGTCGAACAAGCAATAAGAGTCTTAAAGAGAAAATTGCAGAAGGAAGGTTTTTTTAAAGTCATGAAAATGAAAAGCACTTACGAAAAACCTTCTGAAAAGAAAAAAAGAATTAAAACTGAAAACTTAAAAAGAATAAAAAAACAACAAAAACTAAGAAATAGATATTAATTTAATTCTGGAGAGATTTATGCCACAAGGGAAAGTTAAATGGTTCAGTGCAAAAAAGGGATATGGATTTATTAGGGAAGAGGAAAAAGACAGAGATATTTTTTTACATATTTCAGCATTAGAAAATTCGAAGTTACGCGTTTTAAAAGAAGATCAAATTTTAAAATTTGATATTAAAGAGGATAAAGATAAGCTTCAAGCTATTAACCTCAAGAAAATTTAAATTATCGCGGGGTGGAGCAGTCTGGTAGCTCGTCAGGCTCATAACCTGAAGGTCGTAGGTTCAAATCCTACCCCCGCA
>MDTB01003882.1_pt1 | contig 14620 bp, 10 predicted proteins | sample 811161 | NCBI WGS metagenome assembly MDTB01 (sample SAMN05326650, study PRJNA326480) | marine metagenome | isolation source: seawater | place: Mediterranean Sea | collected 2009
CATGGCCAAACCGATGCCCTGACCTTGGACTTGACCTTGGATTTGGGTTTGGGTTTGGGTTTGGGTTTGGGCTTGGGTATCAAGCCGCGTGCCACGACTGAGCAACTGCGGGAAGTATTGCGGATCTATCCCTGGTCCATTGTCTTCTACGGCCACTACCAACTTGCCCTGTTCGCCCGCCAATGACACGCGTAGGCGGCCATTCCCGTACTTGCAGGCGTTTTCCATGACATTGCCCAACACATCGAGCAGGTCATCTTCGTGCATACGCAGCTGCCAATCTGTCCGCCTGTGCTCTGAACCGGACTCGACTTCAATTCGATGCTCGGGGTAAGCCACCCCCAGCGCACGCGCCAGTTGCGCAATCACGTCGTAAACGGCAATCCACGGCTGTTCAGCCGCACCGTCGATTTGGGTCACCCGGGCAATGCGCGCAAGTTGGTGATCGACCATGCCCTGCATGCGCGTCACTTGTTCCTGCAACAGCGGCAGGTCTGGATCGGTGTCGTGCACACCGACGCGGAGCACCGACAAAGGCGTTTTTAAGCTGTGCGCCATATCATCTAAGGCGCGCCGATGACCCTCACGCAGGCTCGCTTGATGCGCTACATAGCGGTTTAGGCTTGCCACCAAGGGTGTGAGTTCTTTTGGCTGCACAGCATCGAGCTTGCTGCGCCCGCCCTGCTGCATTTCTTTGAGTTGCTGCTGAATCTGCCGCAGCGGTCCTAATCCCCAACGCAGAGCTAGCATTACGGCAAGGCTGAGCAGCAACATAAGCGCGCCAAAGCCGACAAACAGTCCGTTGCGAAACTCGGCAATCAACTGACGGTAAGGGGCCTGCTCCGCACAAACAGTAAAGGTCACCTCTGGGTCAGCTAGACCCTCCCAATCGACCCGGGTGCGCAAACAAAAAAGACCCGTAGTATTTTGGGATTGTTGAAACAGTAGGCGACCTACGCCTAGTTCCTGTGGTTGCACGTCTAGCGCCATCATTTGACCAGTCAGACCTTGTTGCGTGTTGTTCTCGTCAGCCAGAGCCAGCGAGGGCGAGCGCCATAACTCGCCGCCCGCATCGCCGGTTACCCGAGCGTAAAGGCCGGAATCTGGCTGCTGTAAACGCGGCTGAAACAATCCGTCATTGTAGTTGAGCACGCCGTCACGCTCTTGGGCCGCACCCATTAGGGCATAAATTACCGGGCGCAGCTGGTCCTCAACGCCTGCTATCACACTGGCCCGATAGCTACGTTCCAAGAACACACCGGTGGCGCTGAGAAAAAATACGAGGATAATCGCCGCGCTCAGCCCCAAGCGGCTTTGAATAGAATTCACGGCTCAGTTGACCTAGATGGTGAAGAGGCTTCAGGCTCACTGATTAAACGGTAACCCTGACCGCGCACGGTTTGAATCAATTCATGTGGGGTTAGCTTACGCCGCAAGCGGCCAATCAATACCTCAAGCACATTGCTGTCGCGGTCAAAATCCTGTGCGTAGAGGTGTTCGGTCAGTTCCGCCTTAGACACCACCCGCCCGGCGCTTATCGCCAAGTAGGTAAGCAGCTTATATTCAAAGCCGGTTAGCTCCAGCGGCTGCCCTACCAATGTCGCCTGCTGGCTTGACGTATTCACCGTCAGCGGGCCAAGTTCGACTATTGGTGTCGCCCGACCGGCGGCACGCCGAATTAGGGCGTTCACGCGGGCGATTAGTTCTTCCATCTGAAAGGGTTTCGTCAGGTAGTCATCGGCACCGGCCTCCAAACCTTGTACCTTGTCGCGCCAGTGGCTGCGAGCAGTCAGAATCATTACCGGCAATAGAATTTCTTGTTGCCGCAGAGCTGCAATAAGGGACACGCCGTCAAGCTCAGGCAAACCGAGGTCAACAATGGCCAGATCGTAATCGTTTGTGCAGGCCAGATACTGGCCCTCGGCGCCATCTGAGGCCACGTCTACCACATAGCCAGAAGTGCTGAGGTGGCTGCGCAATTGCTGTGCGAGCACGGCTTCGTCTTCGACAACGAGTACTCGCATATCAGCGGCGGCGCTGCAGACGACCGCTTTGATCCACCACCAAGGTAGCAACCCGCTGATCGTCAATGAGCACCCGAACGCGGTGCCTTACAGAGCCATCGGGCAGTCGCACGGAGCGAGCGGCAAGTACCCTGCCACCACTTTCAGTTTGCGCAATGCGTATGGCCTGATTGAGATTCACCACCCTGCCGACCCGGCGGTCCGGGGCGACAAAGCCATTGGGTGGCGGTGGCCGCTGGTATCTGCCGTCGCCGGGAGCGGCTTGCGCGAGGGGGGCGCTTAATGCCCAGCAACACAACACTGCGGCGCTTAGGGCCATCCATTGAGACCAAGACATATGGCTAAGGGGCTGCATTTTCGCTTGGCATCTGGACTTCTTGTTTTCTCAACTTGTTGCTTGCTGAAATGCTTCGAGTCTGGGCTTCTGTATCTTTTTCCGATCCAGGCGAGGCCTGCTACAGCGGTTGCACCTGAACACGCACGCGTATTGTTGGGCCGGGGTCACGATCCATACGAGTCTTGTACGTTTGGCCAGCAAAGGCATAACTGACGTCGTAACCCATTAGGCGCTGTTCCTCCACTTGGGTGTAAAACGTCTCACAAACTTCGCGTTCTGTATAACCTATCCCGTGTCTATTGGCGTGCTGGCGGCCTAAATCGCGGCCAATAGAGTAGCCGAGTACGCCACCGACCACAGCCCCCACTCGCTTGTTGGTTTTTTTCGATCCAACGGCGTTACCCAAGGCACCACCAATGATGCTGCCAACAATGGCTGGCGTAGAGGAGCTTTGACCGCTGTGCCGTCTAGCGGTGCGTTTGATATGACACTGCTCGCTGGGCTCCTCGAGGACTACTGTTTGATAGATCGGGTAACTGGAAAGTACCGGTACTGATTTGATATGCGCGCCTGCCCACGTCAGAGCACTAGGCATGAGAGCCAGCGCGCAGAGCAAAAAACCGAGTACATGCTTAGGCCGAACGTCTGCAACCCTCAGGGTTGGAAAAATTGTCTGCAACATCAGGATTACCTCTTAACTTACGGATATTAGGTCTGTTGCTGTGAACCCTAGCGCTGCTTATATGAACGGTGACTGAACCGCACTGATTTCCGTGACTAGCCTGAGTCCGTGGTCTCTGGTGATACCTCAACCACCTTGCTGACGCAGTGGTCTGCGGCAAGGCTTACGGCAAGCCCGGGACCCAGAACCGGGCCGTCCCACTGCCACTGGGTTAGACGTTGGTAGTGGTCGATAAAGCGCTGCAGGGCTACTGCATCCATACGCTGCGCTGGCGCAATCTGCTGCTCTTGTTCACCACGCCACTGCACCACTTGAGCAAAGCTCGGTGAGCGCAACTGCAACCAGTAATCGACCTGCTGCCACAAAGGTTGGTAGTGCAGGGCTATCTGCTCGTTGACCCATGTTCGCCAGACACCGTCGCTATCTTCCTGTCGCTCTAGCGCATTTATTGGTTCGCGTAACTGCCCAGCAGGTTGCGCGCTCACCCCCAAACACCAGCCTTCCAGCACCAGCAGTTCGCAGCTCACGTTGCGCTGACCTGCACGGTCGTCGCGCCCTTTGTCGAATTCCGGCAGCTGCAGTTCGACCTGTTGTTGGCCGTCTTGGCCTTGCATGCTCGTGACCACTCGCCCAAGCCAGCCCGTATCGTGGGTGCCGGGCACGCCACGGGTGCGCAGCAGCGGGTGTACTGCGTTGGCCAGCGCAACACGCTCGGCTTGAGTCAAATAGAAGTCATCGAGAGAAACCGAGGTAGCGCTAATACCCTGTTCCCGAAAGTGCTCTACTACGATCCGCGCCAAGGTAGACTTGCCTGAACCCTGACTACCAGCAATGCCAATAATACGCGGTCGCGCAGAGGGCTGGCTGCGTGCCACACGCTGTGCCAGCGCCGCAGCAATGGCATGCCAATCAGTAAATTCGCCCTTGGCTTTACTGGCCGATGTCCCCATGTTTGCACTCAATGGTGTCCAAACCTGTACCATCGCACTGACGCCGTAGCTTCGCTACCATTTTGACAAATTCACCGGCGCTGGCGGTTTTAGATGACGCCTGTTAACCATTCTTGGCTAGAGAGACTCTCCATGACTGCAACTGCATCCCACCGTTCACCGCTAAGTCGGCTCCCCACTCAGCTTCTGCTTGTTGTCGGCGTTGTTATAGCCGCCAGCGGCTGCCAGCAAAATCCGGCGGTCACTACAGGTGACGCAAAGCCCGGGAGTTCAGGCTCCGCCGGTCCTGTAGCGACGGTGCAACCGCGCAAAAGCCCAAACGATCAACGCGAGTACCGCTATTTGACCCTACCGAACAATCTCAAGGTGTTGCTGGTTTCTGATGCCGAAACCGATAAATCTGCTGCGGCACTGGCGGTCTATCGCGGCAGCTTTCACGAGCCGGATTCGCGCCCGGGCCTCGCTCACTTTTTGGAACATATGCTGTTTATTGGCACCGGCAAATACCCTGAGGTCGATACCTTTCAAAAGTACATTACCGCCAACGGTGGCTCTTCCAACGCCTATACCGCCCTAGATCACACCAACTACTTCTTCGATATCAAAAACAGCGGCCTGCCTGAGGGATTGGACCGTTTTGGCCAATTCTTCATCGACCCGCTGTTGAGTGCTGAGTACGTCGAACGCGAAAAAAATGCCGTGCACTCGGAATACCAAATGCAGATTAAGGATGACGGCTGGCGGGGCTACATGGTGAGCAAGCGGGCTTTGAACCCAGAGCACCCCGGTGCCCGATTCACCATCGGATCTCTAGGCACTCTTGAGGGGGATGTCAAAGCCGACCTCGATAGCTGGTTTGCCGAAAACTACTCGGCCGATCAAATGGGCTTGGTTGTGCTCAGCAACGAACCGCTGGATGCTCTGCAGGCCTTGGTTGAACCTATTTTCAGTCAAATTCCAAACAGCGACATTGGACCAAGCTACCCAACCGAGCCGGTGCTCACAGGGCAGCAAATTCCAGCCCAGCTAACCTATCAGGCACTCAAGGACAGCATTAGACTGGGGGTGTCTTTTCCGATACCCAGCACGCTTGCAACCTACCGCACCAAGCCAGAGCAATATGTGTCGAACCTGCTCGGCCATGAGGGCGAGGGCAGTTTGCACAGCCTGCTGACCCAGCGTGGCTGGATCGAGAGTCTGGGCGTTGGCACTCAAGACTTTGACCGTAACACCAGCCTGTTCAGCGTAGAGCTAAAACTCACCGAGCAAGGCAAGAATCAGGTGCCAGCAATCCTGGGGCTGCTGTTTGCCCAGCTAGAGCAACTGCGTGACACAGCACCAGAGGCTTGGCGCTATGCTGAGCAGGCCAAGGTTGCTGAGTTGGCATTTCAGTTTCAGGAACGCGGCTCTACCGTCGGCTTCGTCTATCAGATGGCACCTCGACTCAACGACTACCCGCCAGAAGATCTGCTGGTGGCACCCTATCTGCTGGAGGGTTTTCAGCCGGAGTTGATTACAGGCTTACTGACTCGCCTAACCCCTAGCAATGCGCTAGTGGAGCTTGCGCTACCCGATTTTGCTTCCGCATCGAATGAGCCTTGGTTCAACGTGCCCTTTGAGCTAACGCAGGGTCCGCTGCAAATTAAAACGTCTGCGAGCACCGACATTGAATTGCCTGCGCCAAACCCCTATCTGCCGGAAAACCTCGCGCTGTTATCTGCAGATGATGCGTCAATTGCCTTGGCAGTAGATCGGCCGGGTCTGCAGTTGTGGTTGGATACAGATGTCTCTTTTACTACCCCAAGAGCCAACATCGCGGTGGAGTTACTGCTACCGAATGGGCTGGTATCGCTACGCGATAGCACTTTAGCCAGTCTTTTGGCACGCCTGATAAACGACAGCCTGACACAATCGACCTATCCTGCTTTGCTGGCTGGCCTTGGCTTTAATTTTGGCGCCAGCGCCAGCGGCTTCAGCGTAGGCATTAGTGGCTACAACGATAAGCAGCCAGAATTTTTGGCCTTTGTGTTGGACCAAGTGCTCACCGCACCGCTGCAGCCAGAGCGCTTTGCCAGCATCAAGCAAAGTCTGATCCGTGATCTGAACAACGCCAGCAAGGATAAGCCCTACAATCAGACTCTCAGCGCACTGAACAACACCCTGCTGGGCAGCAGTTGGCCGGCACAGCAGAAGGCCCAGCTTCTGGCAACGATCGACCTAGCAGACTTACAGCAGTGGCGCTCTGCCCAGTTTAAAAGCCTCGGCGTCATTGGCGGCTTGCATGGCAACGTGAGCGCAGAAGATGCGGAAAATTTGGCGGACCTACTCACTACCTTGTTGCCTCTGAATCGGGTGCCGCGGGTACGCTCGACGGTTGTGCAGCTGACCGAATCGTCTGCTGTTGACTTGAAGGTAGATCATAACGATGCGGCAGTACTGCTGTATGTGCAGGACCCTGACGACAGCTTCGACAGCCGTGCCAAAAGTGCCTTGGCTGGGCAACTGCTACGTTCGCCTTTCTTTTCCAGCCTGCGCACAGACCAGCAGTTGGGCTATGTGGTCAATGCGGGCACTCGTCGTATGGACACCCAAAGCGGTAATCTGTTTCTCGTACAGTCGCCGGTGGCCGGTGTTGCCCATATTGAAAATGCGGTGGTTGAGTTTTTGCAGAACTACATCGAGCAGTGGGGCGACATGGAGGAAAGGGCCTTCGAACAGCAAAAAGCAGGGCTTATCACTCGGCTGTTGGAGAAAGACAAAAACCTTGCCCAGCGCAGTCAGCGCTACTGGCGGAATATGGCCGAAGAAAATTACCGCTTCGACAGCAACCAGCAAATTGCTGAACGGGTCGGCAACCTGAGCAAGCCCGATATGCTGGCGTTTTTACGGACAGTTCTACAGCGCGTTACTGACCAGCGGCTGCTGATTTACAGCGACGGTGCGTTTGGCGCCGAAGATGCCGACAGCAAGGAGCTTGCGAGCAATCTCAACTAAGCAGGCAGGTCTAACCGAAACGGCGGCAGCGACTCGATTAAGGCGCGACCATAGCGCTGGGTAACGATACGTTTGTCGAGCATGGAAATGGTGCCGTAGTCGCTCTCGCTACGAATCAAACGGCCGCAGGCCTGTACCAGTTTTAGCGACGCATCCGGTACTGAAATTTCATAGAACGGGTTGCGGCCCTTGGCTTCGGCCCATTCAGCAATGGCCTGATCGATAGGGTCGTCGGGCACTGAAAAAGGCAGCTTGACGATAATGACATGGCGGCAGTAGTCGCCGGGCAGATCCAGCCCCTCGGAAAAGCTGGCAACGCCGAACAAATAAGACGGCTCGCCGTCATCGATACGCCGACGATGCTCAACCAACAGCGCCTGCTTGCTGCCCTCGCCCTGCACCAGCAAACCATCTACTAACGTCTTCGGCAGGGCCGAAATAACCGCATTGAGCTGGCGCCATGAGGTGAAGAGCACTAAGGCGGAGATATGACGCTGCAGCAACTGGGGTATCAGCTCGGTTATTTCCTCGGTGTGGGCATCAAAATCTCTGGGGTCCGAGCGCATACTCGGCACATGAAAAGTGGCAACCTCGGGATAATTGAACGGGCTTTGAATCACCAAGGCCGGCACGCTAGGTTCCAACCCTACCCGCTCGATAAAGCGGTCGAAACGACCAAGGGCAGTAATGGTGGCGGACGTGCATACCGCACCGTAACAACGCTGCCACAGCACCTCCTGCAAAATATTACCCGGCTCAATGGGGGCACTGACCATTTCCACATCGTAGGCTGTGCGGTTGAGCCAGCGGGCATAGCGCCGTGGACGACCAGCACCCAAGGCGTAATCTTCAAACAGGGCGCGCGTCGCTAAAGCGCGGCTTTGTAATTGGCCCACAGGTACCAACCAATCTTCCGCCTCGTAGGCATTGTGCCAATCGACATTGCCTGCCACAGCCTCCTGCAGCAGGTCGTGAGCCTGCTCTAAAATGTCACACAGCTTGCCCGTGGAGGGCAGCACGGCCATGGCGAGATCCATTAGCGTGCCCGGCACCTCACCCTGAGGAAAACGGTAAACCTCCCGGTCATCGTCCTTACTCTCGAACGGCAGTGTATTCAGACCATCAGATAACGCATGCAAATGGCTGGCGAGGGACTCAGCCTCCGCCGCTGCCGCTGTGGCCAAACTGGTTAAATTTGCCGGTCGGCCAAAACGCTGGGTCACTGAGCCAAGCGCTTTGTTGACGTTGTCGAGCCATACTATTGTGCCGTTGAGGCGCGCATTGGCAGAAAAATGGTTCTGGGTTTTGTCCGCAATATGATGGGCTTCGTCCAAAATGTAGATGCAGTCTTCTGGCTCTGGCAACACGGCACCGCCGCCTAAGGCCAGATCTGCTAGCACCAGATCGTGATTAGCCACAATGACATCCGATCCTTCCAAATTGGCGCGCGCACGGAAGAACGGACACTGCTTAAAAAACGAGCAACGATTGTTGCTGCAGCCTCGATGGTCTGTTGTGACCCCAGACCAAGCCCCATCGGACATACCCTCAGCCCAGCTATCAACCTCGCCATCCCATTGGCCTTGGGAGAAGCGGTTGAGCATTTCCTGATACAACACCGTATGGTCCTCATCGGTGGCATCAAAAATAGGGATTTCCTGCTGATCTTGATACTTGAGGTGGTCGTCTAGGCGTTTCAGACACAGATAGCGCCCCCGACCCTTGGCCAGCGTAAGACTGAATTTCAGCCCTGCACGCTGCTGAATATCTGGCAGGTCCTGCAAAATTACCTGTTCTTGCAGGGCTACCGTAGCGGTGCTGAGCACGATGGTTTTATTCAGGCTCTGGGCCACTGGAATGGCAGCAAGGCAATAGGCGGCGGTTTTGCCCGTACCGGTACCCGCCTCGACAATGGCAACCCGCTCTGAGTCTGCGGACAAACTACGGGCAATTTGCGCAATCATCTGCCGTTGGCCGCGTCTGGGCTTAAAGTCTCGCGCCGCTAACCAAGTACGGTAGGCGGTTTGAATTTCGTCTTTTACAGCGTCAGTGAGAGCGGTCATAGGCGGGCAACTGTGAAGCAAAAGCCTAGACGAGCCAAGGGGAAATATCGCAGCAAACGATAAGCCGAGGCGCACAACGCACTTTTGTTACAAACCAAAATTTGGCCTTGCCAAGATTATCTAAAACCAGCAACGACAGTGCTTAAGGGTGCGCATCGACTAAGGCTCAATCAGTCCTTTTTCTTAGGCATCACAGAAATTTCCATGGGCGCAAAGTGCTCCATGTCCACATCAATGAGATAGGGCCCCTGCACCGACAGTGCGGTATCCAGCGCTGTGGCAAATTCAGCAACGCTGGCAACCCGCTCTCCAGGCACACCCATACTTTGGGCCATTTGTGCGAACGCCACCTTGCCCAAGTCGGTTTCATTTATGCGACCAAAGCGATTTTGTTGCAGGTAGCGCAGAACGCCATAACCGGAATCGTTGAACACGCAAATTATTAGGGGTACTTGGTACTGGGCACAGGTGGCCAGCTCTGTGGCGTGAAACATGAAGCCGCCATCCCCGTGAACTACCAGGGTCTTCGCCGGTGTTTGATCTTTTGCCGTATCGCCATCAAGTCCCTGACTGGCAATGGCCGCCCCTACGCTCATCGGGAAGCCGGGACCAATGGCGCCTGAGGTTGGGTTGATAGAGGTACGTGGCCCCATAATGGGAAACTGCTGATTGCCCCAGTTGTAGGCCGATATGGTCTGGTCGCGGACAAATACCGACTCCAACGGCAGCTTTTCACGAATGCAGTCCATGACTTGGGGCCAGTCGGTACCCAAGCGACCGCGCATGGCCTGTCGGATGGCTTCACCGGCATGCAAAATTTTGTCGGTAAACTGAGCGTCGTTGGCCTGCAGATCCGGCAGGTTTTGGTTAATGCCCAGCAGCGCCATGCGCGCATCGGCAACCAAGCCAACATGGGCATGATGGGTGCGGCCTACCATGTTGCCGTCGATATCGATGTGTACCAGCTTGCCCGGCGGCGTTTGCGCCGCGAACTGGCCTTCGACTCCCACCGCAAACTTGGTGCCAATGGCCAAGGTCAAATCCGCATCGGCTATGGCCTGATACATACCGGCAGAGTTGTAGTAGTTACCAATACACAGGGGGTGATCTTCGGGCAGCACCCCACGGCCATCAACCGTAGTGAGCACCGGAATTTGCAGCTTCTCTGCCAGCGCTTGCACCTGCGCATGAGCACCTGCAGCGATGGCCCCACCGCCGACCAAAAGAATACGTCGGTTGCTTTCGCTCAGCGCACTGACCACTTGCGCTAGGCCCTGCTCGTCCGGCACAAATTGCTCGTTGCTCGGCAGATCTAAGGCCACCGGTTGATTCGCCGCGTACTGAATGTCGATAGGAATTTCCAGCGCACCCGGTGCGCCACGGCCGGTGTACATATCGGTTAGTACGCTCAGCAATGCTGGACCTAGCTGGGCCGCGGCGCGCGGACTTTCGACTCGTCGGCAGACCGATGCCAGCATGGGCACCTGTTTTTCCGCCTCGTGAACATAGGCCAAACCCTTGCCATAAAAAGCGGTTTCCGCCTGACCGGTAATGACCAGCACGCGTGAAGAACCGTACTGTGCCTCGTAAAGACCCGTAACCGTGTTGGAGGTGCCGGGGCCGGTAGAGGCAATCATCACCCCAAGCTTGCCACTTGCCCGGGCGTAGCCGTCGGCTGCATGAGTGCCTGCCTGCTCATGGCGTACGTCAATAATCTGGGTTTTGCCGAGCCGGTTGATGGCGTCGAGTATGGGCATGTTGTGGATGCTAACAATGGCAAACACATGCTCTACCTGCAGTTGTGCCAGCGCATCGGCGATTAGATCGGCGCCGCTAAAATCGTTCATCGAAGTTCCCTCTTTGAGTGCTTGCAAGATACACCGGAGCAAAGTCAGGAACTAGCAGATACCAACAGACCGAGCACAGAAACTCGAAAATTGATGCGGTTAGGTTGCCGCTTCCGCAATTACCGGATTACTCAAGGTGCCAATGGGTTTCACTTCTACCTCAATGAGATCGCCTGCGTCCATAAACACCGGTGGCGTGCGCGCGGCGCCGACCCCGCCAGGCGTACCAGTGACGATGACATCCCCGGGTTTGAGTTCCACAAAGGTTGAGCAATATTCGAGTATTTCAGCAAAGCCATGAACCAATAAATCGGAAGTGGCGTTTTGCATGACTTCGCCGTTCAGTCGCGTCGTGATCTCCATGGCGTCGAGGTCGCCGATTTCATCCAGCGTCATCATCCAAGGCCCAAAGCCGCCGGTGTTGGCGAAGTTTTTCCCTGGCGTAAACTGGCTAGTCTGGCGCTGATAGTCGCGCACGCTGCCGTCGTTATAAATCGAGAAACCAGCAACATGGCTGAGCGCGTCTGCGGGCTTTATGCGTCGCCCAGCCTTGCCAATAATCAGCGCTATCTCGCCTTCAAAGTCCAACGAGGTTGATTCCATAGGCCGCACCATGGGTGCCTTATGGCCCATCTGCGCGTCAGCAAAACGCACAAAAATGGTGGGATAGCCCTCACCACCCCGACCGGTTTCTTCCTGATGGGCTTTGTAGTTCAAACCCACACACATGATCTTAGCCGGGTCAGTAATGGTGGGCAGATACTCGACATCGGCCAAGGCCATGTCTGCCTGCTCGCCACAGCTGGCGGCAAGCTGGGTGAGCGCGTCGGCAGCAATGGCCTCTCGCAGCGAGGTAAAATCGCTGCGCGCACCAGCGTCTACAACACCCTCGGTGCCGTCGTCTGCTGTGCTCACAAAACCAAAGGTTGCTTTACCGTCGCGTGAAAAAGAAAGCCAGCGCATCTGCAAACTCCTACTACATTAAAACTTGGTCAAACATGATGACGCTGCGAGCGATCTCGCCGGTCTTCAGCGCCGCCATGCCTTCGTTAATATCGCTGAGCGCGATACGGTTGGAAATCATATCGTCTAGGTGCAGCTTGCCCTGCAGATAAAAATCGACAAAACGCGGCATATCCACGCGGAATCGGTTAGAGCCCATCATGGAGCCTTGAATTTTCTTTTCCGCCAAGAAATCCACCCCATGCACTTCGACCATCTGGCCCGGCGGGATCATGCCGATCACCGTGGCAGTGCCACCGGGACGCAGCATTTGAAAGGCCTGCTCAGCGGTAGCCTTAAGACCGATGGCTTCAAAAGAGTAATGCACGCCGCCGCCAGTCATTTCGATAACTTTTTGCACCGACTCACCGTCGCTGGCATCAACTAACTCCGTGGCACCAAACTTGCGCGCCAGTTCGAGCTTCGAGGCCACCATGTCGACGGCAATAATGCGCGACGCACCGGCAAGAGCTGCGCCGTTAATCGCCGACAAACCAATACCACCACAGCCAATAACAGCTACCGTCGACCCGGGTTCAACCGCTGCAGTATGAATAACCGCGCCAATACCCGTGGTCACACCGCAGCCGATCAAAGCCGCTCGGTCCATGGGCATATCCTCACGCACTTTGACCAAGGCGTGTTCGTGCACCAGCATCATTTCCGCAAACGAACCCAGCTGGGCAAACGGCGTTAAGGCCTGATCGTTTTGGCTTATGCGCGGCTCCTCCTCCTTGTCTCGGCTCATCTCTGGCTCTTGGCACAAAGACAAATGACCGGTCAGACACTGTTCACAGTGACCGCAAAATACAGACAGGCAGGTAATCACATGGTCGCCGGGCTTGACGTAGTGCACGTCGCTACCCACTTGCTCAACGATACCGGCACTTTCGTGGCCGAGCACCATGGGCAATCTGCCGGGGTAGGAACCATTGAAAAAGTGCATGTCACTGTGGCAGATCCCAGCTGCCTGAGTACGAATAAGCACCTCTCTCGGACCCGGCTTAGAAACCGTAACTTCTTCAATCTCCATCGGCACATTTACTTCACGAAATACTGCAGCTTTCATGGCAACCCCCAGCTATGAACATTTAGTTTGAGTACCCAAGGAGTGTGCCATAGGCGCTATGGCAAAAGAACATGCCGGTAGGACCGCTCGCCTACTCTTCAGCAACCCGATTCGGCAGATTTAGACTCGACAGCAATTCCCATCCGATCAGACACCAACCGTGTAGTTCAATTCGAGTTCTTCAGCGACTCAGGCCAATGTCGCCAAATCCGCAGTGACTATGGCTTGGGCAGCGCGCATGGCAGCCCGCAGGCCAGTAGCGTCCGCCACCCCTTGGCCAGCAATATCAAAGGCAGTACCGTGATCTACCGATGTTCGCACCATGGGAATGCCCATGGTGGCCGTCGTCGAGCGATGAAAATCGTGCACCTTGATCGCGATATGGCCTTGGTCGTGATACAGGGCTAGCACCACATCGAATTCACCGGCAATGGCGCGATTAAAGACCGAGTCAGCGGGCAGTGGCCCAATAGCCTTAACACCTTCCTGCTGAGCCTGCTTGACTGCAGGCGTCAGTTCTTCGATTTCCTCGCGCCCGAGCAAGCCACCCTCGCCGCCGTGCGGGTTTAAGGCCGCCACCGCGATGCGTGGGTTGCTTAGCCCCCACTGGCTAAGCGTTTGATGAATGAGGTGCAGTTTGCCCAGCACTTGCTCCTTGGTGACGAAGCGCACGGCCTCGGCCAGCGACTTATGGGTAGAAAGATGCACCACGCGCAAACCCGGGGTCATCAACATGGTCGCGGTCTGGCTGACTCCTGCCAGTCGGGCCAGAATTTCCTGATGGCCTATATCGTTGACATAGCCTGCGGCGTGAATGGCTTCTTTGTTAATCGGCGCGGTGACCATGGCTGCAAGCTCGCCCTGCAAACAACACTTGGCCGCCCACTCCACGGCTTGCACCGCCAGCTCACCACAGCTGGCCTGTACTTGGCCAAAGCGAAAATCTGCGGGTTCGGGGACGCCAAGGTCCAGCAGACTCCAGCCGGGCGTGGCTTCACTGGGGTGGGTGATTACGGGCATTGAAGGCAGAGGCTGAGACAGGCTGTCGGCCCCCTTGGCCAAGCACCATGGCGCACCAACAAGGATCCATGGCGTTTGCCCGAGCGCCCCCGCGGCGTCGGCATCACCGAGTACACGGGCAATAATCTCAGGCCCTACCCCTGCCGGGTCGCCCATGGTGATCGCAATGGGTAGTGCCTTGTCGTTGCTAGCTGTTGCCATAATCGCCTAGTAGACCAGAAAGGGTTTGATCACTGTGGCACCGTTTACGGCTTTCGCCAAGTCGTTAACCATTGGGCCGAATGATCTGCAGGCTTGAGTAATGAACACCAAAAGTTGATATTTTAGTTGATTTTTATAACTGTATATTTATACAGTATGGCGCCCAGCAGGATTTTCCAAACAGGCAGCTCAACATGCAATCTCTCAATGATTTGGTCGATAGTTTTCATCTCTACGCGGTATGCGAACCCTGTCAGCGGCAAACTAAGTTAGATGTGGAGAAGCTGATCGAGCAGCTGGGTGGCGACACGCAGGTACACAAAATGCGCTCTAACCTGCGCTGCCGGCTGTGTAACACGCGCAGTGAAGATTTACGTATAGTGTACGTTGGGCGTAAGGATCAAGAAGCCATTTTCCAATACCGCCGCTAA
>MDTB01016935.1_pt1 | contig 14620 bp, 7 predicted proteins | sample 811161 | NCBI WGS metagenome assembly MDTB01 (sample SAMN05326650, study PRJNA326480) | marine metagenome | isolation source: seawater | place: Mediterranean Sea | collected 2009
ACGAGCACCTACGAGGGGTGCATAGCCTAATCCAGTTGTAGATCCAAAGGAAATTGGAATACCACCTCTTGGTATATCATTATTATTGACATCTGTGGGATCTATGACTAATTCATTAGTTCCAATAGAACTTATACCAGAAAATACCATACTTGTAACACCAGTTGCACCACTACCAGATTCTATAATTTTAAAATTATTGCTTGGATTATTATCTGTTGAAGGTGTTTGGAATACTCCATTAATCATTAAAATTCCATTTCCACCACTGGTTCCGATACCAATAGTGTTTGCACCACCAACAGTTAGGGTGAATGAAGTTGTTATTCCATTAAAATTATTGGATACATCATCAAATATTAAATTACTACCATAATCATTTCGTAAAAATACTCTTCCTTGAAATTCTGATGTTTCAAGAAGTAAACCACTAGAAGTTACTTGAATATCAGGGTTTCCTCTAGGTGCATCAAGAAAATGAACAGTACTATCAACAATATTAAAAGATCCTTTAAATTTATCAATTTGTGCACCGTCAGAATATGAAGATACTGAAGTTCCAACAGAACCTCTTTTAACTTGAACAAGTGAGAAATTACCAACAGATGATAATCCAGGTGTTATAGGTCCATATGAAGTAGTTCCAAACCCAACATTTGTAACTCGCATAAATTCATTTTCAATTTGCATTATATCGTCAGGAACTATTGTAGAAATTCCACTTAAAGAAATAATTTCTGTCGAAATTCCTATTCCTCCACCAATATTATTTTCTAAATTATAAGTTACTGAACTAGGTGATACTGGATATTGGATAACATCATCAATTGTAAGTAAAGATTTTTCATTTCTTTTTGCCATTGTAAATTTATGCCTATTTCCTTCCCCTAAACCTGTAAACGTAACTGCAGTTCCAGGTCTTGTTGTTGAAATTTGGAAACTATCATCATTGACTTTTATAGCAAATACTGTAGAAGGTAATTCCTCCATAGATCCCGTTGATGATTTATATTGAATTCCAGTTGAACCTATTCCTATAACTGTTGATTCTGGAGTATAGATTAATTCTTCATTAGTTCTAAAGAAATGACTATTAATATTAAAAGTACCAGTGGTTGCTGCTAATGAAACCGAATTAGGATTGAATGTTTTAGAGAAAATTGGAATATTATCTGTTCTTAATTCAAAATCTTTTCTATTAACTCTTTCACCATTAATAGCATTATATAATTTAAAAAATATATCCTCTCGCAATCCTTCACCGTAATTAAGAGAATTGGGAATATTAAATCTATCAAAACCTTTATAGAAAGCTTGATTAAACACTGATACTGTAGTTACACCAACTAAATCATCTGGATGGAATAAAACCTCAAAATTATTACCATTAATATTTCCACCAAATGTTCCTAATCCTAAGTTGCCATCTCCACTTGTTAAATACTGAGCTGGTTGAACATAAACACCTTGACTATCCCTAACTGATAAGACTTCATGAACTGCTCTTGAACCAGTTGTTGAATTGACTTCAACTAAAGATTTAACTGCATCAAATAAACCAGAATTTAATTCAACAACAGATGTTGTTCCAACACCGCTACGTGCAAAACCTTCATATATCATAGATCTTTCAGATCCATCTATTTGATCGGCAGATTTATATCTATACGTGCCAATACCAACATCAGGATCTCCAAAACCAGTTATTTTAGATCTAATAGTAACAATATCTGAGGTTGTGTTTTCATACTTGAATGATAAAGATTGTCCAGATAAAGTTGCAGTTAAAATTCCTATTCTATTATTTGACAATGATGAATCTTTAGAATCAATATATGCCTCTGCAATATAAGTGTCTTGTCCATCATGAGTAACATAATTTTCTACAAAATTTGATTCTCCAGTTGAATTATTAACTATTTGAGAATTAACAAAGAATGAATTAATTTCATTTGTTGATATAGTCAATATTTCATTGGTAGATCCACCAGTAAATGTTCCAATGAAAGCATTATTATTAATTGGACCAACATTTACACTGGACGCCGAAGAAACAACGTTTGTAAAACTACTTTGGAGAACTTTTACATCATAATCAATTTCAAATTTTTCGGTAGGAGTAAATCTTAAAGTAGTAATATTTGTATCAGGATCTTGGAATAATTCAAAAGATCCAAATCTATCTTCTTCTAAAGATTGATAATCTGTTCCAGAATTAATTACTTCATATTTTTCCAATAAAACATTTGTATTTAAATTATTATCAACACCTGCATCATCTCTATTAACTATAACAATTTCTGACAATTGAATTTGTGTTGTAATACCTGTTTTATCATTGTTTGTAATTTTTAATAATAAGTTAGTATATTCACCACTATTTGGCACTTCAAGAACATCTAAAAATACATTTAAATTATCTTCTAAGTTAGAAAACTCACTATTAATATTGTCTATCAAAAATACATCATTAGTATTACATTTTATAAAATCTGATAAAGTAATGTTTTTAAAATCAATTAATCTTGCAACATCACCAAGCACATCTTTATCTGAAACTAAGTCAATATCATTAATTGCATCAACTCTATTTTCTTCAATAATATCATTAATTGATGATGTGAATGAGGTTGATCCAATTCCAATATTAGAAGTTGAAGTAATTCCAGTATCTGCAAAATTTTTCAATCCGCTAGTATGTAATAGATTATTAACAGGAGTTTGCAATTCATTCCACTCAATAGGACTCTTAACAGAGTAAGATAAATTTTGATAATAATCATTATCTGGAATTACTTGTGTGTCTAAATCTAATTTACCAATATCATCAAACCATCCAATATTTTTTGTGGATGAAAAATCAACTTTATATCTTCCTAGATTATTAATTATTTTTTCAATTTTAGATATGTTTCCTGAAGTTCTACCAGTAATAGTATCATTTACATTTAATTGATCAACATCTGTTCCTGAAACTTTAATAAAAGTACTAGTGCTATCTGAAATTTTAATATCTAAAACAACATTATCTTTAATAATTGATTCACCTATTTTATACCCTTCTCGAACTTGAGTTGCGGTAAGCACTGGATAATCAGACTGTTTAACAACCGATGTAAATCTAGTTGGTGTTGTAACTGCTATACCAACATTTGTTGTTATACCAATCGCATTAACTCTAAATTTAAATGGATTTGTGGCAATAACTGATGTGATTGGTAAGAAATTGTAACCTAAATCTTCAGAATTAAATCCTGATCCTTCTGTTCCATATTTTTCAATACCCTCAATAAATATTGAATCGTTCGTAGTGAGTGGTGGGTTTGGGAATCCTAGTGTCGGTGTTAATAATGTAATATTAAATTCAGTTGAAGATATAGTATCAACTTCACTAATAGTAATACCGTTCGTATTATTAGTAGTTGCAACTCTAACAGTATTATCAGGTAATCCATATGGTTTTTCTACAATATCTACAGAAGTTATAGAATTGTCAACCATGTTAGCCTGTAAAAATCCTTTATCAACTAAAGTTCCTGTATTACTATCAACAAGAATCACATTTGGGGGATCATTAAAATTTCTTCCGCCAAATGTTACAGTAACTACTCCAACACTGTTTGAATTCTTTAATTGAATAATTGGTGAAATATACGCAGTTGGTTCTAAAGTTTTATCAGATGAAAATTCAAATCCTTGATTTATTATTCTAATTTCTGATACATTACCAATATCATCAGATTTTGGAGATATTATCGCATCTTTTCCAGAAGATGTAGATCCAGTTCCAACAAATTCAGGTAATTTTTGATATCCAGATCCTTCTGAAATAATATTAACCTTATTAATTGAACCTTTTGTTGTTTTTGAATTTGTAAAGTATTCAAACACATCACATTTAGTTGGTGTATATAATGATTCTTCTGGAGCATCTTTTAAGAATACGTTAAATGATGTAACTCCTACGCCAGATATTGTATAGGATTCATTATATTTACTATTCACATATAAAATTTCAGAGTAATTATCTACATTAGTATCAGAAGTAGAAATAAATCCAGATTTATTTAAATTATAATATAGTGTTCTAGGTAAACCATCAGTGTAAGTAATAGTTGTTATAGAACTTGCAGTTGAAACATTAAATGCTGCTGTTGATCCAGTGGATACAAATTCATTTTTAAATCCTTGATCATAGTAAATTTTAAAGTCATAATCATCTACGGAAGAATCAGTATGATCAAAAACAAGATTTCTATTTTTAATTGATTCGATTTGAGGATTTATTAAACTAATTGTTTGTCCAGAACTACCAGTTCCTGTTATTTCTACAACATTTGGTATTGGTTGTAGAGCATCAAATGAAGTTTCACATAATTTTATTAATTTATCTTTAACTTTATATACAAAATAATTTCCTGTTGATAATCCAGATGCACTTCCAGAATATAGAACTTTATCACCTGTCTTTAAATAATTTGTACTTATTCCAATTGTATTATCAGATATATTAACATTCGAAGATCCAAATTCTATAGGATTAACTAATAAATTACCAGTTATCAAATCTCTTTTTAAAACTACCTTCTCATCCGATCCGATTCCAGAATTTACTTTTGGTTTGATATTTAAAGTAATTGAATCATTTTCAGATAATTCATGAGATGTTGAAACGGAAACTGTGGTCTTGAAACTTTGAACTTTAGATAAAACCTGTGTATCTTCCACACTCTCAAATAAATATAAGTCACTATTAGCAGAATTAATATTACGGAAAAATACTTCTCCATAATTATTACCGTAAACATCTGTACCTATACCTGTTTTAATTCCAATTGTATTAGAACCTTTCTTTACAACATAAAGATTTGATGACGGTAGATTAAAAGTACCAGCATTTGTATCTGTAGAAATTGAAATTGCATTTGATCCAAATTGAACAAAATTAATTTTATCATTAGTTTCAAAAGGATGATTTTCAATGTAAATTTGTTTTACTGGAATATTTCTTTGAACATCATTATTTGCAAACTTAAATGAAACATTATATGAAGATCCTGTTGTTGTTCCTAATCCTACTGCCTCTGCTGGATTAAAGAATATTTTTTTCTTTTGATATGATTCAAAATAATCAACTTTTTTATTAATTGTAAAAGAATTAGGTAAAAATTCAACAACAGTATTTGGAGAATGTTCAGTTCCATAATTTGCTGGACCTCTTTTAACTCTTAAAATATTAAGACTATCATATTTGTTTAAAATTTCTAAAGTTTCAGATCCTATCTTTATACTACTACCAATAGAAACAGATTCTGGAATATTAGATACATATATCTCTGTTGTAATTCCTATAACATCAGATGCACTAATAGTTGATATAGTATTACCAACAAATGTTGTAATTCCAATTTTATAAGATCCATTAATTCTTGATAAATTGGTAGAAATTCCAGAGATTTTTACCATATCATTATTTTTTAATGTATTGGTAGTTGATGTTGTAATTGCAACAGTTAACTTATCTTCATTCCATGCAATTAAAGAATTATCAAAATCTTCTATCGTTGTTTCTAAAGAATTTAAAGTTTTCCCCTTTATTGAAGTAATTTTTGCAGATAATCCACTACCACTAGTTTCGGAATTATCAAACTGTAAAATTTCATTTATTTTATAATCTGATCCATCATTAACTATTTCAAGTTGATTTATAGATCCTGAAGTCGTTGATTTAATTTCAATTAATTGATTTTCCAATTCATTTGTTTCTACAATAAAATCGTTGTTGGCAAATTTATCAGATACTTTATATGGGAAAGTATTTCTTAAAATATCTGAAGTATTAAAATCAAAATTTGATTGATCAACATTACCTATATTTTCTTCTATTGGTAAAGATCTATAACTATTTCCAATAAAATATGGAAATACTGGATTATTTTTATTGTTAGTAATTGCATGATATGCATAAATTCCATCTGGAAACTCTTCTGTTTTTTCAAATCTACCATTATGTTCATCTAAATCACCAGTTAAACTATCAAATTTATAATCTTCGACAAAATATCCATTTTCAAATCCTTCTGGTCTATTTTCTACTTTCGATAAATCGATACTATATCCAGATTGTAGTCTCTTAGTTCCTGAAACAGGATTGGAAGGATCCTCATTTGGATTTACTAGTCCAAATGAACCATATATTGGATTACCGTCATATGCCCATCCAACTATGCCTGAAGTCTCCACTCCATCATCGGCAAACAATGAAGGGTCATAACCTGAAACTGAATATTTTAAATTATTTTCAGTATCAGTTAATTGCTCTGATCCTAATTTTCTTTGATTATTAATTGTTAATTCTCTTATATTCAAATCAAATTTTGCATTTTGCCCTGAAGATCTTACAACTATACTAGAATCAGTAGAATATCCAATACCAGGATTAGATACAATAACACTACTTATTCTTTGATTTGTCAATACTGGAGTTAAAACTGCACCAGCTCCTTTTCCAGTTGGATCTATCACTTCCAAATCAGGTAAAGAAAAGTACTCACTTCCTCCAAAATTAAGATTGACAGTATCTATTTTACCATTTAAAATAAGTGGTGTCATAGAAGCACCTTTTCCTTTTTTAATTGATATTATTGGTTTTTTATCAAGATTAATAATTGTAGATCCATAACCAGTTCCCTTTTCATAAAGATATGCATCAACTATAGAACCTTTTACTATTGGAGTAATTTCTATGGATTTTGGATCTATTACACCTATTACTGTACTAACACCAATTGTAGATATACCAGATTGAATAAAATTAACAATTCCCTTTATATCAGGATATTTAAATTGTTGGTATCCAGTTCCTGAAGTGGTTCCAAATCCAACTACATTTTTTGTTGTAAAATTAGATGTATTAGTTCCATCAACACCACCATCGCATAATTGGAATGAATTATCATCATCCTTTAATACAAAATATTTGTTAGTTGTTGATAATCCAGTAATATTTCTTGGTTGTGTACTTCCAATACCTGCCATGACAGAATATTCAATTATATCTCCGTTGTTAAATCCATGATTTTCGAAATTAACACTATTAAAGTTTGTAGATATTCCTGATGGTTTAACAAACAATTTTCTATTTGTATAATTTTGACCACCATCGATAACTTTTATATCAAGTAAAGCTTGTTTTTGTACTACCTTAAATTTTTGATTACCTCCTCCGAATTTACCATTAAATCGAATTGCAAATGTGTTTATTCCGATTGAAGCTTGTTCAGGAGTTTCATACAACCTAACTGTTTTACTATTAACAATTTCTGGATAATATGAAGCAAAATTAGCAAGAGTACTATTTGTTATTCCTATACCTATGCTTGTATTTCCATTAGAATCATAAATTAAAGTTTCACCATCATTAAAATTATGATCCTCTGTAAATACTATTTTTCCTATGTCATCTGATGAAGTTGATGTGTTTATACCACCACCATCAGTAGTATTTCTTGCTTCAAAAACAACTTCCCTAAATCTTTCACCAAGAACTGGTTCTAAAACACATCCATTTCCATTTCCACCAGTAATACCAATTGAAATAATTTTTTCAATATCAAATGTTTGAGGAACTACTTTGATTGTTTCTACTTTACCTGACAATACTGGTTGTATAAGAGCTGTGGTACCTAATCCAGCAGAAATTGTAATATCTGGTAGATTAACAACATCATAATTTTCTCCAGAGTTCAATATAGAAACAGATTGAATAGGTCCAAATCTAATTTTATCTAAAGACTTATAATTACTTATTTCAACTCCATTAATTAACATTCCTGTTCCACCAGAGATTGTTTCTACTTTTGATCCATTTTCTAAACTTGAAGGTAGTGGAAATTTCTTTAATAATTTTTGAGGACCAATGATTCCCGATTTTTGAGTAAATAAAGTAAATGTATGTGTGGAAGATGAACCTGCACCAACAGAAATAGGAATAAATTGATCTGTTTCGAGTCCAGCATTTGATGCATATAATTTAATTGAGTTTCCAGTTACTACGTTAACAAAATAAATTCCAGTTTTGATTCCTGTTAATGGTGCACCAACAGGCGAATATTGAATTTTATCTCCAGTTTCAAATTCAACTTGAGTATCAAAATTTATTGTTGAAAAAGTTTGAGAATCCGAATCAATAGTATTCACCAATTGTCCAGTGCCATTTTCAATATTGAAAGAATATGATTTTATTTTTGTTTCTATTTTTTTATTAAAAGGAATAGAACTTTGATTTATGATACTACTATTGGTTCCTGGCAATGAATTTGAGGCAACATAGGCAAAACCATCATCATTAGAAAAATACACGTTCTGAACGTCAGAAGTAACATTATAATTACCAAATTCTATTGGAGTATTGACACTAAATGCTTTTTGTAATTTTCTTCTAAATGAAGTATTAGAAACAGATCCTGTATATCCAAAACCTGTTAAAGATAATGACTTACTTCCATTAATAGTTTTTTCTGAAATGTATGGTATATTATCTCCTGATGTTGGAAACAACACAGTGCTAATTCCAGAGGTAAGTTCAACCTGATCACCTAATTTAAAACTTGATTGATCAATTGGACTTAGAAAAGAAATTGATTCTGATGTACTAGTTGAACTTACATCATAAGAAGATGCTGTATTATAAACCCATGAATTAGAAAATATTTGTTTATATGTTCTTCCTGTTTCTGGATTATTTACATTATCACCAACACTTTTAACAGACATTATGTCACCATCATCAACAATTATTGATTTTGTCTGTACAAAATCTGATATCACACCAGAAAATCTTAATTTAACTATTTTTGATAAATCACCATTTTCATATCCAAAATAAAAATCATCAGAACGAACACTATCTGTAGGATTAATTGGACTATTAAATGATCCTGTGCTAGCTGCAGCACAACCTAAAAATTGGTTTACAGTTTTACTGGTATATGTTATTGTATTAATTCCAGATAAAATAATTCCTGAAGTATCAAACCCAACAGTTGAATCAACTGTAATAATTGAAGATCCCACTGATACTGGATCAATTACTCTTGTATTTGGAATGATATTAAAGTTGTTTAAAATATTAATTGAACCTGAATCATCAACAAATAATTGAAATCTATAAAAAGTTCCAACACCAACTCTAGTAAAAGGTTCGACTTCTGATACAGAAGCACTAATATCAGTATTGTTCAATTTAGATCTAAAAATTGACTGTCCCCTTAAAAGAAGAGGATCTCCAGAAATAACCTCTGCTGTTGCAATTTTTCTTACTACGTAATTTGCACTTGATGGTTTGAGTAAGTTTTCTTCTAAATTTAAAATTTCTGGAACTTCATTATAAAGAACTTTAAAGAGTATTTCGAAAGATTTGTTTGTTCCTTTTGTCTCATATAAAGATTTTGCTTCTCGAATAAAATTACCAACATCAACATTTTTATTAAAATCAGTTCCCTCTAATCCTGGTGTAAATGTTTTTTTAGTTTTTTGATAAAATTCCTTGAGAAATAATGCACTTAAATTTTGAACACTACTACTGTCATTGTGATTATTAACTTGCGATGTTGAAAATACTAATTCTTCTTGATTTAAAGATTGATGGTATGAAGTGATTCCACTAAATCCTCGAATACATCCTGTAAAGGCATTCGTGCTAATTCCAGTGTAAGTAATAATTTCGTCATCAATTTTTAATAATCCGTATTCTTTCGGAAATCCCTTGGTACTACTGACATAAATCACATCAGCACCACTCGTAACAACACCAACTGTATTAGAGTTATCAACTATAACATCAGGAGTTAAGTTATCTAATTTCAAATATTGATCTAAATTTTCAGAGATATTTGTAGGAGCACCCTGATACTCTTGAGAAATATAATATTGTTTTAAAAAATCGACAGCCTCAGGACTCTCATCCAAAATAAAATCTGGAAGTTGATTTGATATTATATCTTGAATTTTGACCTTACTTTCAAATCCTGTTTGTATCATATTAATCTCTGATTATCTTTCCATTCGAATAACTTGATGTATAAAAATCGTTGGTGAATTTAACACCAGAGATTTCATCACCAGATGCAATTACGTCTCTTACCATATTTATGGTACTTTTTGAGATGCTAAATGAGAGATACAAATCCTTCAATCCAATTACATCATTTGATTCTGGAAAAGCTTGTATTTCAATAATATCATTTGGTTTTTCTGTTGATAAAATATTTATTGTAGTTAGAATAACTTCACCTTTAATATAATCAACTGTTCCAGCATCTCCAATAATAACTCTTGAATTTACACCATCTATAAGTTTAACAATTGCAAGTGTTCCAGTTTGAAGATCTTCCTTTGGGACATCAGTCAAATAAACAGTTGATGATTCGCCAGGTATTGTAAATCCTGTAGACTTAACATTAAACCCTCTAGGATCAACATGAAACTGATTACCAAAACATAATTCGTACTGTGCAAACTGATTTACAGATGCCTGTAAATCTCTTCTGACAGTAACTTTTGTAATATTTGATGTAATTGCCTCATCTGTATCATCAATAATCTGTAAAACTTTACTATATTTAAATCTGCCTCCAAATTTGTTTAAATTTGATGATTTAGAGTATTCTGTAAGACTACTTATAACATTTGTCTTTAATGTACTCACATTCGAGACAAAAGAATCATTGAAATAGACACTTGAATTGATTTCAACGTACAATATTTTCAAATCAGTTATTTTTTGATTGATTCCTGATACTGAATACTGTTTCAACCTTGATAAAATGTTTGTTTTGTCAAAATTCGAGATAGAATTGCCGTTTTTTGGTTTAATACTAATTAAAACGTTTCCAAATTCAGGAGGACTGAGTTCTTCACCCCCAACAACGGAAACCGACTCTGTATCTGGGTAAATATTGCGAATAATTGCCTCATAATCTCTTGCTGTTACAGCACGATTCTGTGCCGAGTAGCTTAATGGTGAGTAATACTTGATGGAATCAACAGATTCAATATTTCCACCGTTCTGAGAGGCATTTATAGTCGTTAGATTAACTCTTTCAATCGAAACGTCGACATTTTCTTGATTTTGAATGATTCCTGAGAATGCAAATTCTTTTGCACCATTCCCATCAATACCATCAGTCGTTAAATAATGAACTGTGATGAAAACTCCGTCTCCATCTCCCCCAGATTCCAGTTTTTTTCCAAAAATCCCATCACCAAATCGAAGTTCATACCTTTCATCCTGTATTTCACGTACAAAATAGATTCTAGAGGTTGATTGTACATCAATTATATTACTTACAGGTGAATATTCGATTCCTAACTCTGCTGAATCATTACTTACATACACTCGAATCTTCGAAGTATCAATATTTTGGTTATTTAAGATAAATCTTTGATCAATTGACCCATCAAATTGAAATTTTTTCGTTAAAAAGACTCCTTGACTTATATTAAGGTTTGAAAAAGTCGCAATTCTGTCCACAACTGATGCTGTAACCTTTTCTACAACTGAAAATATGTAAGATGATCCTGATACACTACCAGTGCAGACTAATCCTGGTTGTAATGTAACTGTTGGAGTCTGCCCAGAGTCATCATCAGACAGTGTAACTGTTAAATTAACCTGTGCAGTCGATGATGTTCTTGAACGAGGTGTATATCCGATGTTACCTGCGAGTGATACAACGTTTTCACGCAGTGTTGCCGAGTCGAGAAAGGACTCATTTACAACAAGATTCGAGTTAAACGAGGTAATGTAAGTATTATATGCTAATGTATCAATCAGAATCGACATATTCGATCCCTCAAAGTCAAAATCAGTAAAATTTGAGTTTGCTCTGAGATAATCTTTGATCGAAGTCTTAATCTGATCAAAATCTAGATTTGAAAATTTGGTAAAAGGCATGTGATTATCTTGTTGTCTCTAATATAAATGAATATTCCTGTGTTGGAAACTGTTGACCTATAATATCAAAACTCACAACTACATCAAATGAGTTTTCATCGGGTGTCGGAGCAACCTCAACATTAACTTTATCGACTCTTGGTTCATAATTGCGAATTGAAGTCTCAATTTGGTCTTGTATGATAGATGCAGTACCATAATCTACGAAACCAAACAAACTTTGATATACGTCAGATCCAAAATCCGAGTCAAAAAACTTTTCAGTCGGAATTGTTTGCACAATATTACGAATTGAACGACGAATCGCACTCTCATTCTTGATAACTGGTAAGTCTTTTGTAACTGGATGAGGTTTAAAGGACAAACTAATGTCTTTAAATGCTCTTGATATCCTCGAATTCGACATATAACAAGTTTTTTATTTATTTATACTAGATTTTCCAATAAAAAAGCACTCAATAATGAGTGCACTGGTTATTTACCCTGTCCTCGGTATCTTTTTTTAGGTTTATTACGAGAAGTTGCCGAGTATTTCGTGTGTTTTCCCATTCCTTGACGAGACTTTTTCGGAATCGTCTCTACATAAGTGCCTCCAAGAAGACCTTGTTTAACCTTCGACATTTAAATCACTCCTTTTAATAATAGTTTCAATTTCATCACTGGTTGGATGTCCTGTTTTGTAGAATTCAATCGCATAATCTTGCATACGTTCGAAGTATTCAAGTTCTGTTAAATCGGAAAAGACTTCTTTTCCTTTTATTTTAATCGTATAACGATCAGATGACTCTTGTTTTTTCATGTCCGACACGGATTCTTGGATCACACCAAATTTCAAAACCTGCATCTTTTGCGTCTAAACAAAAACTGACATCTTCACCACACATATCCTGTACTTCACCAGATTCGAAAACCTGCATCTTCGGTGCAAACCATGGATAAGGAATACCTTCGTGTTCAAATACTCCATGCTTAATTAATAACCATCCGAAACCTGTATAATCAACTGTGAAAGGTTTCTTTCTTTTTGACATACTTTCAATTGTTTCATGATTCATCACACCACCATTGTTACGGAAATCATCTTCCTCTAACCAATGTGCTACAGAAGTTGTTTTACCATCTTCGGTACAGTACCAACCTGCAACAAGTTCTCTTTCTGCTTCTCCTTCTGGATGTGCATCTAAAATTAATTGCCAGAACTTCTCAGAACTAAAAACAATATCTGAGTCAATCCATAATTGCCAATCATATTTAAGCTTACCATCCCATGGTATTTGCTTTGGTCCTCGAAGAACGTTTGCACCTAAACATTTACAACGGGCAAAGTTCACCATTGATGAATAATCTTGTGATATTTGTATGCTTGCTCCTGATTGTACAAGATCAAAACATAATTGTACAAAGTTTTTTAGAAATATGTATGAGACTCCTCGACCTGGTAGACAAAAGACAATTGATTTTCCTTTTACCAATTCTCTTGCTCTATTATAATCCCATTCTGGTGTAGATGATTTGTTAATTGTAGGTGATTTTGCCTTTACTGTAAATCCTTTAGCCATAATTTGTTGTTGTTATATTCATATCATACCTTATATAGAAGGTTTTGTCAATAAGAAGATTCTAGAATTGTAGAGTCTTCCACACCCATATCTTGTACCTCTGTATATGTAATTTCTTCTTTCCAATAAGATGTATAGAGCTTATTCCATATCATATTAAATTCTTCTTCGTTCAAATTCTTAAACAGGCATTTATCATTCAAATAAATGTGGTAACTTTTAGTCATCCTTTTTGAGAGTAAGGTAAATTCCATCGATGTTTAAGTTCCATTTTAACACAATATCCTCATACCAGTCAAGTTCATTCATTACCTCTTCGGGAATTGCCATATAATATCTGTCTGTTGCTGGATCAACCTCTACAGCAGAATAAATCTCGTCAAAATTTTTTTTCATTTCATGAAACCTAGTGGTCGTTTTTATATATGCGAAATTTTTTTTTCATTCATGGAATTTATATCTCGCTTTCGTAACACTTTGTAGGTTAGGTTCCCATGCCGTTTTTATATAAGGGGGCATCAACGCCCCCAACTGCTGTATTCACGAACGAATGACTTATGCCACCTCTCTCACATATCCGTTCTCTGACTTGATAAACGCATTTAATAAACCTACGTTTAACTCTGGATCGTCAAAGTCTATCTTTGCACACCCATCGACGCCCCACTCTGCTAACTCAATCACGAACTCTGCCCAGTCCGCACATATACATGCCATGTTCTGAAAGTTGTCAACCTGAACGATTCTGTTCATTACTGTTTGAGTCTTTGTCATTTGGGAAATTGTTTGTTTATACTATTATTATAATACCCCACTCATACGAATGGGGTAACGAATGGACAGTTGTTAGACTGTCATACCTGATGTGAAAAGTCTTTTCGAACCGTCTAAACTATCAAATAGAAACCATGTCCAGTTCTTTTGAGAAATACCCATGCTAGGAACGAACTCTGTTAAGAGTGCATTGAGTCTGGATTTTGTGGTGTTTGACTGCCAACCACCATCTAAGAGAGTGAGTTCATTAGTCGCAGTATCTAAAGATGCGATGTTGTTTCCGTGTAGATAAACTTCAACTGATTCTCTGAAAGCACGAACTGTAGTGTTA
>MDTB01164789.1_pt1 | contig 14620 bp, 11 predicted proteins | sample 811161 | NCBI WGS metagenome assembly MDTB01 (sample SAMN05326650, study PRJNA326480) | marine metagenome | isolation source: seawater | place: Mediterranean Sea | collected 2009
CACGTCATCTACATTCGCGCCAACCTTTTCACAGTAATTCGCAATTTCATTCATATAGGTAATCTTCGTTGCCAAAAAAGCATTCGCTGCATATTTGGTAAGCTCCGCCGATTTAATATCCATAAACACAATAGGGTTACCTGTACGAACAAAGGTTGCGTAAAGCTTTTCCATGGTTTTCTGTGCTTGTTCTGACTCCACTCCAACAACAACCCTATCTGGTTTCATAAAATCCTCCACGGCAAAACCTTCACGTAAAAATTCTGGATTGGACACCACATCAAAAGGAACATCTGTTTTGGAGTGTAATGCGGCTTTTACTTTTTCCCCAGTACCAACAGGGACGGTGCTTTTGCCAACAATAATTTTATACGCTTTCATCAAGTCGCCAATTTGGTTGGCAACGCCCAGCACATAAGATAAGTCGGCAGAACCGTCTTCATCTTCTGGCGTAGGAAGGGCCAAGAAAATAACCTCCCCGTGATCAACCCCATTTTCAAGGTCTGTGGAAAAATGAAGCCTGCCAGCTTTGATGTTGCGTTCAAAATAGGTTTCCAAATGCGGCTCGTAAATGGGCACTTCTCCGTTTTGCATTTTTTCAACTTTTTTCTTGTCGATATCAATGCACAATACATCATTGCCAGCTTCTGACAAACAAGTGCCTGTGACTAAGCCTACATAGCCCGTGCCGATTACGGTTATTTTCATTTAAAGACCTCTTTTAAAACTAAAAAAATAAACTTTATGTTGCCCACAAAGTAACGTTTAAACATCCTTTTGGGCTCTTGAAGAAAACGATAAAACCATTCAAGGCCATATTCCTGCATCCATAATGGAGCTCTTTTTGTTACTCCAGAAATAACATCAAAACTTCCTCCGACACCCATTATAAAGTTTACGTTTTTTAAAAGGTGCTTGTTTTCAGATAAAAAGATTTCTTTTTTAGGGGACGGCATTGCTACAAATAAAATGTTAGCTTCGCTTTCAGAAATTTCTTTCGCAATATCTTGTTCTTGATGTTTTGTAAAATATCCGTTTCTATAACCCGCAATAGTTTCAGGAGAGTATTTTTTAGAATAAATGTTCGCAACCTTTGAAACCACTTTTTCTTTTGCTCCTAGAAGAAAGATTTTATATCCTTCTGTACTTACTTTTTTAACAAGCTCTTGCATCAAATCTATACCGGCTACTCTCTCTTTTAGTGGTTTTCCAAGAATTCGTGATGCCCAAACAACAGATTGTCCATCTGCATTTATAATGTCACAGTTATTAATAATTTGTCTCAACACAGTGTTATTATTAGATGCGACCATTTTTGCTGCATTCACAACAACATGGTGGTGCTGTTCTCCATTCTTGATGGCGTTACATATAAAATCAACCGTTTCCTCAAGAGTAATATTGTCAATATAAGTGTTTAATATTTTAATTCTGGTTTTCTTCATATAAAAAAGATTGAGCATAAGTTAATGCATAGAATGCCCAAGCTTGTGACCACCTAATGTATGAGATTTTGTTTGTAAAATACTTTCTTTTCTGATAAAAAAAATACCCTTTTGTTGATTGCATTTTTGATTGTGTCCAACTATAAACGCTAAGTGCAAGTGTTTTATGTTTTTTAATTAGACCTGTTTTGCTTAAAAACACTAGTAATTGGGCGGGGGAATGAATATCTATTGGGTGCTTTTTATCATTATAATACTTGCTTTGCCCGTTTTCAGTAAAAAAATTATCTAAATAATATTTTGTTCCTTTATCGAAGTTTTGTTGATAAGAAAAGTCGTTAAAAGCATGCATGTAAATATAAATACACTCTAGAATGAAACCAGTGTGAAAACTATCTATCCACTTGTGGTGAGCTAGTGGGCTATAATACCATGATCCATCTAAGTTTTGTTTGTCTACAACAAAACCAATGATTTTTTTAGCATTTTCAAAAAGAGTGTTTTCTCTAGTAATTTTATAAATAATTGCTAGAAGTTTTACTCCAAGAAGTCCAGCATTGTAAACAGAGGTCTTGTCGGATGGAGAATATGAAATTGTATAGTTCTTGTCTTGATCGTAAGTCCTGTTTAAATCTTTTAATACGAATGCTGTTGCTGAAATTGCAGCGTTAAGATAGTTGGATTTCCCAGTAACATTATATGCTCTTATCAGTGCCTCAACAGCATAAGATGTTGCAACAATTGTAGGGGTTCCTTTGGGTTGAAAAAATGCACGCGCTTGCCAGTCAAAGTTATACCCCCAGCAATCTCCAGAGTATCCCTGTGTTTTTAGTTCTAACAATTTATCTGACAGGAAAAATATTGTCTTCAAATATTGTGGGTTTCTTTTTTTTTCAAACAAATTACAATAGCCTATTAAGAACAACGCTAGGCCTTTTGTGTTATACCCTTTTTTTATTCCTACAAAAGGGCGCAAATTAATTGGGTTGCGTTTAAATAGCTGAATCCAAGCAAGTCTAAAAATTCTGGATTTACCTAGAATGGTCTTGTTAATTATTGGACTATTCAAGCCATCAAAGGGGTCCCAACCTTTAAATTCTTGTTGTTCACAATAGGCAATTAATTTTTCTAAGCTATTCACTTTGATGGATATATGCGCTTTTTAGTTCAAACATTAAATAAAAAAATACTAGCCAGTATACAGAAGAAGTATGAGGGAGTTCTAAAATTACATTGAAAAAGGATAAAACTGATATCCCTAGAAAAACAAGCATCATAAAGAGATTCTTCTTTAATGGCCATAGCTTAAAAGCATAATAAAACAATGGTAAAAAAAGGGTTAACAAACTTATAAGCCCATTATGAAAAGCTATTGTTAAAAAAGAGTTGTGAGGTCCATTAGTAAACCTTTCTTCTCCAACAAGACTAACATTATACCCGTGGTATGACATTAAATTGTTCAAGACTTTTAAGGTTTCATCAGAAACAAGGTTCACGCCAAACCCTTCTCCAATAAAAAAATAATTATCAGCTATTCTTTTTGCCATATCCTCCCAAAAAATGAGTCGCCAATTTGCATTTACGTCTGTAAAAGAAGGTATGTAATGCATGGTTGTGAAAAATAAAACAATTAATACAAAGGAGATTATGAATTTAAGTTTTTTTGAGGATATAATGAAAATGTAAATTGATGCACTTAAAACCAGTGAAAGGTAAACGGAGTCGTGGCCAATTGTTAATGAAATTAGAAAACAAAACACAAAAAGGGGGGCCTTATAAATTGTATTTATTTTGGAACTCGTAACTACATAAACCGAAAAAAAAATAATTCCCATTTTAATCATTGGTGAATATGCATTTCTTTGGTTAAAATCTAAGGAGTCCAACAGATATATATTGATGCTGTAGATTGTTTGAATTAAAATGCTGCAAAATCCAAGGAACAAGATAATTTTCGGAGTGTTTTTTAAAACACCTTCTTCAAAAAAGTGTTTTGTTATTATATAGACTATAGCCATGTAACCAAAAATTGAATACTGCCTAATCACATAAAAATAATTATTTGCTTCAACAATAATAAAAGAATAGACTAAGTAAATTAATGATATTACAATTACAAATTCAACAAAAAAAAGCCTGTTTTTTCTCCACCTAAATTGCACCAAACAAAGAGTTGCTATAATCAGTAATAACATGTCATGAGCAAAAAGACCATGATCGGTATTTAAACCTAGGCTAAATATTTGAAGTTTTGAAAATGTTTTTCCAAATACGGTAAGTGCTAAAAGGTCTAAATAAAATAATATTACTGCTACTCTAGTTAGAATATTCATTTTTTAAATTGATTGAAAGTGATTGTAAAACACAATAAAAAAAAGCAAATGCAACTATGCCCTGTTGTCTCAAAAGTAAGTCTTCTGTGAAACAAAATAAGCTGAATACCAAGATGAATTCTCTAAAACTCCTTGAAAAGGCTGATGGGTAAATTAATATAGTAATAAAAAGTAAAAAGCCGACAACCCCAAAACTTGATAAAATAGTGAGAAACTGATTATGAGAAGATAAGTTATTCTTAACGCCATAAATAAACTGATTTTTAAGATAGCTTTGCTTAAGTCTTAATCTATAGTCGCCTGGGGAAACTCCAATTAATGGAGCCTCTTTAAACAGTTGAAATGAGGCTTGCCAATTCGCCAATCTTACATTAAGGTGGTTTCTACTACTCTGAGTATTGGCGTCAATTAACTTAATTTCATTGTGGATAATATTTGTGATTTTTTCGTTTTTAAGGGTTCCTAGGGACACTGCTATAAAAACACATAAAAGAGATCCAAAAGACACAAAAAATAATCTTGTCCACAATTTAACACTTGAAAATATGATATAAGCTGATACCAAAAAAAATGTTACAATTCCTGTTATTGAATTTAATAAAAATATAGCTGTTATTAAAAGTAAGAGCAATAAGACTGAACTGTAATATTTTTTTTGTTTCAAAAACTCATTATAAGTGAAAATCATCGCTAAATTACAAAACAGGGACACATATGTTGGATGCCAGTTTTTAAAAATTCTTGTAAAGCCGTAGTATGTAAACTTACTTTGTATTGAATCCATCACATACACTGTGCTTTTACCTGTGTATGCAAAATCAACAAATGCATAACAAATTGCAAGAAAAATAAATGTAACCGTAGACAACACAAACACTTTCTTTATCATCTTAACTTCGTTATTAGACAATTTATGACCTGCTAAAGAAATTGGCACAACAGCATATGCCAAGTGTTGGAATATAGCCGTGCTTTGAGCGTTTACATTATTTGTGTAAATAAAACTAATAACATATAAAAGAAATAAAGAAATCAATAATAAATAACTGGTCTGTATTTTTCTTATAACATGAACAGATCCAATCCTAAAAAACCAATTAAGAAATAACGCGGCAATTGTAATTGTTTCTAAAAAATATACGCCTGAGGGAATTAAAAATGCTAGTAAGAGCAATATTCCTGTGTGGGTTTTGTGTGCGGACCAAAAAAATTCTTTAAATCTCAATCTTTTGGGTTAAATCTGTTTTTAAGCTATCTATAATTGAAAGTGTGGTTTGAGTTGTTAGCATAATAGAAGAAAAGCTTATTGGCGAGGTGGTACTTTTGTTCCTAATAGCCTCGATAAACGCTAGGACTTCTTGTTTATGGCCTTTTGACGTGGATTTTATCTTTATTGTCTTAGAGTCTGTAATAAATTCTCCACTCCTGAAGTCATGAATTCTTCCAACTTTACCTCCTCCAAAAACCTCTATTTGCTCTTTGGGTAGTGCCCTTGGTCCGTTTGCAACATAAATTAAATTTCCAATAGAACCATTATCAAATTTAATTGACACAGAAATATTATCTGTTCTTGTTAACCTCTGGTTATTTGATTCAATACAAACTGCATAAACACTTTTAGGTTTCGCGTCTGTAAAGAATTGCATAAGGTCAACAAAATGACACATTTCACCTATAATTCTTCCTCCGCCTATTTTGGGATTTTGGGTCCAATGCTCTTTAGGAATAAAGCCGGCATTTACTCGAATGTTGACAACAAGCGGCTCGTCTAATCCTTCAAATTGTTTTTTTATGACCTGTGAAACTTTAGCAAATCTTCTATTAAACCCAACCATCAAAATTCCACTAGAACTTTCATAGGCCTTTTTTATTGAGTTAAGCTCACCTGCTGTCATTGCAAGCGGTTTTTCAACAAAGACATGTTTATTGTTTTTTAATCCCTGTATTACATATTCAGCATGGGTATTATGAGGTGTTGCAATGAACAACGTATTAATTTTTTCATTTTCGAAAATGTCATTTGCGTCAGATGATGCAGAACTAAACCCAAATTTTTTAGCAACGTTTTTTGATGTGATGCCCTTTGAAGTTACTACTGTATCAAGTGAGGTTTCAGATGACTTTAAGTTTGGTATCAAGTAACTTTGAGCGAAACTTCCCGCCCCAATAAAACCAATATTGATGTTGCTGTGTTTATGCTTTATTAAGTTTACTTTCGATTTTATCCTTTTGTTAATAGTTGTATTTGCGTATTTCAATAAAATCCCAACTGACGGCTCATCTACTTTGCCTAGAACTATATCATATGCTTTTTCTGCTTCAGTAATATCAAAAACATGAGTAGTCAACGGCTTTAGGTTAATTGCTCCTGTACCAATCAAATTTAAAAACGCTTCCATATTTCGCTGTTCGGTCCAACGAACATAAGCGTAAGGGTAGTCTTGACCATCTTGCTCATAATTTACGTCATACCTCCCAGGACCATAAGAACATGACATTTTTAACTCAAGTTCTTTTCTATAAAAATGAGGGTCTCGAGGAATGTCCATTTTTACGGCACCAACTACAATTACCTTCCCTTTTTTTCGAGTGATTTCAGCTGAAAGTTCAATAGGGTCATTTGTGGGTGCAGCGGCAGTAATTATAACACTATCAAATCCATGTCCTTTTGTGAATTCCATAACAGAAGAGATAAGGTTATTGTTTGTTCGAAGCATTGCCTTGTCTGCAGCCAATTCTTTAGCCAATTTTACAAGTCTCTCCGACAAGTCTATTCCAAAAACATTACAACCATTTGCCTTTAAAAGCTGCGAAGTTATTTGCCCTAAAAGTCCTAATCCAATGACACAAACATTTTCTCCTAACTTTGGGTTAGCCTGCCTCACGCCTTGAAGCGCAATCGCACCCAAGGTAGTATAACTCGCTTCTTCAAAAGACACGTTGTCAGGAATCTTAGCAACTAAATTTTGAGGAATTGCAACAATCTCTGCGTGGGAAGCAAAATCTTGCCCAGCGCATGCTACTCTATCTCCAACTTGAAAAGTGCCGTTTGTGTCCATAGAAGCTCTAACCACACCCGATGTGCTATAGCCTAAGGCCTTAAGTGTATCAAGTTTTGTTTTTACCTTGGAAATAGTCGCATTTAAGCCTTCTTTCTTGATGTTTTGAAGCACTTGTGCTACTAAGTCAGGTCGCTGTTTTGCCTTTCCAAATAAACTTGCTTTGCCAACTTTAACAGTCCCTTTTTCTGTGCCAGTGCTAATTAAAGAAACTTTGTTCTGAACAAGGACAATCCCTGAGCTTAAAGCAGGGGGAGAAACCTCATCAACGTAGAGTTTTCCAGATTTAAAATTTTGTATTACTTGTTTCATAATTAAAATGGATATCCTAAATATAACTCTTTAGAAACAATTATATTTTGTGATGAATTATATATTTCTATTAGCTTTTTTTTATTGCTGGGGATTAAGCCTCCTAAGTCTTTCGATAACATTTCATCTTGTTGAATATGGTTTAAATTTTCCAGCCGGGCAATGCTGAAGTTGTACATGGGATCAATCATTTTCCAGCATTTACAATATGGGTTATAATACTGTAATGCCATATGTGTTCTTTTGGCGTCTTTTCGAAACTCTACTATACGTGTCCCAATATTAAAGTTCCCTAAAATTTGTTTGGTTCCTAGGACAAGTTTTGTGCGAAACGATTTAGTAGCACGCAGAGCAGACTCGCTTAATACTTTTTTTAAATAGGACTCTTCAGGTAATTTAATAGAGAAATGATTTCTTTCTGTCAAAAGCTCTAAATCATCTAATTTCTCCGCAAGTAATAACTTGCTAAGCCTTGAAGTTATCTGATAAATGTTTGTGTCAAAGTTTTCGCTTTCTGAAAAATCAAGTGCTAGTCTATTTGTCAAATAATTAGCAATTTTTGATTCAAATTTGTTTTGCTTTAAATCCACTTTTTTTAAAGAAATTGCTTTAACCATTATGTCTCCTATTCCATTTTCGAAAAACTCAAGGGAGCATAACACATTGGTAGTATAATCGGTTCTAAAAATCGTTTTATACCTACGATTATTCTTAAATTCAAGCTTTCTTAACCCAAGTTTATCTCCATTTTCATGTGTTATTTTTAAAACAGCATTAGTATTGTGTTTTAATTTCGTCTCTAAGACCGCTTCAAATAAATAAAATGACATGGGATCAAGCTTAACTTCTTGAGCAATAAAAACTTTCGCAAGCCCTTTTTTTCTTAACAAAAAGTCTACTTTTTCACGTAAAATTAGACTGTTTTCTGGGTAATCCAATACTTCATTTATATTCCAATTCTTTGGCTTTACGTTTGTGTCCCATTTTATAAATCTGCTGTTTTTAAGTAGTTCTGAGCCAATTATATCATAACTTACACTCACGGGGGGGGTGTCTTTTGGAAGTCCGCAAGAGTAAAACAATATTAAAAACAGTGCAGCTCTAAGTGTCATTATTATGCTATTTGTGGATTATTTTGTGTAATACCTCTACAAGGTTTTGTTCAAAATTACCAATCGTGTATTTCTCTTCAACACATTGTCTCGCATTGCCCCCTAACTTTGATGCTATGCTTGATTTTTTTAAAAGTTTTTGCAACAAGAGGGATAGCTCTTTAGCATTGTTCTTAGTTAAGATAAACCCATTTTCTCCATTATTGATCATTTCTGGTATGGCACCTTCATTTGTGGTGACTACGACACATCCGTAATACATTGCCTCAAGAATGGTCAATGGGAAACAATCGTTTTCTGTTGGTAATACAAATATTTTTGCTTTGCTAAAAGCTTCTACTTTTTCGTTACCGTACTTAGGTCCGTGATAAGTAACATTTCCGCTTAAATTATGTTTTTTAAAAAAGGTAAGCCACTCTTTTTTGAAATGCTTGTTATTATGCCAGCGCCCAACAAAATCCATATGAAAGTCTAAGTCTTCTTCTTTTAATAATTTTGCTGCCTTTAAAAGAGTTAATGACCCTTTGGATTCTTGCATATTGGATAAATATAATATCCTATTGTCATGCTTTTCTGGTATAAACTTTAATGTTGTATCTACTTCAATACCATTGGCAACAAAATATACATTTTCTTTTTTACATAAATCTTCAATGTCATAATAAAGCATTTTTGAAAGTTGAATAACACTTACATTTTTAAATATGAAGGAGTATATTGTTTTAACTATCTTATTAGAAATTCTCTTTTTGATTCCTTTGCCGTGTAAATGGAAACATATCTTGGTGTTTGTGAGTTTAAGTAATACTACTAGAATCGCATCCTTATAAAAAGCCATCCCGTGGGGAGACAGTGTTATATAAACTAAGTCATAATTTCCTTTTAACACTTTACAAAGAGAGATAATATAAATTATTAGAGATCTAATAAATTTGATCGCCTTTGGTTTACCAATATTAGTTGTGTCACTAGCCGTTGTTAGATTAATATAATTTGCAGCAAAACTATCATTAATCTGTTTACTTGCTCTAATGGTTTCGTTCATTGCAGATGCGCCGTGAACTGGTGGAGGTAATTGCATTATGAACAACACTTTTTTTTTATTTCTCATAAACTATTTTTTTTGTAGTACACAACAGAAAAATAAGCCAAAATAAAAGAGATGAGTGAGGTAATTCCAGTACTACATTAAAAGCGGCCCAGACTGAAGAGCTTAACAATAAAATAATTAAATACACTTGATTTTTGTCTTTAGTGTTGAAAATAAGGTTTTTTAAGCCTGTTACATATGGTTTTAATAATAAAATTATTATGATACCTACGTGAAAAAATAAAGTTATAAATGAGTTGTGATATGCCTTAACATACTTTTCTGACGGAGAGCTAAGAAAATCATTGCTGCCCCCAAACCTCTCAATAAACTCTTCAATTTGAAGATCGCTTACAAAAGGAACGCCAAAACCATTTCCAAATAAAAAAGAGGAGTCAAACGTGTTGCTAAATGCAACTCCCCAGTACCAAATCCTAAAGTTTGCATTTATATCACTAAAGTTAGGGTTTAAGAAATACTGCATGCCAACTCCAAAAGCAATAATCAATAGTGCTGACATAAATTGTTTTGGCTTAATCTTCCAAATAAAAACACCGAATAACACCGTTAATATTGATAAAGTAGAAGATGAGTGACCAATTGTTAAGGAAACCAATAATATAATTATGAACCAGGTTGTTTTTTCAAAAAGGGTGTTGTTGCCCAAAACGATATCTGTAGCAAATACGGGGAGAAGCAGCATAATCATGGGGGAATAATAATGCCTTCCTTCAAAAATATTTGTGCCTAGGTATAACAAAAAAAGTAAATAAATAACTTGAATTATAAAGCCCGCTTTTGACAATTTAATAATAAAATTTAAAAGTTGTTTTGATTTGTGCTTAATACGTTCATATAATAAAAAAGCAATCGCCAAATAACCAATAATCATTCCCTGCCTTAAGACATACTCTACGGGGTTGCCTTTAATGATTGAAATTGCAATACTTGAAAGTCCATATATAATGAATATTAATACTCCCCCGGTTAAGTTAATCTTTGATAAGCCAATAATAGAAATGAATGAAACAATAATTAAGATAAACTCATAGAGATAAAGATTTTCAAACAATTTATACTTAGTAAAAGAAGTGCCGAAAACTAGAGTCAGCCACAAAATGACCTTGACGGCGCTAAATATAATCGAGTCCAACCTGTGATTTATGAAGTACATCGATCTGCTTTAAAGTTTAGTTGGATCATTTGGAATTTAGTTTTTTAAGTGTCTGCAATATATTAAGTGAAGCAATTAATAATAATACAAACGACAAGGTAAGCCGCCAAAAACTCTCCTCCAAAAAAATAAAGGCTGCATAATAAAGTAATGCTAGAACTAAAATGGGTAAAATAAGCGTAATTCGTGTTGAATAATACTTTTTTTCTTTTAAAGCAGTCCCATTTAGTGTTAAAAGAATCAACTCTCCCAAAACACATGAAATTATGATCATGTTAGGGTTGTCACCTATTAGATAATATAGGATAACTACAATTAAACATGTACTAATCCCAGCAATTAAGTAGTTCTTGCTGTAAGCTATGTCTTTCTTTTTAATCAACATCCGAGCATTAGAACTAGAAGATATAGAGGATATAAAAGCCAGCAAACCCATTAAGGCAAATAAATTCTTAATTTTTAACGCTTCCTCATCAAAAAGAAGTGGTAACGTAATTTCTGGATAAAAAACAAAAAGACTTGCGAACGAGACTCCAAAAATCATGGTTAAATAATCTACTTTTAAAGCCTGATGAATAAAAATTAATTCCTTAAAAAATGTTTGAACTATTATTCTTCTAAGTCCCGTATAGATAAAATAAAGTTTTAAAGCCAAATAAGCTGATGAAATCGTTTCAGCGCTGTAGAAATATGATGCTACATTTAGTATTCCTAGCCCAACAAAAAAATAGGATAAATTGGCAATACCAATTGGTGCATTAGTAAAGTATAACTTCAAGTTATTAAGTTGTGGTTTTACAAAATAACCGACTCCTAAAAATCTACTAACCAATATCCCTGCAATTAGAAACCCAAAAATTGTACTTACAGCAAATAGAAGGGGAAGGCTTACGTCTTCCCAAAACATAATGCCAGCTATTATCGCTGCTGATGGCACAAAAAGACGAATGAATGAAATTATGGCGCCCCAAACTGGCTTCCCTCTGCCGTATAAAGCAAAGTCTGCATTAAGAGCAAGAACAGGAGCAAAAAAGAACAAATAATTTTTAGTTGTCGCAAAGCCTAAAAGCCCAAACAGCATTAATATTATTCCTACAATTAATCTTGCGGATTGGGTTTGTTCTAAAGATTCTCTCCAAGTGTTTTCATTAATGGCTAAATCTCGTGTTGTTGTTGTTTGTAAGCCAAAAGTGGTGATAGAAACTATTAGCAAGAAAAATGAGTCTATTTCACCTATTAAAGAAATCGTCTGATTATCTGCAAACTTTGATAAAGCTTTGAGAGTGATTAGATTTAATAAATGTGCAAGCCCAGTGATAGTTCCTACAATAAAAAGGCGTTTTATCATCTGTTTTTTTCTAAAACAAAAAAGATTGATTGTGGGAAAATTCTACTCAGCCTTGAGGTTGTGTGGTGTAAAACCCCAAAACAAGTAATTAAGTCAAATGATTCATCTGAAAATGGTATCCTGCCTGATTCATTGGGCGCTACATAATTTATTTTATTTGAAATTTTGTTTTTTTGAAGTTCAGATGAAGGCTCCAAAATGTACAAATCATCAATTTTATCAATAATAGGTTGGAACTCGTGCCCTGTTGCAGACCCTATGCCTAAAACAGTAGCATATCTTTTGTGTCTATCGAGTTTGCTGTACCCATGAAAAACATTGATGTTATTATAAAGATAAATGCCTTTTGATAATAACTCCAGTTCTTTTGAGGCAATTGAAGAGTACCCCTCTTTTTCTTCTTTAAACCACTGTTTTATTTGTTCTTGACTGAAGTTGTCGCCGTACAACTCATGCCCATTAAAATACTTTTTCATATCTATAAGTAGCTATTTATTCCACAAAAGTCTAACACTCTTTTATCTTCTTGAATTTTAATATTCTTAAACTCATCATGGGCTACCAAAAAAGCAATGATGTCTGCTTCTGCAATAGCCGTTTTATAATCGGTAAGTTTAAACACTTTGTGCTCTTCAATATTAGGCTCTACAATATAATGGGTTTCATTGTTAGAGTTTTGCAAAACCTTTTGAGCAATATATTTTGCTGGAGACTCTCTTAGGTCATCAATGTTTGGTTTAAACGCTAACCCCATAATGGCTGTCATGGGCTTTCTTCCGTTTTCTAATTCAAACTTTAACTTCGCATTTTGAATCTTCTCGGCACACCAAAAAGCTTTGCGATTGTTGATTTCTCTTGCAGAAGCTATCATTTTTGCTTCTTTTGGGTAATCAGAAACAATAAAATATGGATCCACAGCTATGCAATGTCCGCCCACACCACAGCCTGGTTGTAAGATATTCACCCTTGGATGTTTGTTTGCGAGTTTAATTAGTTCCCACACATTTATATCTGCTTTATCGCAAATAAGTGATAATTCATTCGCAAATGCTATTTGAACATCTCGAGACGAGTTTTCTACCAACTTACACATCTCTGCTGTTCTGGCATTAGTTGTGTGTAATTCGCCCTTTACATAATTGCTGTAAAATGCTAAGGCTTTCTCTGTTGACACTTCATTAACACCTCCTATAACACGGTCGTTATGAACCAGTTCATGCATTACATTTCCTGGCAAAACACGCTCTGGACAATAAGCGATATATAATTGGTTCTTAAGCTCTGGACGCTCTCTGTATATCAGATCCATCATTTTTTCTGTAGTTCCCACTGGAGAGGTAGATTCTATAATATAAAGATCTCCTGCTTTTAATAGAGGTAATATCCCTCTTGTAGCTGCTTCTACAAATGAGATGTCTGGCTCGTTCTTACCTTTAAAAGGCGTTGGGACTACAATTAAGTAGTTTTTTGACTCTACAGCTTCAGTAGCTGCTTTTAAATAGCCTCCTTTGACTGCTAAAGCAACGGCGGTGTCTAGCTCGGGTTCTACAATATGAATCTCGCCTCTGTTTATGGTGTCTACTACCTTTTGGTTAATATCTACACCATGTACCTGTACCTTGTTGGAGGCTATAAGTGCTGCAGTTGGCAAGCCTATATACCCTAGCCCGATCATAACTACTTCTGGTTGATTCATTTTCTTTTGGTTTATATTGTTTTAACCTCTTGTTGGGCAATAAATTCTACGATTCGCTCACAAGCTTTACCATCACCATAAGGATTATGTAACTTGCTCATAGCTTCAAAGCGTATATTATTGTTTAACAAATCTAGCACCTCGCTTACAATCAGGTCTTTATCAGTGCCCACTAAAATAACAGTCCCTGCATCAACAGCCTCTGGGCGTTCTGTAGTGTCACGCAGAACTAGTACGGGTTTACCTAAACTTGGCGCTTCTTCTTGTATGCCGCCACTATCTGTAATGATAATTTTTGCACGGTTCATCGTCCACATAAAGTCTTGATATGCCAACGGATCAATGAGTATTATATTATCTACATCACTTAAAATTCGTTTCACTGGCTCTTGTACCTTCGGGTTTAGATGCACTGGATAAACAATTAAGCGGTTTCTATTGTCAAGAGCAATCGTTTTTAAGGCTTCACAGATACGTATAAATCCATCGCCATGGTTTTCTCTTCTGTGGCCCGTTACCAAAATCACTTCTCTATCTCCTAGGGTTTGTGATAGTTCTTTTATTAAATCACTAGGCTCTTGCTTAACGCGCTCAACGCTGTCTAATAACGTGTCTATAACTGTGTTACCTGTTACAAGTACCGTGTCTTCTTTTATGTTTTCCTGGAGCAAATTAGATTTTGATAACGTTGTAGGTGCAAAATGATAGTCACAAACACGTCCAGCTATTTGTCTATTGATCTCTTCTGGGAAAGGGGACCATTTATTATGGGTCCTTAACCCAGCTTCGACATGACAAACCTTGGTGCCGCTATAAAAAGAAGCAATGCTTCCTGCCATGGTAGTCGTGGTATCGCCATGTACAAAAACGTAATCTGGTTTAACTTCTTCTAAAACAGGTTTTAATCCTTCGATAATAGATGCTGTTAGACTATAAAGATTTTGATTTGGCTTCATTAAGTTTAAATCATAGTCAGGAATAATATCAAAAAATGAAAGAACTTGATCAAGCATTTCTCTGTGTTGAGCAGTAACACATACTGATGTTTCAA
>MDTB01190104.1_pt1 | contig 14619 bp, 15 predicted proteins | sample 811161 | NCBI WGS metagenome assembly MDTB01 (sample SAMN05326650, study PRJNA326480) | marine metagenome | isolation source: seawater | place: Mediterranean Sea | collected 2009
AAATAAATCTTAAAGATCAATTAAATGGCGTTTATGAGATTCAGCATATTTCAAATTCATGATTTCGTAATTTTATTATTTTAAACAATTACTCTATAAAACTATTAAAAAATTGAAAGGCGTTACTATTTAGTAAAAGATCATACTGTTAAAAAACAGAACAAGTTTTATATCAAAAGTAATAAGATATTAAAATATATTTTTATATTCAAGTTAATAAACAATTAGATTAATGGAGAAGATTTAGAATTATTATTATTCTAGTGTTAAAATAACTACATTTCTTATGAAAAAATTAATTTTAAAATTAAAAAACAAGCTCGATAAGACAACCATTCAATTTTTTATTAAATTTTGTGTTGTTGGGTTAGGATCAACTATATTAAGTTACACCATATTCTTTTTGTTGTATTCTATAGTATCAATTCATTACATAGTAGCTTCATTAATTGGCTACATTTCAGGCTTAGCTTTTGGCTATTTTTTAAATAAGCTATGGACGTTTGGAGTTAAGAAAAACTCTGTAGGATTGGCATTAAAATATATTACAGTCTATATTTTTTCTTTGTGTTTAAGTATAGTTATACTTTATATTATGGTCGATTATGCAAAAATTGATCCATTAATATCAAATGTTTTTGTTATAATGATAAGCACATTGACAAACTTTTTTGGAGTAAAAATAATTGTCTTTAATAAATAAAGTTTTTAAATATTTAATAAACATACCGGGTAAGTTTAAGCCTATTTTTACATCAAAACTATTTTATATTGGATGTGTTATAAAACTTACATTAGCGTGTTTGTTTTCGTCTGAATATTTAACAGAGTTGTTTATTCCATTTGTTACACAGTTTTTATCAAACCCTGACCAAAATCCTTATATTGCATTTGTTAATAATGGATTAAGTAGGTCTTTTCCTTATCCACCATTAATGCTTTACATTGTTGCTAGCGGAAAAGCGTTTCTAGGTAACACCTTACTAGGACTACCTTTACCCAATCCGGATATTCTTAGTTTAAGATTACCTTTATTTATTGCCGACATATTACTTTTATATACGATGACTAAAATGTCGATAAATCATACTAGAAAGTTCATGCTATATTATTGGTTAAATCCAATTTTAATTTATATTACTTATATTCATGGCCAATTAGATGTAATTCCAATTTGTTTTTTATTTATGGCAACTTATGTTATGTATAAAAATCAATTTAATTTTTCAGCGATTCTACTTGCTTTAGGCTGCTGTACAAAAACACATTTAATTCTAGTATTTCCACTTTTTTTAATGTTAATTCCAAAATCTCAAAAATATTTACAGCAAATGGCCTCATTTATAGTTATATTCTTTGCCATTTTAATTGTTGGAAATGTACCATTTATGAGTCCGGAATTTATAAAAATGGTTTATCAAAATGCTGAGCAATCAAAACTATTATCTATTCATTTTAATTTAATGAAAGAATTAACATTTTACTTAATACCAGCCATAATTTTGTTACTTTATTTACGGTTTTACACATTGAAAACAAAAGGTAGGGAAGTGTTCTGTGCTTTTTTAGTTTTTTGTTATGCAGCTTTATTGCTTTTTATTCCTCCTATGCAAGGGTGGTATTATTGGATAATTCCATTCTTAATAATTACGTGTGTTCACAATAAATTAAAAACGTCGTTTATTTTAAATGGGTTAAGTATTTCTTATTTTATATATTTTTTATTTTCACCTCAGTCTGATTACTTTCAAATTTTTCAATTTATAAATAGTGATATTTTTAATTTGCCAATTCCGTTAACACTGTTACAAACGTATTTAAATTTTGATATTTCCATAATAGGAAATATTTCATTTACATTGTTACAAACACTATTACTAGCCATTTGCATTTGGATTTACTACGTTATTACACATAATTTCTTATATAACAAAATGTCTTCACATCCATTTTTAATTGGTATTTCTGGTGATTCTGCAACAGGAAAAACAACCTTAGCTGAACTTTTCACTTTGATTTTTGGAAAGGTTCAAGCCACAACAATTCATGGTGACGATCTACATTTATGGGAAAGAGGTAACGAAAACTGGGATAAAGTGACGCATTTAAATCCAAAGGCCAATAATCTATATCATGAAGTATCAACAATTGAAAACTTAATAGCAGGTAAAGAAATTAAGCGGAAACATTATAATCATGATACTGGGAAATTTAATGATCCTGAAATAATATATCCTCGAAATATAATGGTTTTTGAAGGTCTGCACACATTTTTCTTGAAAAGTTTTTCTGAAAAATTCGATTTAAAAGTATTTATGAAACCTAATGAAATACTTCGAAAGCATTGGAAGTTATTACGTGACTCTAAAAGAAGAAGCCAAACTCAAAAAAGAATTATGTCATTAATCGAAAAAAGAAGAAAAGATGCAGAAAAATATATCTATCAGCAAGAATTAAAATCAGATCTAATTATTTCATGGCAACCATACAAAAAAATTGAAAAACCAGGTTCGAAAGCAAAAGTAAAAACATATTTAGTAATTCGGCTAAGTAACCATATAAATATTAATAGATTTTTGGATCAAATGAATCAATTTTCAAAAGCATCAATTAAGCACGAATATATTAGTAACGATAAACAAGAATGTATTATTAAAACAACATCAAGTAAAGATCAAATTGACAAGGTAGTAACATTTTATGAAGATCAGTTATACCACTTAGGTTTATTTAAACCCACTTGGAAAGAGGGATTAGATGGTATTCTTCAGCTATTATTGTGTGAAGTTATGTTAGAAATCGTTCAAAATCATTAAAAATGAGCGATGGTTTAAGTACGTTTATAAAGTTTAGTCATTTAATTGGAAAAAGAGCTGATTTCGTTCAAGGTGCAGGGGGAAACATTTCTTTAAAAGATGATAAAGGTGTAATGCTAATAAAAGCATCTGGTTCAGAATTGAATCAAATCTCTAAAACAACAGGAATTGCTTACTTAGCCTATAAAAATTACACCGATAAGTTATTAGAATGTAATACTGAAGCTGAATATAATCGTTTAACGGAAAGCCAGACAAAAAAAAACTACTCTCAAGAAAAAGCATCAATGGAAGTGGGCTTTCATGCAGTTTTAGACAAGGCTGTGATCCATACACATAACGTATATGCAAATATTTTTTTATGTTCAAAAAAGGGGACAACTCTAATCAAAGAGTCTTTCCCGGAAGCGTCGTTAATAGAATATGTGACACCTGGATTAGACCTATCTCAGGATGTTTTTTTGGAATCAAAAAAAAGTAAAGATGAAACTAAACTATTTTTCTTGAAAAACCATGGCCTCATTATTTCTACAACATCTTTAGAAAAAGCCTATAAAATGCATCAAAAGATTACAGTTTTTTTACAAAAAGAATTAAATAGTAAAGAGTTTCCAAGTATCAAAGTAGTAGAAGACGGTACTGAATTTGTAGGCAAAACAGTTTTTTTAACCGAATTAATTCAAGAATATGGATTAGATAAAATTTCTACTCAGTTTCTATTTCCAGATCAAGCTATTTATTTTTTACATCACAACATAATATTTTCCAGAAATGAAAGGCGTTATAAAACAAAAAAGCAAGCTTTAGCAAGTGAAAATCTATTATTAGCTTATTATTATATTTTAAATTGGATTGATAAAAAAAATTGGGAGCCTTGTTTTTTAAATTCTAAGCAAGTAGCTACTATTATGAACTTAACGAACGAAAAATTTAGACAAGAAAAAATGAGATGAATAAAAAGTTTAAACAGATAATGTTAAAAAAAGTTAAAGTATGAAAATAGTTATACCTATGACAGGAATCGGCAATCGCTTTGTCCAGGCCGGTTATAAAACATTGAAACCTTTAATTAAAATTCATGAAAAAACCATGATCGAGTGGGTCATTAGATTATTTCCAAACGAAAGCGATTTCATTTTTATTTGCCGAGAGGATCATTTAAAAACAACAAACTTAAAAGCTATTTTAAAAAAAGCAGCACCTACAGGAAAACTACTAGCCATTGATGGTCATAAAAAAGGCCCTGTGTATGCGGTTAAGCAAGTCTACGATCATATCCCTGATAACGAGGCCGTTATCGTAAATTACTGTGATTATTTTATGAATTGGGATTATCTTGATTTTAAAGCGCATATCGAGCAGCATAATCCTGCTGGATCCATCGTATGTTATCAGGGCTTTCATCCTCATTTATTGTATCCTGAAAATGTGTACGCCGGTTGCCTTACCGATGATAGAGGCTATTTAACACAAATCAAAGAAAAGCATTCGTTCACGATAGATAAAACAAAATCACTACATTCAGCCGGTTTATATTACTTTCAATCGGGTCAGCTAATGAAGCAAAGTTTTGATTGGTTAATGCAAGAAGATCTAGATATAAATGGCGAATATTATGTCAGCATGGTCTACGATTATTTGTTAGAAAAAAAGTTGCCTGTTAGTGTTTATAATAACGTACCTCATTTTTGTCAGTGGGGAACGCCTCAAGATTTAGAAGAATATTGTTATTGGAATGTTTGAAATGCTTCAAAAAAGTTATCATTTTTTTAAAAAGCAATTTGAGTCATTTACCTTGACCGACAAAATTATGGTGGCTTTATTATTGGCATTAAATACATTATTTTGTGTGTTAAAATCGAGTCCTATCACAATAAGTTTTTATGAGATGGATAGTTATTCGTTTTTACAAAAGTTAATCACGATGTACGAAGGTATTATAGAGTTTAATCCAGTTAAACATTTTTCATATGGCTATTACAATTACGGCTATGCTTATTTTCTAGAATTATTAGTACTATCGTTTCCATTTTTGGCCACTAAGCAATACGCTGTAGTCGTGTTTATAGGTCGTTTTATCTCAGTCTGCGCCATGGTTGGGTCAGTTATCTTAATGCAGCGTATACTTCATTCAATCCTTAAGCCTATTATTGTTACTTTGGTTTTAGCTACATTAATATTAAACACCTTATTTTTTATGCCCAGTATTTTATTTTATCCGGATTGGATAATGGCATTTTTTGTAATCTTAGCGCTTTATTACCAATTAAAAGAAGCTAAAGTAAATTCGAAACTATTTTGGATATCATTGGCTAGTTTTGGATTAGCTGTAGGAATAAAGTTTCAGGCACTTATATATGCTCCATTTTTGATAGGTTTAGTCAGTTGGAAGTGTTGGAATGAAGCAACATCTTTGAAAACGTTTTTAAAGTCATTAACAATAGTTGCTATAAAAGTATTTTTTTTATGGAGTGCCTTGTTTATATTAATTAATCCATTTGTTCTTCATCCAAAAGGGCTAGTGGCATTTAGTCATCGTTTTGAAGAAAATATAACAAGGTCAGATAAGTCTATTTATGTTCTACTCTCTATAGTTATTCTACCTATATTTTATTATGCGTTTTATACGTTAAAAAAACAGAAAGTTTCTGTGACAAAACATAGTATGTTAGGCTTATCAGTTCTACTTTATTGTTTTTATCAAGTAAATCATTATTTTGTTACCAAATATAATATAGTCTTATTATTTTTGAGTATTCTGATAATCGCAATATTATTAAAAGAGTATAAGGTAATATTTCAAAAAATTATTCTTACGGTGTTATGTTTATTCACTTTTAGTTTAAATATTAACTATATAAAAGAGTCGATTAATCAAAAAGTATTCTTCAAAAATAATACAAAACTTGATCAAATTACAGACATTACTAAAATAGTCGCCACTGACATTTCACCATCGGACCATATTTTAATGACAGCGGGAACGCCCATTAATTATTTAGAGCTTGGGTTGCCGTTAACCCATATCCATTTTGTAATGGGTAGCTTTTTACCTTACCATATTGAAGAAGCTGCTTTTTATGGGAAATGGAAAAAGTTTGATCTTAAAAATAATCCTAATATTAAGCCGTTTCGAGAAAAAAAATATATTATCATAAATAAACAAGATCAAATTTTTACGAATAAAGATAATAGTAGCTATAAAAAAACAACTGAAACATTAACCCAATTGCGTCAAAGTAAATGGAATTATGGTACTATTTATGAAACTTCTGAGATAATAATTTTTAAGAATAAAGGACCATTAAAATGACAACACAAACGGCAATAGTAATCCCAATGGCAGGCTTAGGCCAGCGTTTCGTTGATGCTGGTTATGAAACAATCAAACCTTTGTTACCAATTAAGACAGTATCTAATAAAGACTACCCAATGGTAGTTGCTGCAACAATGCAGCTTTATCCTTCACTACCAGCCGTTACGCCTATCCATTTTGTTGTAAGAGACCATACTGATTTCGATGGTTGTGAAAAGGAAATTAAGCAGTTTTTTCCTCAGGCAAAGTTTCTAAGCCTATCAAAATTAACTGAAGGTCAGGCCATTACGGCCTTAAAAGCAGTTAACAATTGTAACCCTGAACAACCTGTGTTAATCGGGGCTTGTGATAATGGAATGCTTTACAGTGAAGATGAGTTAAAGCAAAAAATGCAAGAATTTGATGCAATAGTCTGGACGTTTAAAGGTCATTCTAGTGTATTAGAAAACCCTAATGGTTATGGATGGGTTAAATGTAATCAGCAAGGTATCGTCGAATATGTATCTGTAAAAAAATCAATATCTGATAACCCATTAAGTGACCATGCAATTGTAGGCGCATTTTGGTTTAAGTCAGCCGATTTATATGCCCAGGCCACAGCGCGGTTAGTTGAGCAAAACGATCGAATCAATAATGAGTTTTATATTGATAGTGTATTAAATCATGTAATTGAGTTAGGAAAGCGAGTTACTGTATTAAAAGTAGAGCGCTATTTTTGTTGGGGAACACCACAGCAATATGAAGATTACCAAAAAACAGCATCATATTGGCAAGCGTTTAAGGACGATATTTTATTGAACCAATGACCACATTATCGCTAATCATTCCAAGTTATAACGAAGTAGAAAATTTAATGATTTTAGAAAAAAAATTAGCTAAAGTATTTGCTAACAAAAATGATATTGAAATTATAATTGTAGATAATGGATCGCAGGATGATACCCCAAAAGTTTTAGAAAAAATTATCAAAAAGACAACATTAAAAACATTACGTTCGATAAGAGTGGATCAAAATAAAGGATATGGTTTTGGTATTTTGGCTGGCTGCGACGCTGCAAAAGGAGATTTAATAGCATGGACTCATGCAGATTTACAAACAGACCCTGCCGATATATTGGTAGCTTTAGACTGTTTTGAAACAGCTAAAGAACCTTTAACGTTTGTTAAAGGAAAACGAAAAAAAAGACCCTTGTTAGATACCTTTTTTACAATAGGAATGCAATATTATGCATCACTTATTTTAGGTGTGGCATTAAATGATATTAATGCGCAGCCTAAATTATTTTCGAGAGAGTTTTACAATAACTTTATTTTAGGTCAAGCGCCTCATGATTTTTCATTAGATTTGTATGCTTTATATTGTGCTCAAAAAAATAATTATACGATTTTAACAATACCTGTAGTATTTTCAGATCGTATCTATGGAGAAGCAAAAGGTGGTGGAAGTTTAAAAACAAAATATAAATTAATTAAACGGACATTTGCATATATTCATGAATTAGCAAAAACATTAAACCGTGATAAAAGAGGGTAATCATGCAAATAATTGAACATCGTATAAATTCCATTGAAAAGCTCAAAAAAATACCATTCAATCATGGTGTTGAAATTGATGTTAGGTATCATGATGACAAACTCATCCTTCATCATGACCCATTTAATCACCATAGAGAAAAAATAGAATATTTAGAGCCTTTTTTAGAAGCTTATTCATTATCTGGTCCATTAATATTAAATATAAAAACAGAAGGAATAGAACAAGCCTGTATCGACTTAATGCAAAAACATAAAATCGTTAATTGGTTTTTTCTTGATTTATCAATGCCATACTTTATCAAATATGCGAGAGCGGCTAAAGCCAATCAAATTGATGGGTTTGGTCCAGATAATTTAGCAACTCGATTTTCAGAGTTTGAGCCTATTGAATATGCACTAAGCTTTAAAGGTATGGCAAATTGGTTGTGGGTTGATTATTTTACAAAATATCCAGTTTCAGATAGTAAACTGAGCTTATTAACAACCCATTTTAAATTATGTCTTGTATCACCCGAATTACAAGGACATACTGAATCTACTGTAAGAAAGCTTACAAAAAGTACGCAATCTCAGCCTATTTCTGCAGTGTGTACGAAGTATCCAAGCCTTTGGAAATAAGAACTCTTATTTTGATTTAAGCCAAAATCTAAATGTTGAAATAGTAAGCCATTTACGAAGCCACTTTCCAAGATAGCGGCGTAGAAGTCTAGGAATGAGGATAATGAGAGTAAAAAAAGAGTAGCGTTCTAAGATAAGTGCCAGGTGTTCAATAAGCTGTTGTAAGATAGTATGATCTGAAAACCCTCCAGCTTTAAAGTAAACAATATCTTTATTGATATAAAAAATAGCAGCCTCGTCTATGCCATGTAAAATATCCATTACCCAATTTAAATCTCCTTGATAGCGCAAATCATTTCTATAACTAGGACATTTTTCACGTCGAATAAACATTGCTTGATGACATGCTATCATGCCTTTAGCAATACTTTTCTTGGTTAACGTTTCGGCTTTTAAGTAGCGAACTTTTTGTTCTGTTTCTGTAAGGAGAAACATATCGCCATAAACAAACGATTTTTGTGTTAAGTCATTCGAAAAGATAGTAGCTAAGCGATCTTGGTCAACATAAAAATCACCGGCATTTAAAAAGGTAATCCAATCTCCTTTAGCAGCCTTGATACCTTTATTCATTGCATCGTAAATTCCGTTATCAGGTTCAGAAACTGTATATGAAACAATATCATTATAGTCTTTTATGATATCAAGTGTTCCATCTGTAGATCCTCCATCAATAATAATAAGTTCAAAGTCGGTAAACTGTTGCTGCTTGAGTTCTTCTAAAGTTTTGTGTAGATCAGTTTTTGCATTATAGACAACAGTGATAATACTAAGTGTAGGCATTTATATATTAATTTGCTGACGGATGATGTAATGAGGGCGTTGTTTTTGGTATGTATAAATTCGCCTAAGGTATTCACCAATCAGGCCTAAACAAAGTAAATTTAAACTACCTAAAAGTAAGATAGCAACCATAATCGATGCGTATCCAGGGACAGTTTGGTTTAAAAAATAAGCATAAATAATATAGAAGGTATAAAAAAAGGTGAATATACTACTTAAAATACCTAGAAAAATCGAAATACGTAGAGGTATTGCAGAAAAAGAAATTATAGAATCAATAGCTAATTTAGCCATCTTAAAAAAAGAAAATTTTGTTTTCCCAGATAAGCGTTTGGCTCGATGAAATGTAATAATGGTTTGTTTAAATCCTACCCAAGGTACCAATCCTCGATAAAATAAATCACGTTCATTACAGTTTTTTAAAACTGATACAACTTCTTTCGACATTAGACGGAAGTCGCCGACACCGTTAGGAATAGAAATACCTGATAAGAGATTAAAAAAACGATAAAATACAAAAGACGTAAGTTTTTTAAAGATATTTTCACCTTTTCGTGAGATCCGTCTAGCATGGACGACATCAAAACCTTTTTTAAAGGCTTTATACAAATCATTAAAAACCTCTGGTGGGTCTTGAAGATCGGCATCTAAAATTATGACAGCATCACCATTAGCATGGTCAAGACCTGCTTTTATTGCAATTTGTTGACCAAAGTTTTTTGAAAAAGATAACAGTTTGACTCGTGAATCTTTTTTAGCCAATGCAGATATAAGATCGGCACTTTTATCGTTAGATCCGTCATCAACGAAAAGGGCTTCCCAGTCTGTTCCTTTAATTTGATGTTCGACAAGTTTTTCATAAAGAGCAGCGATATTTGTAGATTCATTATATGTCGGTATAATGTAAGTGAGTAAATCTACTTTTGGCATAGTAATCCTCTATAAAAAAGGGCTTTTAAAAAATGTTTAATATTAAGAAAATTTTTAATCATTTGATATACATCATCATACCATTGACCTATGTAGGATTACAGCTCATTTTTTTAGATCAATATCCCCATGTTTTAGTTGATGAACCTTGGTATTCTAGTACAGCGTTCAATATTGGATTTAATGGCCAAATAAATAACTCACTTGTTGGTTGGCGAGGTGCTGAGGAACTATTTTTTTATCCTCTACTATTGGCTCAATGGTTTAAAGTGTTTGGAGTAGGGTTGATTCAAGCCCGTTTATTTAGTGTGTTTGTTGGTTTAGGAATAGTCTATTTATTTAGTGCAATTTTACAACAATTAAAAGTATCAAAAGCTATAATTGTTCTATCGACGATAATATTGGTTTTTTCGAATACATTTTATATTTTAGCGCGCAGAGCAAGGCCAGAGATTTTATTATTATTCATAGTTTTGGTTGCAATATTTTTATATTTAAAATATCAAAAAGATAAAAAAAATATTTTTTGTTTAGGGCTTGGATTAGTGTTGGCTTTAGGTTTTTGGACTCACCCCAACTTGGCTATTATGTTATTGGTTGTAACGATAGCTTTTGTGGCGTACCAATTAAAAAATAAACAGTTCAAGCCAATTATTTATTTAATAGCAGGTGAAAGTATTATTTTTGGAATAGGTATCTTAGGTTGGATTTTTTTTCGAGAGGAAACACTTATCCAATGTATCCAGCAATTAACTCAAAGTGGAAGGGTGGGCACAAAAACATTGTTTTTCAGTAACTTTCTAGGTTTTATTCAAACATATTCATTTGGGATAAAACGCGCATTTATTACGTTGTTTGAATGTTGTTTTTTAATAATTCCCATTATCGTTTTAAAAGATAAAACCACAAAGAGTATTGCTGGAATAGCATTGATTGTCTTTTTAGGTTTAATGACGTTTTTCACCCCATTTAATCGTTCAATGTTTGGACTGTTTAGTCTGCTATCAATTTTATTTTTTGGACTTTTATTTGAACAGCTAAAAGTAAATAAGATGTTACGTTGGCTAATGTTGGTGGTTGGGCTAATTTATTTTACAAATAGTTTTGCTGGGGAGATTTATATTTTATCGAAAGCTAGAAACAATACATCATTTAGTAAACTTTCAAGTTATCTAGGCACTATTCCTAATAGTGATGAAGCAAAAGTTATTGGTCCGATTGAGTTATGGTATGCATTACCGTTGACCAATTATATTTCTCATAATAATCAACATCTTTGGACACGTTACGATAAAGAGCAATTTGATTATATTATTGTAAGAGATTATGACGGCGATATATCACCCACGGCATTAACTAAAGAATCAATTTACACTGGATATACACAAGGTTATCAAAAATTAAATCAACGTTTAATTGACGATAAGCGATATAGAAAACAAAATACAAAAAACTTTCCTGGTTTTGGGAAAGTATCTATATGGTCTAAGCAGTAACGTTATTTGTTTTTTTAAAAATGGAAATGATAGATGATCCATAAAGATGTTTTGGTGTTAAGCAAAATTCGAGATAACAATACAAACTAACTAAAGAGTGAAAAACTTTGGATAATCCTTTTGGTGCTTTATGATCTGATTGCCGTTTTTTGAGCAGTTTAATAGGGATATAAAGTAAATTAAAAAAGTAACGTTGATAAGGAATATGTAATTTCGTTTTCTGAGCAAGATCTGTCAGCATCTCAAAATCATAACGTCTAAAATGCTGATTAAAGTCATCGTGACTAGACCAGAGTTCTTGTCTGGCAGGAACGGTAATTATGATGGTATCAACATTTTTAAAGTGTGTTAAAAGTGTATTGATAAACTCTGTTGGGTTTTCAAGGTGTTCAATGACATCTAGTAATAATAATGTCTGATAAGATTCTTTATCTAATAATTCTTGAGCAGCTTTTCCTGTGATAATATTTTTTTCTAAGCCAGCTAAAGGTGTTACAGGGGCAAGTTCAACTCCAAATATATTCATTTGTTGAGCTAATAAATAGTTTAATACAATGCCTTTACCGCATCCAACATCAAGAAGTTTAGTTGTATCTAATTTAAATTTATAAATAATATGTTCAATTATTTTATGACGTGTTTTATGCCAAAAGTGGTTTTCTATCCCGCTTGGATACAACATATCATATTGATACTGTTTAAACTCGGTTTGTTTATTAATTTGGTAGTCCTTCACTAGAAACTATCATAATTATGATCGGATCATTCTAAATGTCAATAAAAATGAACATGCTAGTCTCAATAAGGTGATTGGTGTTATACTCTCAGGCATGATTAACCCTGGTTTAATTAAATCAATATGTGAAGATGCATCTGAAGCGATAATGGATGTCTACGAAAAAGATTATACAGTAACATTCAAAGACGATAATTCTCCATTTACAGCCGCTGATCAAGAGTCAAATGAGATTATTATGCGTTTATTAAAAAAACATTATCCTGAAATCCCTATCATTTCAGAGGAAATGGTGAAGCAAGTCGATTATGAAACTAGAAAAAATTGGTCAAAGTTTTGGTTAGTTGACCCGTTAGATGGCTCAAAAGAGTTTATAAAAAAAAATGATCAATTTTGTGTGATTATCAGTTTAATTGAACATAATGAACCTGTGTTTGGAATGATGTATTCCCCAGTTAGTAAAGAAACATACTATGCCATAAAAGGACAAGGTGCTTATAAGATAGTGGGAGAACGAAATAGCAGTTTACCGTTAGAAAAAAGTCCGAAAGGGCAGGTAAATATTATTGGAAGTTTGTCGCACTCATCGCCAGAGTTTGATGATTTTATTAAGCAACAAGAATCAACTGGAAAAAAAACACATGTTGTACAAATTGGGTCAGGTTTAAAGTTTTGTCATGTAGCAGAAGGAAAAGCCGATATCTATCCACGTTTTGTACCGACCATGGAATGGGATACGGCGGCAGGCCAGTTATTGGTTGAAGAATGTGGTAAAAAGATGATCGATAATCAAACTCAAAAGCGAATGACATATAATAAAGTGTCGTTAAAAAACAATGGCTTTATTGTTTCTTGAGAAGAGGTTACGAAATAGCAACATACAATATTGAAATATTTACTATTCAAATATTTTTTTCAACAACAAGCCCCTTTCAAGACGTACTTTTTACAGATCAGTAAATTCCAATAGTGAAACAAATAACAGATAAGGTATTCCATACAATTACAATATACATTTAAAGAGTAATAAACCACAGCCTAATAAAATATATTTAAAGAGTATAAATTAAAGATCTTTCCCGTAAAACTCTTCACCAAAGCGAATAACATTTCGGTCTGTTTTCTTACGCCATTGATTGGTATCCCGTAATGAATAAATGCAGCCACAGTATTCTTGTTTATAGAAATTTTCTTCTTTAGAGATTTGGTACATCCGAGCAGATCCACCTTTTTTACGCCAATTAAATGTCCAGTAAGAAATACCCTCATAATGACTCGCTGCACGGATACCACAATCATTAATTTGATTCATATCTTTCCAACGAGAAATACCTAAGCTAGATGTAATAACCGGAAATCCATGTTCCTTAGCGTATAAAGCAGTTCGTTCAAAACGCATATCAAAACAAGCTGTACAACGAACCCCCCGTTCAGGCTCCATTTCCATTCCTTTGGTACGAGCAAACCAGTTATCGGTATCGTAATCAAGATCAATAAATTCAATGTCATGTTTTTCACAAAATCGAATATTTTCATTTTTGCGTATCTCGTATTCTTTTTTAGGGTGAATATTAGGGTTGTAAAATAAAAGTGAAAAATTAATATCAGAAAATTTTAAAGCTTCAATTAATTCGCCCGAGCAAGGAGCACAACAAGAGTGCATTAAAACAGGTGCGCCGTCTATTAAAGGTTCAATTTTTTCTCGTTCAGTTTTTGTCATGGATTAAGTATAAAAGAAAGCAAAGGTCTTGCAAAGATTAAAGCAGGGGCCTTGGGGTGCAACTCCCCAAAAAAAGTAAGGAAAAAGCAAACCCAAAGCAGGGGTCTTAGGGGTGCAACTCCCCAAAAAAAGTAAGGAAAAAACAAACCCAAAAAGCAGGGGTCTTGGGGGTGCAACTCCCCAAAAAAAGCAAGGAAAAAGCAAACCCAAAAAGCAGGGGTCTTGGGGGTGCAACTCCCCAAAAAAAGTAAGGAAAAAGCAAACCCAAAAGCAGGGGTCTTGGGGGTGCAACTCCCCAAAAAAAGTAAGGAAAAAGCAAACCCAAAGCAGGGGTCTTGGGGGTGCAACTCCCCAAGAAAAGTAAGGAAAAAACGAACCCAAAAAGCAGGGGTCTTGGGGGTGCAACACCCCAAGAAAAGTAAGGAAAAAAAATTAGCCCCCCGAAAAACCAAAAGTGCATCAACGCGCACATTTAGCGGAGATCCAGGCTGAAAATTCACTTGGAGCTTGTTTGAGTAGTGAAACTACGAGTTGCGAAAAGTGAACGAGAAGGCTGGATTGGAGCTAAACGAAAGCGTTGTACTAAACGTCCCAAAGCGTTTTTTTTGCATGTGTTTTTTTGTCGCAACAAAAAAATGATGTCGGGGGTCTTGGGGGAAGACTTCCCCAAG
>MDTB01079178.1_pt1 | contig 14618 bp, 14 predicted proteins | sample 811161 | NCBI WGS metagenome assembly MDTB01 (sample SAMN05326650, study PRJNA326480) | marine metagenome | isolation source: seawater | place: Mediterranean Sea | collected 2009
AAATAAAATTGATGAAATAAATAGCTTTAGAAGAGAAACACAAAGCTTTTATATTGATTTACTATCAAATATTTATTTTGATGAAAATAATTTATTCCCAAAAGATACTAAGTCAATTTCATTCTCAATACTTAAGAAAATAAGATCTAATATTTCAGAAGCATTACCATATTATGTATTTGAAGATGAAACAACATCAGCTCATCTGAGATTAATGATAAATAAAATAGATTCCGTGTTAGATGCACAGATGATGGTAAGATAACTATGAGTACAAAAAAACCTACGTATAGCAACTATCTGCAATTAGAAAAAATATTGGATGCACAAAAACGTAGATCTGAGATATTAGATAAGCCTATTCATGATGAAATGCTGTTTATCGTAATTCATCAAATTTATGAGCTTTGGTTTAAACAGATAATTCATGAGATAGATTCTATTATATTTTATTTTAATAATCCTAAGATAGATGAAACTAATATTAATACTGTTGTGAATCGTTTAAATAGAATTCATGACATACAAAAAATTGCAATTTCTCAAATAGATATATTAAAATCTATGACTCCAATGGATTTTCTGGAGTTTAGAGACTTGCTTAATCCAGCCTCAGGGTTTCAAAGTATGCAATTTAGAGTTATAGAAAATGCCCTGGGTCTAAAAAATGAAGATAGAATTAAATTTAGTAAACAGAAATATACAGCTTATTTATCTGAATCTGAATCTGTATTAGCTGAGAAGTATGAAAATAGTAAAAGTATATTTGATTTGGTAGAATCATGGTTAGAGCGAACTCCATTTATAGAATCTGAAGAATTCAACTTTTGGCAATCATATAATCGATCTATAAAAAATATGTTAGATAGTGATATAGAAATCATAAATCAAAATTCAAACCTTGATGATGCTGCAAAAGCTGAACAAATTGAAAATTATAAAAATATTTATCAAAATTATGATTCCCTTTTTGATAATAGTCAGTATGAAAAATTTCTCAAAAGTGGTGCTAAAAGATTATCACAAAAAGCATCTCTAGCAGCCTTATTTATAATGCTTTATAGAGATGAACCAATTCTTCAAGCTCCATTCAAGTTATTAACAAAGCTAATTGATATTGATCAATCATTAAATGCCTGGCGATATGGACACGCGCTACTTGCTCAAAGAATGATTGGAACGAAAATTGGATCCGGGGGATCATCAGGATCAAAATATCTAAAACGAACATTAGAAAAACATAGTATTTTTGATGACTATGTAAACCTTTCTACATATCTTATTCCAAAATCAGAACTTCCAGTACTGCCTGAATCTCTAAAAGAAAAATTAGGATACTACTTTATAAATGAATAATAAACATGCATTAGTATGTGGAAGCTCAAAAGGAATTGGTGCTTCAACTGCTATAGAATTATCAAAATTAGGTACAACTATTACTCTTTTGGCAAGAGATAAAGATTCTTTAGCCAATGTTTTAGATTGTTTAGATACATCAAAAAATCAAAATCATAATTTTATAATTGCAGATTTTGATGATCCTTTGAAACTTAAAGATACAATTGATCAACATGTTGCAAATAACCCTACCATTCATATATTAATCAATAACTCAGGAGGGCCAAAACCTGGACCAATTGTTGATGCAAATGTAGAAGACTTTATTTCAGCATTCAATAGACACCTTATATGCAATCATATTCTAGTGCAAGCTGTGGTTCCAAAAATGAAAGAAGCTAGATTTGGAAGAATTATAAATATCACATCAACTTCAGTAAAGCAGCCTATTAAAGGTTTGGGTATTTCAAATACAATAAGGGGAGCAGTTGCAAATTGGGCTAAAACTCTTTCATTTGAATTAGGAGAATTTGGAATTACAGTAAATAATATTCTTCCAGGATATACAGATACTCAAAGATTAAAAGAAATTTTTCTAAACAAATCTAAAAAAAGTAATTATGATATCGAAAGTATAGTCTCAGACGCTCATTCTCAAATACCGCTTGGAAGATTTGCTGATCCAAAAGAAACTGCAAAGGCTATTTGTTTTTTAGCATCACAAGATGCATCCTATATTAATGGAATTAATTTACCTGTTGATGGTGGAAGACTATCAACATTATAAATGATAAATATCAAAAATTACATTAATGGAAAATTATCTGATCCATTAGATCAGCAATTTATAGATGTATGGGATCCCTCTAATGGCAAAAAATTTGCTCGTTGCCCAAACTCAAATAGCAAAGATTTAGAGTTAGCAATTCAATCTGCTCAAAATGCATTACCATACTGGTCATGCCTAAATCAAAATCAACGTAGTGATTACTTATTATCTATTGCAAATGAGATAAAAACTAATATTGAAGAGTTTGCTGATGCAGAAAGTAGAGATAATGGTAAACCTCTAACTTTATCTAAAACATTAGATATACCTAGATCGATTAAAAATTTAGAGTTTTTTGCGAATCTTGCTAAAGATTATGAAACTGAAACTTTTTATCAAGATGATATTGTAAGTCATATTATAAAACAACCATTGGGGATAGTAGGTACTATTTCTCCATGGAATTTACCACTTTACTTATTTACATGGAAAATTGCTCCAGCGTTAGTTACAGGCAATTGCGTAATAGCGAAACCATCAGAACTTACTCCATATACAGCATACTTACTATCTAAGGTCTGTATAAAAATAAATCTTCCTAATGGAGTTTTAAATATACTCCATGGTGAAGGGACATCAATCGGAAGAGAAATAGTTAAACATAAATATATCAAAGCAATTTCATTTACAGGTGGTACTGAAACAGGAAAAGAAATTGGGATTGAAGCATCAAAAAATTTAAAAAAAATAAATTTAGAAATGGGTGGTAAAAACCCTGTAATCATATTCGATGATTGTGATTACAATAAAATGATGGATAGTTTAGTGCGCTCATCATTTTTAAATCAAGGACAAATATGCTTGGCTGGATCACGTATATATATACAAGAAAAAATATATGATAAGTTTAAAAATGACTTTATAGGCAAAGTAAACGTACTTAATACTGGAGATCCATTTGATTCAAAGTCAGATCAAGGAGCTATTGTTTCATTAAATCACTTAGATAAAATTTCGAAGTATGTAGAGTATGCAAAAAAAGATGGAGGTGTAATTTTAACAGGTGGTGAAATTGTAAAAATTGATGGTGATTGCTCAAATGGTTGGTATTATAAACCAACAGTTATTGAAGGTTTACCTCAAAACTCTAGAGTAAATCAAGATGAAATTTTTGGTCCAGTTGTGACTATTACAAAATTTTATGAGGACGAGGAGGCTATCGAAATGGCAAATAATACTCAATATGGTTTGGCATCAATTCTATGGACTCAAAATATAAATAAAGCACATAAGCTTGCAGAATTAGTAGAATCTGGCTTAGTTTGGGTTAATTGTTGGTTAGAAAGAGACTTGAGAACTCCATTTGGAGGAATTAAAAAATCTGGATTTGGTAAAGAGGGCGGTAAATATGCAGTTGATTTCTTTACTGAAACTAAAAATATATGCACTAAATACTATGATAAATAAGTTTAAAACAAATAAAGCCCCTAAGCCTGTAGGTAATTATCCTCATGCAGTAGAAGTTAATGGTACTCTTTATCTATCGGGAATTGGTCCTAGGGATAATGAAGATAATTCAATTCCTGGTAACCAATATGATCAAAATAAAAATCTTATTGACTATGATATTGAACAGCAAACACACGCTGTTTTCAAAAATATTAAATCAATTTTAGAAGCATCAAATTCATCATGGGAACAGTTAATTGATATAACTGTTTATTTAACAAATATGAAAAAAGACTTTAAGCAGTTTAATGCAATATATAATTTATATTTTCCTGATAGTCACGCAACAAGAACTACAGTGGAAGTAAATGCTCTACCAACAGACATTGCTGTTGAACTTAAATGTATAGCGTTGGTTAAAAAATGATAATACCTCCGATAAACTTCAAAAAGTGGATTGATGAAAACAGAGAGCTGCTAAAGCCTCCGGTTTGTAATAAGGTTGTATATGAAGATACTGAATTTATTATAATGGTTGTTGGTGGACCTAATACCCGTAAAGATTATCATGTTGATGAGGGGGAAGAGTTTTTCTATCAACTTGAAGGTAAAATGACATTAAGAATTATTGAAGATGGCAAACCTAAAGATATCCACATAAATGAAGGAGAAATATTTCTATTACCCCCAAAAGTACCTCACTCCCCTCAAAGATATGAAAATAGTGTTGGTTTAGTAATTGAACGAAAAAGAACTAAAGATGAATTAGATGGTTTCCAATGGTATTGCGATAAATGTGGTAACTTATTATATGAAAAGTTTTTTCCTCTAACAGATATTGAAAAAGATCTTCCTATTGTTTTTAATGAGTTTTGGAGTAATAAAAAATATAGAACCTGTAATAGATGCGGAGATTTTCTAGAAAAATAATAATATGCTAAAAATAGATATACATACACATATTATACCAAATGACTTACCTGATTTTTCTAAAAAGTTTGGATATGAGGGATTCGTAAAATTAGAAAAACGGAATGAAACAGAAGCAGACATGATGCTTTTTAATGAAAATTTTAGAACTATCCAATGTAACTGTTGGGACCCTTCTGTGAGAGTTAAAGATATGACAAATTCATCAATAGATGTTCAAGTCATATCACCAATTCCTATTATGTTTTCATATTGGGCTGATCCAGAAGATGCTCTGATTCAATCACAAATAATTAATGATTTTATCGCAGATGTATGCACAAAATATCCAACAAAGTTTATTGGATTGGGCACAATACCAATGCAGTCATCAAAGCATGCAATAAAAGAACTCGAAAGATGTAAAAATGATTTAGGTTTAAACGGAATTGAAATAGGTTCTAATGTCAATGATCATAATCTAAATGAAGAACAATTCCATGATATCTTTGAAGCATGTGAAGATCTATCTTTATCATTATTCATCCATCCATGGCAAATGATGGGAATGTCAAAAATGAAGCAATTTTGGTTACCTTGGCTAGTAGGAATGCCAGCAGAGACAACAAGGGCAATTTGCTCAATGATTTTTGGAGGAGTTTTTGATAAATTCCCTAAATTGAGAGTTGCATTTGCTCATGGAGGTGGAAGTTTTCCTTATACTATAGGAAGAATAGAACAAGGATTTATCCAAAGGCCTGATTTGTGTGCAATAGAACATTCAAATAATCCAGCTTCATATTTAGATAAATTTTATGTTGACTCGCTTGTGCATAGTGAAGATTCACTTGATTATTTAATTAAAACAATGGGTGTAAATCAAATTGCTCTTGGAACTGACTATCCATTTCCTTTAGGAGAAAATCCTCCAGGGAAGATTATTCAAAATTCAGAGTCTTTATCTATTGATATGAAAGAAAGACTTTATAATGGAACTGCTCTTGAATGGCTAGATTTAGACAAAAAATCATTTATATAAATATGCAATTTCAATCTACACTAAAGTACGCAGAATATTTAGATAATCAGGATCCACTTTATTCATTAAAAAATAAATTTTATTTCCCATCTTCTAATCCAATTTATTTCTGTGGACATTCACTAGGACTACAACCAAAACAAACCTATGATTATGTTAAGGATGAACTAAATGCATGGGAAGAATTAGGCGTTGAAGGTCATCTGAATGGAAAAAGTCCTTGGCTTGATTATCATTCATATCTTTCTGAAAATATGTCAAAAATTGTTGGAGCTAATACGTCTGAGGTTGTTGTAATGAACTCTTTGACTACTAATCTACACTTATTAATGATATCATTTTTTAAACCAAGTAAACAAAAGTTTAAAATACTTATAGATACACCTTCGTTCCCTTCAGATAAATATGCTGTACAATCTCAACTAAAACTTCATGGACTAAACCCATTAGAAGATTTAATTGAAATTTCTACTTTCCAAGATAATAAATGTATTTCAAATAAGGATATGCTAAATCAAATCGAAACTAATTTGGATAATGTAGCCATGATGTTGATTAGTGGTGTTAATTATTATACAGGTCAGTTTTACGATTTAAAATCTATTTCAGATTTAGCGAAGAAACATAATTGTATGATTGGTCTTGATTTAGCACATGCAGCAGGGAATGTACAATTGGAATTAAATAATTGGGATATTGATTTTGCAGCATGGTGTGGATATAAATATTTAAATGGAGGACCAGGCGCACCTTCAGGAGTTTTTGTAAATGAAAGGTATCATTCTTCTAATTTAAATCGATTAGAAGGTTGGTGGGGCCATGATAAGGAAACACGATTTAGTCCACCTAATTTATTCAATCCTATTAAGAGTGCTGAAGCATGGCAGCTTAGTAATCCCCCTATTCTATCTATGGCTGCTCTACGAAGCTCTATAGAGCTATTTGATACTGTTGGTATGGATACATTACGAAAAAGAAGTGAACTATTAACATCATATATGGAAGATATGATTCATTCTATTAATAATAGAAATATCAATATAATTACCCCATCAGACTCAGATGACCGAGGCTCACAGCTTTCACTGGCAATACATTCTGATGAAAAAAATATTGAATTATTTCTTAAAAATAAAAATATAATATGTGATTTTAGAAAGCCAAATGTAATCAGAGTAGCCCCATGCGCATTTTATAATAGTTATAAAGATATATATAATTTTGTTCAAGTATTGAAAGAGTTATGAAAAAAAATATCACAATTATTGGATCTGGACTTAGTGGTCCCTTATTATCTACAATTTTATCTAAAAATTCAGATTTACAAATTAGTGTATTCGAAAGATCTTCTGATCCACGAAAAATTAATAAATTTTCTGGAAGATCAATAAATCTAGCATTATCAAGAAGAGGTATTGAAGCATTAAAATATGCTGGTGTATATAATAAACATTTTGAATCACTTTTAATACCTATGCATGGAAGAAGTATTCATTCCATTGATGGTGAAATTACTTTTCAACCGTATGGAAACAAAGATGAGCATTATATAAATTCTGTGTCTAGGCTAGAAATAAATAAGGCACTAATGAGTTATGCTGAAAAAATGGGTAATGTTGATATTAAATTTGATATGCAATGCAAAAAAATAGATTTACTAAATAAAAAATTACATATTCAAAATCAAACTATAGATATTGATTATCCTGTAATTGGTGCTGATGGATATAGATCTATAGTATCTAAAAATATATCTGAAATCACTAACACTGAACTTGACTATGTAAATATTGAACATTCCTATAAGGAGTTAACAATTGGGCCTAAAAATGGTGAATATCAATTAGACCCAAACTCTTTACATATATGGCCTAGAAGAGATATGATGATGATTGCGCTTCCAAATTTGGACTATAGTTTTACATGTACATTATTTATGAAAAGTAGTGGTGAAAATAGCTTTGAAGATATTAGTGACAACCAAAAACTATATACTTTTTTTGAGCTAAATTTTAATGATACAATTCCATTAATTGAAAATTTAGAAACTGATTTCTTTGAAAACCCTACAGGTAAATTAATGGGGCTTAGAGTCCCAACCTGGTCATTTGAAGATAAGGGATTATCAATAGGTGATGCAGCGCATGCAACTGTTCCATTTTATGGACAAGGAATGAATGCATCATTTGAGGATTGTCATATATTTGGACAAATGTATCGTGAAAATTTTTCTGGAGATTGGTCAACGTTATTTTCAGAATTTTATAATTCAAGGAAGAAAGATGCAGATGCATTACTAGATCTTTCATTGGATAATTATAGAATTATGAGAAGCGATGTACTAGATGAAAATCACATAAAAAAACAAAAACTATCCTTTCAGCTAAATAATGATTTCCCAGATTATTTTATACCTCTTTATACAATGGTCTCTTTTACAACTATACCATATGCTACTGCTCTTGAAAGAGGATATATACAGGATAAAATATTAGATGAACTAATTAATGTAAACGATACCTATGATAAACAAAAATCTGAAAAACTCATATTTAAATACTTAACTCATATTAGTAATATTTAAAGATATGAATATTAATATAGAATATAATAAAAAAGTATACAGGATTAATTCAAATCATGGAAAAAGTATTTCGATTCCTATGAATTTTAATAGTAATAATAATCCAAAATTCTATGATGAAAGCAATCCTATCAAGGAACCTTATACCTCAAATGATGTTAAATATAATATTAATAATAATGCTAGTTGTAATGTCCCTATTATTAAGTTTAATATTCATTGCTCAGGCACACATACTGAAACTGGAGCACATATATTTAAAGGAAGTAAAACTATTGGAGAATTACCAAATCTCAATTTTATACCATCACGTTTAATTACTATTAAACCTCAAAAGCAATCTAATGAAAACTATCATGTAACATATGATTCAACAGACCAGATAATTACAAAGCAGATTTTAATAAAATCTTTAGATGCTTATAATGACTTTATAGAATGTATTATTATTAGAACACTACCTAATAGTGAAAATAAATTAAAACTTAACTATAATGAACATAATCATCCATTTTTATCAAATGATGCAATATACTATTTAAAAGAAAAAGCAGTTAAACATATTATAATTGATACTCCTTCGATTGATAGATCTGATGATGGAGGTCAATTAAAAAATCATAAAATATTTTTTTCTGATAATGATAATTCAATTAATAAAAATACTGTAACTGAATTAGCATTCATTCCTGATAGTTGTATTGATGGTAGATATTTTGTTTGTATTGGATACCCTAAGTTTCAACTTGATGCAGCGCCATCCAACCCAGTCATTTATAAGGTCATATAAAAAATTTATCAGGTAAGCTGTTTCTCATCTTCACTTTCTTCAAAAACATCTAGCAATTCTGATGTTTTTATTTCTTCAGATCCAGTACCCATTTCTTTTAACTTTTTCATACTTGGGATTAGACGAGCATTCATAGAGCTTGCAGCCTTATTAAAAGCTGTTTGTGTGGTATTGAGTTTTTTGCCAATATCTTGAAACATTAAGCTGAATTTTAAAAACCTTTCATAAAGATTTCGTCCAGCATCAGCAATTTTTTGAGTATTCTCATCTAGTTGCACCTGCATCCATCCATGATGAATAGATTTTAATAAAGCGATAAGTGAAACCGCTGAAACGATTAGCACTTTATGTTTTAAGGCATCATCAAATAATTGCTTATCATGTTCAAATGCAGAATAGAGTGCAGATTCAAGTGGAATAAACATTACAACAAGCTCTGGTGCATTTTCAAATTGTGACCAGTATTCTTTTTGATATAAGGACCTCATAAATGTACGCATTGCCCTTGAATGTTTAACTAATTCCTCTTTTTGACTTATCTCGTCCTGCGATTCAGATGCATTCAGATATGACTTCAGTGGTGCCTTTGCATCTATGGCAATACATCCTCTATTTGGTAAATTTACTATCATATCAGGTCTTATATCTGATCCATCTCGATGTATTGTTTCTTGGGTTGTATAGTCAATATTTTTTTGAAGACCTGCAATTTTAGCAATATTTTCAAGCTTCATTTCTCCCCATTGACCTCTGGTTGATGATGAACGAAGCGCACTTTCTAAATCATATGCTGTAGTATGTAATTCTTTTTGTGCTAATCCAAGCTGTTCAAGCTCTTTTTCAAGAGATTTATAAGCCCCCTCACGCTTTGTTTCAATTTCTCTAATTTGTTTATCTAATATTTTTAAATTTTCTGAAAGAGGATTGACAACTCCTTTTAAATCTATTTGACCTTTCTCCCAATCCTTACGCTGGATATCTAATAAATGCTGGATATCTTTTGATAATACATCAAAATTAATTGGTTCTTTTTTATTAAATAAGAAATGATATAATAAAAGTCCAAGAATAAAGCTAAAAATTGCTATTAATGAATATTCCATAAGTTAATTGTAAATATTTAGTTTAATTTCTAACATATAATGCAAATTTAAATCATGACTTCAAATAAAAAAAATCAAGATAAACTTATTGTTATCACTGGACCTACGGCGAGTGGTAAAACTAGTATAGCATCAAGATTAGCTTATGATATTGATTCAGAAATTATTTCAGCAGATTCAAGGCAAATATATAAAGGAATGGATATTGGCACTGGAAAGGATTTAGATGATTATATCGTAAATCAAAAATCAATTCCATACTACCTTATTGACATACTTGACCCTAGACAAAATTATAGTGTCTATGATTTTCAAAAAGATTTCTATAATGCATATAAGAAAATAAGATTAAAGAATAAAGTACCAATATTATGTGGGGGCACTGGATTATATATTGAATCAATATTGCTTAAATATGATTTATCAACAAAGCCTGCTCCAGATGAAAATCTTAGAGCTTCAATGGAAAATCGTGATAAAGATGATCTTCTAAAATACCTATATACTATTACTACAGAGAATCAAAGATCTGAATTATTGCTGGAGACACGAAAGCAAATTATTCGAAATATTGAAATTTTAAAAAGTAATTCAGATAGCAATGGCTTTAAAATGAACCCCATGAATGAAAATGCCATTGTGTTTGCAACTAAAGTAGATAGAGAAGTATTAAGACAAAAAATTAAAGAACGATTGATTGATAGAATAAATGAGGGGATGATAGATGAGGTTAAAGGTCTAATTGATCATGGACTTCCAATAGAAAGATTAGATTATTTCGGTTTAGAATATAAATTTATCGCTCAATATCTAAAAAATGAGATTTCTAAAGAATCACTGATTACTTCATTGACAACGGCTATAAGAAAATTTGCCAAGAGACAACGAACCTGGTTTCGAAGAATGGAAAAAAGGGGTGTTGATATTAAATGGATTGAACCTAACGACTACAATAAAATTAAAAAACTAATCAAGCAATATATTGAATCATAAAATTCAAAAATATAAATCAAATAAACTCTCTGATAAAAAATGGTCAATTAATAAAATTCCGCATAAGTTATTATATGATATAGCCATTACTATTCCCTGCTACGCTGAATATGACTATTTATTTAAAACATTAGACTCAATTAATAATCAAAATACAGGCATGTTAAAAAATACTTTGGTTTCCATTGTTATTAACAACTCTAATAATGAAGAACAATCTGTAATCGATAATAATAAAAAGACATATGAAAAGTTACTAAAATCTACTTTTCAATTTGAATGTGTGGTTGTTGACGCATTCACATCAAAAAAAATAATCAATAACAAATATGCAGGTGCTGGAATGGCGCGAAAAATATCTGTCGACTCCATTCTCGAATACTTGAATGAAGACTCATTAATTTGTTTTCTTGATGCAGATACTACCATATCAAAAAATTATTTAAGTTCAATTTATGAATCTTATATTTCAAAAAAATGGAATGCTGCTACAGTTAATTTTAATCATCAAAATGATGAACCTAAAACTATAGAATTGATTACTATATATGAGAATTATTTAAAAGAAACTGCACTGAATATTAAAAAAAGTGGATCGCCATATTGTTATGTATCTCTTGGATCTACAATAATCTGTAGCTATAATGCCTATATTGCTGTTGGGGGGATGAACAAAAAAATAGCAAGTGAAGATTTTTATTTTTTGCAGGAATTAGAAAAATATTGTGGTGTTACCCAAATTAAAGATATCCTTGTTTACCCATCATCAAGATATATAAGTAGACTATATCTTGGAACGAGTTGGAGACTTGAAAAATCCTTAAAAGGTGAACTAGATTTATCTTCACTATATTTCTCTAAAAAATCATATAATATATTAACTGAATGGATATCATTAGCATTGAATTCAAGAAGTGTAGATCTAGTAGATATGAAAAACAAAATCATTAATATTGATAAAAATTTATTAAAATTTTTAAATGATATAAACTTGGATAATGCTTGGGAAGCTATAAATGATGCCCCTACAAATAATCATTTCATTAAGCAATTTCATAGATGGTTTGATGGTCTATGTGTTTTTAAGCTTTTGAAATTTTATACTAAATCTTAACTTTATAAATATTATGTCAACCACATCTAATATAAATGGTAAAGAATTATATAATGCACTAGTTTCAGGTATATATAAAGTTATATCTAGACATGAGCATTTAAATAAAATAAATGTTTTTCCTATTCCAGATGGTGATACTGGAACAAATTTACTTTTTACATTAAAACCAATTTTAAATATTCAAGATAGTATATCTAATAATGTAAGTACAGCACTTACTCAAATTTCTGATTTTGCAATAGATTCAGCTAGAGGAAACTCAGGAACAATCATGGCGCAATATTTTATTGGAATGGCTGAAAAAAGTTCAAATATAATTGAAATCAATAATAAAAATATTTTTGAATTATTAGATGGTGCTTACAATGCAGCTAAAGAATCTATGGCAGAGCCTAAAGAAGGTACTATCATAACAGTCATGCGTGATGTAGCCATTGAATCAAAAAATCATATGGATAGTAATGATATTGAAAACACATTTAAAGCTATCTATGAAGTATCAATTAAATCTTTAAATAATACTCCAGAGCAGATGCAAATTCTAAAGGATGCAGGTGTTGTAGATGCTGGAGCTCAAGGCTTTGTTGATTTAATTGAAGGAGTATATCATTATATTAAAACTGGAGAAAACGTAAACCCTGAATCAATTGAAACACATGAAACAGATAGTGCGGATATTAATATTGAAAATTACGATGATTCAAATTACCAGTTTTGTACAGAATGTATTGTTGAAGGAGATTCAATCAGTAGAAAGAATATGAAGGAAATACTTTCTTCAATGGGAGATAGCTTTATTCTTGCAGGTACTAAAAATAAAGTTAAAGTTCATATTCATACTGATACCCCTAATCAAGTTTTTGACCTATGTTCAAATTTTGGAACCGTTAAAAATCAAAAAGCTGATGATATGCATCAACAGGTTTCTTCATCACATGATAGTAAGTCTGAGATAGCAATTGTAACAGATTCAGGATGTGATATACAGTATGATACTCACAATAATAATATCCATATGGTACCAGTTAGGTATAGTTTTGGAAGTAAAGAATACATTGATAAAGTTTCACATACATCAGATGAGTTTTATATGGAGCTAATGAATAATCCTGTACATCCAAAAACATCACAACCTCCAACAGGAGATTTTATTCGAAAATATGAAAATTTATCTACTCATTACAAATCTATTATTTCAATACATATCCCTGAAAAATTGAGTGGGACACTACAATCAGCAAAAAATGCTGCAAAAAATATTGATATGAAGATTACTTATATTGACTCTTTATGTGCATCGGTAGGATTAGGATTAATAATTAAACAAGCAAGTGAATGGGCCAAAGAAAGTTATGATCATAAGCTGATTGTACAGAAAGTTAATTCTCTAATAAAAAATACAAAAATACTACAGGTTATCAATGACATCAGCTATTCAATTAAAGGAGGGAGAGTTCCTAAATTTGCTGGTCCTATTGCTAAAATTTTAAAAATTCATCCTATTTTAACTAATGATAAAGAAGGATCACTCAAAGCAGAATCTATTTTATTTGGAAAAAAAGATTTACATATAAAATTTGCTAAATACATTTTAAAAACTTTAGATAAAAATACTCATTATAATATTTCTATATCTCATAGCTTTGCAGAAGATCAGGGTCATGAAATTATTGATATTATTGAAAATAATTTTGATAATATAAATTCAATTGACCTTGTTGAAATGGGATCAGCATTGGGTATTCATAGCGGTCCAAAATCATTTGGAGCTGGAATTCAAAAGATAATAGATGAATAAATTTTTTTTAATTATAATATTAAGCTATCTCATAGGCTCTATATCTGGAAGTCTATTATTAGGAAAAATCTGGGATGTTGATATACGAAAGCATGGAAGTAAAAGTGCTGGTGGAACCAATGCGTTAAGAACGGTAGGGGTTGCTTTTGCATTATTAACATTAGTAATTGATGTAGCAAAAGGATTTGTTCCTACCTACCTTATTGGATACTATACTTATTTTAATTCATATGAAATGATGCTAGGAGCTACTGCAGCGATCCTTGGTCATGTATATCCATTGTATTACAAATTTAATGGAGGAAAAGGGGCAGCAACTATGCTAGGTGCTTTATTTGCACTAACCCCACAATCAATACCATATATACTTGCGGTATGGGTATGCTCAGTACTATTATCTGGTTACGTAGGCATAAGTACAATTCTTGCATCTCTAACCTTATTTATATATACAGCAATATATTTAAATATAGAGTTTCAAGTATTTGGCCTGATATTATTTATCTTCATTTTGTTTACACATAGAAAAAACTTATCTAGAATGTGGAATGGAACTGAGAATCGCTTTACAAGTGTTATGATTTTTAAACCAAAATAAAAAAGGCTCCAGAAGGAGCCTTTTTTGTTTTAACTAATATATATTTCTTACTTACGGCCTCTTGCCATAGGTGCTCTAGAAACATCACCATCTTTATCTATAAAATATAGATATCCACCTTCTCTAGTTAC
>MDTB01068022.1_pt1 | contig 14617 bp, 14 predicted proteins | sample 811161 | NCBI WGS metagenome assembly MDTB01 (sample SAMN05326650, study PRJNA326480) | marine metagenome | isolation source: seawater | place: Mediterranean Sea | collected 2009
CTAAGTAGACAGTGGGCTTTCTTACTTTTTCCTTCCTTAATAATATATTTCATTAAATGCGATAAAAAAGTAAAAAGAGAGTACTTTAATTTCATTTCAAAATCGTTCATAGTTGGTTTTGTTATTTCTGGATGGTTTTATTTTATAAATCTATTTAGGTATGGTTCATTTATTGCGTTTAATATGCCACCAACTAATGGTGGATATTTTGACGGGCTTAGAAGTTTACTTTCCCTTGAGGGTGTTGGGACAAACATTTTTTCGAACCCTATAAGACCTTATTTTAAAAACCAGTTTTTTCCAATCTTATATTCTGATACATGGGGTGACTACTGGGGTTATTTTACTTTTACAAGTCGATTTTTGGATATTGGGATAGATCAGGAAAATATTGGTAGTTATTTAGGAAGAGTAAATTTAGTTAGTACGTTTACATTTGTAATTTTACTTATAGGAACATTAAAGAGTTATAAACAAATTTCAAATAAAGCTTTAGTTTTTTTTATAAAATATTCAATTCTATTTTCATTCCTTGGATATTTATGGTTCGTGTTAGGATATCCAACTGGATCTGGCGATACAATAAAATCAACTTACTTAATTCAAATGTTTAACTTAATGACTTTTATAACGGCTATTTTTTTAGATAGATTAAAAAATAATAAAATTTATATATCATTGATTTCAATTTTATTAATTATATATGCGCATAATTTTTCATCTTTTTTATCAAAGTTTCCAATTAACTTTCCTTATTAATGACAGTATTTAAATTTGACGGTCTAGTACTATCTCAGTTCATTTAAATTTTATATAATTGGGTATGCAAAATCTTCAAAGATTTTTTGATATTTCGAAAATCAGTAGAATTTCATTTAGACATGACATTAATGGATTAAGGGCTATTGCCGTTTTAGCTGTCGTTTTTTACCACGCTGATATAGAAATATTCAAAGGAGGATGGCTTGGAGTAGATATTTTTTTTGTGATTTCAGGATATTTAATATCAAATATAATTATTTCTGAACTTAATAATGGCGATTTTTCCTTTAAAAAATTTTACTTTAAAAGAATTAAAAGAATTTTACCTGCTTTATTTTCAACTATTTTATTGACTTTACCTTTTGCGTACTTGTTATTAACTACTAAAGCAATGGAAGAATATTTAAAGTCAGTAATTGCATCATTATTTTTTTACGCAAATTATCATTTTCAAAATTTAGATTTTTATGTGTCTGAGTCAACAAAAATAATGCCATTACTACATACATGGAGTCTAGCCATTGAGGAACAGTACTATTTAATTTTTCCTATCTTGTCAGTATTAATATATAAATACTTTAAAAAATATTTTTCCTATTTTATAGGATTATTTATTGTTTTTTCGATTTTAATTAATACACAGGTACAAGATATTTCAAAATTTTATCAACTGCAATATAGAATTTGGGAACTATTGCTTGGAGTTTTGATAATGATAATTAGTAGTAATATCAAAATTAAACATCTCGAAAAAATAGGGTTGCCTCTTATGTCAATACCTTTATTTTATTTTGATGATTTTTGGATAAATGATATAGAACCAAAGATAATTACTCTTTTAGGTGTATCTTTAGTTATTTTTTCAAATAAAGAAGATACTCTGTTGACAAAGGCGCTTAGTAACAATTTAATTTCCAAGATTGGACTTAGTTCATACTCAATATATTTACTACATCAGCCACTATTTGCATTTTTTCGAATTTTTAGATATCAAGAGAATTACTTATTTTTTGAATCTTATCCCGCCTCAGTAGATATTATAAATGATCCAGGTCAATCAATACTCCAAGACGGCTTTACCTTTGTTGAGCTTACATTAGCTATGATTGTTTTACTTTTTTTAGGATTTTTATCGTACAACCTTGTAGAAATAAATAAATTTAGGATTCAAATATTAATTGGTTCATTTTTAGCAATTTGTATATTTTTGTATATCCAAAATCCAATCCCTAGAGTTTATAGTCAACAATTTGATCAAAATATTTTGTATAAGAATGAATCTGTTTTCTCTGATTATAACTGTTGGGATAATTTTTCAAATTGGGATGATGATTTTAATAAAGTAAAAAATTGTTATTTTGATAATAAAAAAGATAAAAATTTGATATTTATTGGAGATTCAAGTACTGCTGCAATTTCTAAATTTTTTTTTGGTTCAAATACTGACATTGAAGGTTACAATTATTTATTTCTTTCACCTCGACATGAAACATTTTTTCAAGAAATTGATTCTAATATTTCATGTAAAAACTGTATATTGCAGTTTCTTAAAGAAAATAAAAATAAAAATTTCATAGTATTATCACTTGAGCTGCATAGATATCTCGAAGATGAAAGTAGCATTTACTACTCTCCAAATTATTCACTTGAGGACAAGGCTAGAGTTTTGTTTAACAACATCATACTACTTTCCACTTTTTCACAAAACATAATTGTTATTGAGCCATTCCCAACCATGTTGCAAACGAAACCTTCTCCAGCTGAAATTTTATTATCTAGAAAAGGAGACGAGATAAATGAAATTTTCATACCTTTTTCAGCCTGGAAAAACAATACTGTTAAAACTAATAAATTTATTGAGGAACTAGAGGGAGATTTAGTAAATAACATTTTTTATAATACTTCTAAATATTTGTGTGATAAAGTTTCAGATAAATGTTTAGTGTTTGAGAAACCTAATATTTATTACCTTGATCATGTACATTTAACTTTGAAAGGTTCTACGAAAGTATACATTGAGTTGATTGATTTAATAGAAAAGAATTGAGAATGATAAAAAGTAATTTAGAAAAAAATGTTTTAAGTATCTCTTTGTTAATTATCTATATTCCTTTATTTAAATATTACATCGAATTAAATAACAATAAGGGGCATTCTTTTATGACGGCAGATTGGTTAATAAATTACAATTATGGATTTATTAATAGGGGCTTTATTGGAACATTATTTATAAATATTACAAATAATCCTGCAATTCTTTTGGATATAATTTCGATCGTACTCATTTCAATTTATGTTTTAATTTTTTACTTTTTAAATAAAATTTTTCTCAGTACAAAACAAAATTTTATTTCAGTTATTTTAATTTTTTCACCTGCGGCATTTTTATTTCCAATTTATGATTCTCAGGGAGCTTTTAGAAAAGAAATTTTGGGTATATTGGCTCTTTTAATCCTGGGTGCTTATTCAAAAATGAATGATAAAAAATTTTTATATTGGAGTTCATTAATATACACAGTCGCAATTTTTTCACATACCGTAAACTTCTTTTTTTTAACGACAATTTTTTTCATCCTTTTCAAGATAAAAAAATCAAAAAAGATCAAAGATTATTTACTTTTTGTAATTCCAACAATTTTATATATTTCATTATATTTTATATATTCATCTTCAGAATCTGAACTTTATGAGATGAGAGACTCAATGTGTTTGGAGCTTAGAGAACTAGGTCTATTTAATCTTTGTGGTCACGGATCTTTTGACTTTATAGTTTGGGATTTAAATGCTGCTTATCTAATAACCCAGAACATTGTAATAAATGAAAGAAGACAAGAATATTATTTTTTTATATTCCTTTTTTTTATATCTCTGATTCCATATTTTTTTGATAAAAAATTTTTAAAGAATACTCCTTTTCTTATTCTTATAGGTCTATCATTTACTCCTTTGTTCTTGCTTGCATTTGATTGGGGAAGGTGGATATATATTATGTCTGTATGTTTTTTAGTAATTTATTTATTATCTGATAAAACAAAATCAAAAAATATAATTAAATATTTTCTAATTGCATATCCATTTTTATTTAGAGTTGAGCATTGCTGTGACCCAACATTTATTTTTAATTATGAATATTTTCTAAATAATTTAAATTATGTAAGACAAAATTTTTTGAATATTTTAAATTAATTTGTTTTTGTGTATTTTAAAAGATTTTTTTCATTTGATAATAAGTTGCTGTAGGAACCTGATATATCAATAAAAACATATCCTCTTGTGTTAAAGTCTTTTTTTGCATCATAATTGGGAAAATATAAATCATGGTTTAGTAGGTGATCATAGTTCTCTATTGAAAGCTCAACACTGTCGTATGTATCATAACCAAAAGTTTTGTTTTCAGGAACTTTAAAATCGTCAATTAAAATAATAGAATTTTCAAATTTTAAACAGTGGGAAAGTTCTTTTTGTAATGGAATAAAATCTTGCGAGTGAGCATCTAGGTAAAAAAATATTTTTCTTTTCGATGGTTTTAAACTGAACAAAAAATTTGATGAATCAGAATTTATCAAGTTAATATTTTTTTTGTCTATGAACCTTATCTTGCTAATGAGGAAATATAGTTCAGATATTTCAACACTTGTAACAGGAATATCCTTGTTGGCAAAATACTCAGTAGTATTGCCCAGCAAAGTTCCAGTTTCAATAATTTCATCAAATTTTTCATTGTTGAATATGTTGTCAACAATTTCGGTTCTTGTCCTTTGATTGTTAAATGGTGTATTTGTAAATGCTTGTTTTAGTCTTGAATCAGACAAATTAAATAAATTATCAATGAGATCCTCTGTATCACCGTACAAGTCACCTTCACTTAATTTTTCAAACTTTTTGATATTAAGCATATAGTTTCTAAGCCAATTATTTTTATTAAAAATAAGAAATTTATTTAGCCAAAGTAATCGTTTTATTTTTTGAATCATCAACATTTATGATAATCATTTGATAATAAAAAATTACAATAGAGATCTGTTTAAATTTATTTAAATTACAAATAAAAAAAAATCTTTTATTATTTAATTATGAATTTTAGAAAAATCATCAAACACTTATTAACTAAAATTATATCTAGGCTTCTTAAAATTTTAAAAATATCACTTAGTACTTACGATATTGAACAATTGGAAACATGGCAAAATGTTCATAAATTTAGAGAGCCTTACCCGTATTTTGTCAAAAAAAAGGTATTTGATGATCATAATCTTGATAATGCAATATGGGTGGAAACGGGTACACATATTGGTGAAACAACAGAATATCTATCAAATATTTCAAAATTTGTTTATTCTATTGAGCCAAGTAAAAAATATTTTGAAATATCAAAAGAAAAACTTAAAAATATAGAAAATATTCAGTTGTTTAATGATACATCTGAGGGTTGTTTGAAAGAAATTATCAATTTAATTAATGACAATGAAAATGTGTGTTTTTGGCTTGATGGTCACTATTCTGGTGGAGATACATACCAGGGAGATAAAGATACTCCTATATTGGATGAATTAAATGTGATTGCTGATTCTCTTGATAAATTTAATAGTATTTCAATATTGATTGACGACTTTAGAATGTTTAATCCTGATTTATATAAAGGTTATCCTGACAAAGGCTCACTGATTGAATGGTCAGAAAAAAATGGTTTTAACTGGACATCAACAAGAGATATTTTGATTTTTGAGTCAATTTAAATAAAATTTAATATTCTATTTTCATTTTCTACTGTAATTTTCAAGTGATAATCAAATTCAAAATCTGAGATATTATGTGTGCAATTTATGATTGTGACATTTTTTTCATTTAAAACATCAAAAATATGCCTCTTTGAAGATGTATCTAGGTTTGACATTGATTCATCTAAAAGAAGCATAGAAGAATCGTTTAAAAGACATCTTATAAATGAAATCTTTTGTAGTTGTCCTGAAGATAAAGATCTGTTCGAAATATTGTCATCAAGATTTATCTTCTTGTCATTATAAAAATTAAAATCTTCAAGCATACTAACCAATTTTTCATCTTTTATTTTTATATCATTGCCATACATTAGGTTATCTCTTATTGACCCCTCAAAAACTAAGGGAGTAACACCTACATAACCAACTTTATTTGTATATTTAACTGACTTTCCGCTTATAGGCACATATAGACCTGAAACTAAGCCTAGTAAAGTGCTTTTACCTGATCCATTAGGGCCAGTGACAACAGTGTGTTTATTTTTTTCAAATTCTATTGATTGATTATCAAAAATTAATTCGTCTGAATTAAAATATTTAAAAGATAAGTTTTGAAATTTAACTGCAGAAGATAGTTCTTCATCAACAACAAGATTGTTTAAATTATGAACTGGTTTGTTTATTTGTAAATTGAACATTTCTTCCACATGTACACCAGAATTTAAAGTTAATCCAATACCATTATTTAATGAGCCTAAAGACTGGAATAAGCGTATCAACACAGCAACAAATTCTAAGGTTACACTTTGGGCAATTTCAAAATTTAGAAAAATAATACTTAAAGTCAAAACTGTAAAGAAACTTGGAATTAAGCTATTGACGCTTCCAAAACCAACATTCTTTTTTTGAGCATTCTTAAATTCTTCTAAATTAGTATTTAGTTCATTAAATTCATAATCTGACGTTTTCAAAATATTAATTAAAATTACATTATCTATTATTCTTTGAATTTTTGAACTAAGTTTTTTACTTGAGTTAAATGATAAGTGTTGGTAGTGTTTGGCTTTTCCCAAAAGAACTCTTGAAGGAAAGGCTAATAAGATTGCACCTATCATAAAGTAGGTAAATAATTCTAATTCGGTAAACAACAAAAATATACTATAAACTAAAACTTGTAAAAAACTGTTAATTGCAAATGCAAAAGTTTTGTAGAAAGTAGCAATATGTACCGAAACTTGGCCCGTAAAAAAATGAATGTCAGCTGTCGACATATTTCCAATTCCAAATGACTCTTTCATCAGGTGTAATTTTAGATTCTGCTGCACATCTAGACTAAGGTATTCAAGATTTATCCTTTCAATGAAAAGAAATAAAAATCTAGCTATTACTAAAAGTGGTAACATCCACTTATTATTTAATATGATTTCTATAGAAGTTTTTACAAATGAATTTGAGTAACTAGTCTCCCCAATTATAAGATTTGAGAAAATGATTATTATTATAATATCTAATCCAATTGAAATATTTGATAATCCAATTGATAAAATTATTCTTAATTTTTTTCTACCAATGTTGGTAAGCTTTGACACAAAAACAATTTTTTTAATTAAGTCATTTACTTTTTTGACCATGTGAACATTGTATATAGCAAAATGAAAAAAAATAATATTAAAATTTTTATCAGAAAGAAAATTTACTAATAATTATTATTGCTATTTAGACTGTGATTAATTTGATAAAAGTTAAAGTTACAATCAATGACAATTTTAGTGATGGTAATATTTTTAATTTTACAAACACTAAAGACAACATTTACAATAACAAAAAATTTTTTATAAACAGTAATGTAGACTCACCAGACTTCTGGTTTATTAATGAAAATATCAAAAACGAGAAATTTGAGGAAGTTAACATTGATAAAAAAAATGTTTTCTTTTTAGGTTCAGAAACAATTTACGAAAGTGATTACTTTTTTTCACAATCAAAAATTAACTTTTTAAACCAATTTGATACAATATATTCCCCAAAAAATATTTATAATAATAAAGCAGAAAATGTTCCTCCTTTTCTGTCCTGGTCTTTAAGAGGATATCCTTTTAGAAGTAAACATAGTGAGTCAGATTTAGAATATTTTAGAAACTTAGAACCCAAGAAAACAAAATTAATCAGTGTATATTGTTCTGACAAAAAAATTACAGAATATCAAAAACTTCGAATTGAATTTCTGTATAAGTTAAAAGATTACTTTGATAAAGAAATTGATTTTTATGGAGCAGCTTTTAACAATAAGACTGAAAACAAACTTGATGGATTATTAGATTACAAATATCATATTGCAGTTGAAAACAATAACTATAAAAATATAATTTCAGAAAAACTATATGATCCCTATCTTGCTTTATCTTTCCCAATATATTCCGGTGCAAATAATCTAGGTGAATATTTTGATTCCAGTAGTTTTACATATTTAGATCTGAACGACTTTAATGGTTCATTAAAGAAAATAGAGTCATTTATAAATAATGATGTCTATGAAAGTAAAATTGAATACTTAAAAAATTCAAGAAATGTTATTTTAGAGAAATTTAATCTTGTAAAAAGAATTGATGAGATTGTAAATTCTAAAGTACAAGATAACAATGAAAGAAAGAATATTGTTAGGATATTCAATAAGAAAGTCTATGAAGATAATTCCTTTTTTGCGAAGCTTGCCTTTAAGATAAATAGAAAATTAGAAATTATATCAAAATTTTTAAGGACTTACTATACATAAGTTTTTTGAAATTAAATTTGATTTAAAGGCATTGAAAGATTTATAGCCTCTTTATATTTCGAAAAACTTACATTATTTAAACCAAAAATTTTTAGATTATTTATTTCTTCATTATATTTTGTTCCGTCATAAAGTTTTGACTCCAAAACAAGATTTTGAGATTTATAAATTTTTTCTGACTTAAATTCTTGATAATGAATTTCCCAGTCTAGCGTCAGTCTTATGAAATTATTTGTAAAATATTTTCTCTTATATCGAATTATTACCTGTGGATACATAACCTTATATATATCATCTATACACTTTTCAGGAAGTGAAGTGACTTTCTTTACTGACTTGAATCTACCAATAGCATTTACTTCCTTTATTTCATAGTTAAAATCACTTTTAAATCCGTCGTAACTCCTTATTCGTATTTTTTTTCTAGGGATGATTCCTTCATTAGAATCGTAAAATGATTGAAGTTTTAAATTATCATAATATACAGACTCTATATTTCGTTGTTTGTAAAGTTCAGAGTAGCCAGAATCTAATATTTTATTAATTATTTTATGTTTAGATCTTTCATCTAAAATATATTTGTTTTCAACCCTTTTTGAATTCATAATATTAATTTTGATCCAAAATTTTATCTGCTTGATTATAAATATTTTTACTTAAGCAGGTAAACTTGTCGATTTTTACTTCAGGAACACCAAACTCTTGTTTTTTTCTATAATTCGCAATACAGTAAGCATCGTTCTCGGACTTAAAATTTTTTATCTTTGTAATTGCACTATCTTTTGTTGCAATCCCTATATTTGAAAAAGCTGTTTCAATTTCTACACCACTAAAGTGACTTTTTTCACCAATTGAAATTCCTTTATCTCCACAATTAGTTAGTAATGCTTTCTGAATTTCATAATTACCATATGAAAAATCAGAGCAATCATTTCCAGCATTATTTATTATTAATGAGTTTATTTTTAAATTTGAAAAATCAAGATCAAGACCATCATATTTTGTATTTTCAATATACACACTATCTAGTGAACCAGAACTATTAATTATGTTTAGTGAGTCTTCACAACCAGAAAAATTTGACTGAAATTCAAAGTTCACTAAAACACTGTTGATGATATTTATACAACCAGTCAATAGGGTTGGGCTATATTGAGTATTATTTAAATTTGAAATAAATATTATTTTTTCGTTAATTAATTTTTCAGAGTCGATTAATGCTCTAAATCCTGGTGTCGGATTTTCGATTATTAAAATATTTTTTTCATATCTAAATGTTGCATCCTCAGTAAAATAAACTGAATAATTCATTTGGTCGTTCTTATAAACTTTATAATTTGTAAATTTTTTGTTGGAATTTATTTTTATCGAGGTTTTATTTCCTATAAAAATTACTACTTTATTTTCGTAATAAAAGTCTCCACTTAAAATATCAACTAAGTTTTCATCTTGAACTAAAAATTCGTCACATGTAATTAAATCTATTTCACATATTTCATATTTATCGTTTTCCTCAAATAAAAGCATAAATTGGTCTATTTTTTCTTGATTTGAATTGAAGTATGATTTCAAGGACTGATTGTTTACAAAATTTAATTCTGAACTATATGCTTCAATATCTTTGATTAAATATTCTTTAAACTCTTTTTCAGTAAAAAGAAACATATTGCTGTCTAGACCATTTTCTTCTAATATTCTAAGAAAATTTTTATAATTTAAATTTTTTATTTTACCCACTAAGTTAACAATATTTTCTTGTGAAAGATTTAATACTGGAACTCTCTTTTCCCATTGTTTTTCTCCTAGCTCAATGGGATTAAGCGCTAAATTTCCATCTTCATTATTTAGCAAAGTAGGTGTCCCGTCATAATAAATTGAGTAAAGGAATTCTGTATTTGGATCAACATAGTATTTTCTATCAGAAAATGATAAGCCATGATGAGCTCGAAATACTGTCAACATCAACTGATATTCTTTTAAATAATTTGAATTAACTGTGTTCAGTGATTCATAATTTAATACACAATCTACACACATGTATTCATCAAGATCTCCTTCGTCGATACCATAAATTTTCAATTTGTGAACTTTTTCAATTGCAAACTTAGCAAACTCTTGATTATCTACACTTTTTCTCAACCAAGTTTTATTATTAACTTTTGGTGGTACCAAAGTATTTGTTGTAAACCAATCACGTTCACCCCATGCAATCTGCTCATAAGATTCTAAAATTGGTCCCTCTTTTAAATTTCTAGATTCAATAAATATTTTATTTATCTTTTCTTGAAAGATGTACCTAGAATTTGTTCCATTTACATCAATATCAATAAAAAAACTTGTTGGGGCAAGATAGCCAAGCTCTGAAACCAATGATGTTACAAATATTTCATTTTCATAGTGACGCGACTCTGGTAAAAATAGTTTAAAATCAGTAAATCCAAACAGGTTATCATTTAATAATTCCACATCAAGTGAAGCAATCATCTTATCAATATTTATATGATCAGTTGCATCTCCCGAAATCCTAACTTCAGATTCAAGATAACAAATTTGGTCACTTTTTTTGTCCTTGAAGGTAAAAAAAGCATATTGTTGATTTTTATATGTCTCAGCTATTCGTGCCCCGTCTCTTAGCTTCCCCTTTATCAAATTGGAATTCCACCTCTTAGAATCAGGAATTGTTAACGAAATATCAAAATTATCTCTATTATTAAATTTTTTATTTTCTAATAAACTACACCCAGGCTCTATTTCATCAAGAAACTCTCTTTCAAAATTACTAGAAAGGGAATCTTTTTTTAATACTTGATTAGCTTCAGAGTATTCATTTCTAAGGTCAAATAAAACAAATATTGCTGAGCTAATTATAAAAATTAGAGCTAATTTTTTTAATATTTTCATTATTAGTTTTAATCAAATTCTTTTGAAACTCTAAAAGTTCTTCTTTATTACCACTAATCACATAATCGTATAAGTTCTCTTTGTAGTCAAAACTAACTAATTCAAAGTTTTTTATATCGATTTCTTGGTCAGTTGAAATTGATAGAAAGTTTCTGTAATCGTTTAGATAAGATGACTCAAAAATTTCTCTATTTGGATTTAATTTTTTTATGTAACTTACAAATAAAATAACAACATTTACAAATATAGTTAAAGTTATTGATACCATCATGTCCACAGATCCTGTAATCCCTATCGTTAATAGTAAGAAATAAACAACTAGTTCAAAAGAATTTTTTACAGGAGTCCTAAATCTAATTATTGATAATGCTCCAACCATACCCAGCGATAAAGCTATATTTGATGAAATAGATGATGTTATCGCATAACCAATTGGTGCTAGTAGTAAAAAATTTAATAATTGAAACGTTGATTTTATCCAATCAAACTTTAGAAAACTAAATGTGATGTGAAATGAAAATCCTAATAATGATATGATTACCAATTCAATTACAAATATTACTAAATCACTATCGATATTAATGATTTCTCTTATGTAGTCCATTTGATCCTTTTAATGTTTAAAAGCTTGATTAACTTTACTTTCTAATAATAACTTGTTGAAATTTATTTTCTAGATATAAATTATTTGATTACTAACATCATTGTTTCAAGTCCCATCTCTCCCATACGTATTTGTATCTCCACTTTAAGTTATGTGTTTTGATTAATTTTTTTATAAGAAAATATCTATTAATAAAGTAAAAAAAGGAACTTCTATGAAATTGAATTTGTAAATGATTTATCTTTTTGATAAAACCTGATTCGATTAAGTCCTTTAATACTTTATATTCTGACCCTTCAATGTTCATATTGATAAGAGAAATAAAATCTAAATCCCTTTCAGCAATAAAATCTGAAAGCTTTTTTAGTATTACTTTTTCATATTTATCAGATTTTTCGTTTACTTTTTCTTTAATAAATGATCCATCATTTTTTTCAATTAAAAAATACTCGGAATTTGTATCATAAAGTCCAAAATTTAAAATCTCGGCTTTAGATGATGAGTATTTTTCTTGTAATTCTTGAAAGAGAGACTTGCTTGGTTCAAATGCAATAATTTTACAATCATAATTATTTATAAATTTATCAAGGTCTTCGCCTGTATAAGCTCCAAGTTCGAGAATTAACCCATCATCTTTGAAATCATAATCAAATCTAAGTTTTTCATCTCCTTTGTCCGCGAACCATCTTCTTAATTCAGTATTTAATATTTTGAATACTTTAGCTTTAATTTTTGTGATTCCAAGTTTCCAAGAAAGATACTTTAAAACAGTCCTGCTTTTAAATTTTTCAATAATTTTATTAATCAATTTTTGTCCAAACTCAGCTCAAGATTAGAATTATTCACAATTTAAAATTTAGTCTACTGTTTTCCATAAATGAATTGAAGCAATAGTTTTGTAGGGGGACCATCTTTGAGCATAGTTATCATAATTTTCCAGATTGTTTCGATTTCTTATCATTTTATGGTTGTCCATTGCTAATCTTAAACCAGCATCCTTAGAAGTAAATATGTTAAGTTTACCTATACAAAATATTTCAAACATTTTTACAGACCAAGGCCCTATGCCAAAAACTGATAATAATTTATTATTCAGTTCTTCACTTTTTATTTTAGTTAGGTCAACAAAAGTTCCATCCAAATAATGATGAGATAATTCTTTTATAGTTTTTGCTTTATTCAGGCTTAACCCTAGATTTTTAATCTCTTTTAAACTCAGATTTTCAAAATCCCTTTCATTTAAATATTCCGTTTTAAACTTATCTTTTATTTTTTGATATATAGATTTTGCAGCTTTAGTTGAAATGAACTGGGAGATTGTAATTTCTACTAAACTGTCAAATTGATTTTTACTATTTGGTTTAAAAACTATATGCCCATTGTTTTCAATAATCTTTTTTAATTTTTTATCTTTTTTCCTTAAGTATTCTTCTTCTTTAGAAAATTTCATAAATTAATATTTAAAAATTTAAATAATCTTTAATGCTTTTAGTACTCGAAAAGCTATAAATACAATAAAAAGACCAATGATCCACCCTATTATTGCAGTCCTTACTGAAACACCTGCCGTATTGGCACCGCCTACTCCTCCTATTAAGGAGGTACCAGACCAACCAATAGCTCTAAAGAGTTCTCGCTTTTGTTCTTTATCTAAATTTTTAAATTTGTCTATCATTACATATATCTTAGTTATTTGAATTCAAAACTTTAAATATAGCGAATGACTGAAGTTGATAAATTAACTCAAAACTTTTTTCATTTTTTTCAATAAATTTTAGAACATTATATTGTTTGTAAGTATTTGTATCATCTAAACCTAAAAATTTTGTCTTCTTATATAGTTTGATAAATTCTTGGAAATTAGAAAACTCTCCTCCATCAAATAAAATAAAATCAAAGTAGTCAGGAAGGTTAGATGAAATATTTTTGATTTTTTTATATCTTCTTATGTCCTGTATGAGCCATTCAATATTTTCAGGAATTAACCCAGCAGCTTTAAAGTCGATATCTTCTGGGGAGGGAAGATCTTCTAGGTCAATAATTCGACCAAGTAAAAGTTGAATATTTTCACTCAAAACTCCAGAAAGATTTTTATTAGCTTGTTTATAAAAAACCTTATCTGACTCGATAGATATTAAGTTATAATTTTCAAAATTTTCACTTAATGTTTCAATTAATGTGCTGGTTGAACCTAAACCATTCCATGTTCCAATTTCTAAGATTTTTGTTAATGATTCTTCAATAATTAATTTTTCAATTAGTTTTCCCGCTTCAGAATCTCTTCTTAGAAGACCAGGTGAATTTTTTGCTTTATGTCTTGTTGAGAAATAATTTTTTAAATTTTTTTTTGTTCTAATCAGATAGTTTTTCATAATTAATATGCTACAAAATTTTAAAATACTTCAGTGCGCGAACTGCCAAATATATTATAAAAATAAAAACAACTACTGCAATTAAAACATCTACAGTACTCAAATCACGAGGAATATACAAAATGAAACTTATAAACGCACATACAATCCAAAAAATACTTTGAAAAAACAGTACCCTTTTTTCTTTCATAATTTGTCCTAACTTTTTTTAGAAGATTCAATCATTTGTCCAAATGCAATTCCCAATGCTGTACAAGGCCAATTACCCAAGGTGCATCCATAGCTTATGATATTACAACACCTGCTGAAGTGCCGACAGCTATACCTATTCCTAACAACATAATTGCTTCTCCCTTATGGGACTAAGTATATATACAAGTGAGGGTGTATCTAGTTTTGTGTTAACTAGGAAAAAACCCAGTGGCCAGAGGCAGAATCGAACTGCCGACCCCTTGTTTTTCAGACAAGTGCTCTACCGACTGAGCTA
>MDTB01070276.1_pt1 | contig 14617 bp, 13 predicted proteins | sample 811161 | NCBI WGS metagenome assembly MDTB01 (sample SAMN05326650, study PRJNA326480) | marine metagenome | isolation source: seawater | place: Mediterranean Sea | collected 2009
AAATATCTAGATAAGGTAAAATTATATTACTTAATAGTGAACCTTGATTTTTATTTATAGTTGTTTTGAGATATAAATTTGATTCATTACTAAATATGTTTTTAAGATTTATATAACCTTTAAAAGGATCATTATTTAATATTATTATTTTTTCAAATTTTGTGGACTCTTCTTCATTCGAAATTTTTTTTAAGAAATCAATCTCTCGACCAAAGTCTATGTTGTTTTCATACTTAATTAAAATTAAATCAATAATTTCATCTTTACTATCGTTTACAATATTTGGTTGTTTTTTAAAATTATTTGAACTATTTTTTAAATTATTATTTTTAATATTTTCAATTTCTTTCGATAAATCTGTAAAATTATTATTTAATATTTTAATATTTTCAATAATTTTTGAATTATCATTATTTAAATTTTTTTCACTAATATATGACAGACTATTTTTGATATCCAATAGTGATAATTGGGTTGACTTAACTTCTTTAGAAATATTTTTGATTAAATCAAAATTTTGTCTAACTTCTTGTTTTAACTCATTTTGGTTTGAAGAGTTATTTTGAGATATTTTGGTCTCATTTCGATAATTTACAAATAAAATATAAAGCAACCCAATAATACATATTAGCAAAATAAGACTAATTGAGAATTTTGATAATAGGAATAAATTTTCATATATTTTTTTCATATGTTTTTTTATCATGATTAGATTGTTGTTTAACAGAAGAAAATATTGTACGAAAACAGAATGCTAGTTTTTGCTACTGAAACATCCTGTGATGAAACCTCTATTTGTCTAATGGAAGATCAAAAAATCATTGATCATATTATATTTTCACAGGAAATCCATAAAGCACACGGTGGTGTTGTGCCTGAATTAGCATCTAGATCTCATTTAGAAAAATTGCAAGAAATTACAAATAAAATGTATAAAAAAAATAAAATTAAGGTTGAGGATATTGATATTTTTACAGCAACATGTGGGCCAGGATTAATTGGCAGCCTTCTTGTTGGTTCAACATATACAAAATCATTGGCATTAAGTGTTGGAAAACCATTTGTGCCTATGAATCATCTTGAAGGTCATGTGCTTTCAACAAGTTTTAATAATCGAATTATATATCCAAATTTAGTACTACTTTTAACTGGAGGTCACACTCAGATATATTTGTTAAAAAATAGTACTAAAGTCCAGCTTTTAGGTGAAAGTGTTGATGATGCTATTGGTGAGGCATTTGACAAAACTGCAAAACTATTAGGATTAGGTTATCCAGGTGGAGCAGAAATTGAAAATAGAGCAAAAAAGGGTGATGAGAAAAAATTTATTTTACCAATGCCGTTAATAAAAGAGGAAAATCTCAATTTTTCTTTTTCTGGAATTAAAACACATATTAATCTTTTAATACAAAAAAATAAAGTGGATGACGTTTTTATAAATAATTTATCTGCTTCTTTTCAAGATACTATTTGTAAAATACTTATTTCAAAAACTAAAACTGCATTAAAAATTTTAAAAGAAAATAATATAAAAACTAATTCTATTTCTGTAGTAGGAGGTGTTTCAAATAATAAATATATTAGAAAAGAAATTGAAAATTATGTTGATAAAGAGAATATTGAACTTTACTATCCTATTAAGGAAATGATGAGTGATAACGCAAGTATGATAGCGTGGGCCTGTATTAAAAATTATAGCAGAATAAAAAATAATATTTATTTTAGGCCTCAACCAAGAATGAAGATAAATGAAAAATTATAAATTAAAAAAAATAAAATATGCAATATTGGTTATTAAAATCAGAACCTAATTCATGGTCATGGAATCAGCAGGTAAAAGAGGGGCCGTCTATGTGGGATGGTGTAAGAAATTATCAAGCGAGAAATAATTTAAAAAAAATGAAAAAAGGTGACTTATGTTTTTTTTATCATTCAGTTACTGAAAAAAATATTGTTGGAATTGTTGAGGTTGTAAAAGAATATTATCCAGATCCAACAGATAAAACTGATAGATTTGTAGTTGTAGATGTTAAGGCAATAAAGAAATTAAAAAATCCAGTTTCTTTAAATCAAATTAAAGACCATGAAAAATTGCAAAAGATAGCATTAATAAAACAAAGCAGATTATCTGTTATGCCTTTAAAAAAAATAGAGTGGAATATAATAAATAAACTCTCATCATAAGATGAAAAATCAAATATTTTGGCTGTCATCGTATCCCAAAAGTGGAAATACACTTTTAAGGTATATTTTAATTGCTCTATTTTTTACAGAAGATGGAAAATTTAGTTTTAATAAATCAAAGTTTATATCTCAATTTGATCAAATAGCAATTATAAAAAAAAATAGAAATATTTTTGGAAATGATTTTGACAAAATAGGAAGTATTAAATTTTTTTATAAATTTCTAGATCAATTACAATCAAAAAAAAGCTTGGGATTTGAAAGTGATTTTATTTTTCTTAAAACACATGCTGGTTTGTTTAAAATTGATAATAATCCCTTTACAAAAAAAGAAAATACCAGAGGATTTATTTATTTAGTTAGAGATCCCAGAGATGTCTGTATTTCAAATGCAAAACACAATGGTGTTACATTTGATCAGAGTATTAATTTGATGTTAAATGAAAATAACTTAATTGAGTGGGCCAAAAGAAAAGAAGATGAAAAAATTTTTAATAAAGACTCAATACCTAAATCCCTGATGAGTAGTTGGGATAGGCATGTTTTATCATGGACTACTACAAATTGGGAAACTCCATGTTTAATTTTAAAATATGAAGATTTGGTTTATAATAAAAAAAATACATTGCAAAAAATTGTTTTATTTTTTGAAAAAAATTACAGCTTTAAATTTCATAATATTGATAAAAAAATTGTAAATATATTAGAAACTACAGAGTTTAAGAAATTCAAAAAATATGAGCAAAAAGAAGGTTTTTTAGAAGCGTCTAAATTCAATAATTTTTTTTCAGTTGGACAAAAAAATCAATGGAAAAAGAATTTAACAGAGAAACAGATTAAAAAAATAGAGGATAAGTTTGGTAAATTAATGAAATCATTTGATTATAAGTTATCAGTTGAATTTTAAATAATTTATAATTAATCTAAGTAATATGAAAATAAAAGATAATTGGGTCAAAGAAGCAAAAATTAACAAAGAAGAATATTCTCTAATTTACAAAGAGTCAGTTGACGATAATGAGAATTTTTGGAGAAAGCATGCAGAAAGAATTGATTGGTTTAAAAAATTTTCAAAAGTAAAAGATGTAAAGTATTCTAAAGAAGAAGTAAGTATTAAATGGTTTGAAGATGGAAATTTAAATGTTTCATATAATTGTATTGATAGACATGTAAAAAAAAATCCAGACAGCACTGCAATTATTTGGGAGGGTGATGATCCAAAGGATTCAAAAAAAATATCTTATAAAGAACTTTTGAATAATGTTTGCAGAACTGCAAATGCTTTAAAGAGAATAGGTGTTAAAAAAGGAGATAGGGTAACAATCTATTTAACAATGATCCCTGAACTTGCATTTGTTATGCTAGCCTGTGCAAGAATTGGTGCTGTTCATTCTATAATTTTTGGTGGTTTTTCTGCTGAATCCATAGCTGGAAGAATAAAAGATTGTAACTCTGAGTTTATAGTAACCGCAGATGAAGGAATTAGGGGTGGAAAAATAATACCACTTAAAAACACTACTGATAAAGCCTTAGAGTCATGTCCTGATGTAAAAAAATGTTTAGTTGTTAGAAGAACAAATAACAAAGTAAGTTTTGACGAAAATAGAGACATATATTTAGATGAATTAATTAAGGAGGTTGATGATTACTGTGAACCAGAGGTAATGAATGCGGAAGACCCGCTATTTATATTATATACATCTGGATCTACTGGAAAACCAAAAGGTGTAATGCATACTAGTGGTGGTTATATTGTTTATACATCGATGACTCATGAATATATTTTTAATTATAAACTAGGAGATATTTATTGGTGTACAGCTGACATTGGTTGGATAACTGGGCATAGTTATATAATTTATGGACCATTATCAAATGGTGCTACATCTCTGATGTTTGAAGGTGTTCCAAACTATCCTGACTTTTCAAGATTTTGGCAGGTTATTGATAAGCATAAGGTAAATATTTTTTACACTGCTCCAACTGCAATAAGAGCATTAATGAGAGAGGGAAATGATTATGTTAAAAAAACTAATAGATCAAGCTTGAAACTTCTAGGAACAGTTGGAGAGCCAATTAATCCTGAAGCATGGAAGTGGTATTTTGAAGTTCCTGGTAATTCAAATTGTCCAATAGTAGATACGTGGTGGCAGACAGAAACTGGTGGTATATTGATATCACCTCAAACAGGTGCAATTGAACTTAAGCCAGGCTCTGCATCAAAACCATTTTTTGGGATTGTGCCATGTATAGTAAATAAAGAAGGACAGGAACTTAAAGGAGAGTGTGAGGGAATGCTCTGTCTAAAAAAATCTTGGCCTGGGCAGATGAGAACTGTTTATGGAGATCATAATAGATTTATTGAAACATACTTCTCTCAATTTGATGGAAAGTATTTTACTGGAGATGGATGTAAAAGAGATAAGGATGGATATTATTGGATAACTGGAAGAGTAGATGATGTTATAATCGTGTCTGGTCATAATTTAGGAACTGCTGAAATAGAAAGTGCTTTTGTATCACATTCTAAAGTAGCAGAAGCAGCGGTTGTGGGATACCCTCATGATATAAAAGGTAATGGATTATATTGCTATATTTCCCTGAATGCTGGTGAAAATATTTCAGAAGAACTTATTAACGAACTAAAGAAAACTATTCGTGAGAAAATAGGTCCAATAGCAACCCCTGACTTTATTCACATTACTCAAGGTCTACCTAAAACAAGATCTGGAAAAATAATGAGGAGAATATTGAGAAAAATAGCCTGTAATCAACATGAAGATTTGGGTGATACTTCAACCTTAGCTGATGCAAGTGTAGTAAATGATTTGATAGAAAATAGAAAAAATAAGTAATTATCTTGGTTCCCAATGTTTTAAACATCTGGGTTCATAAATATTTGCTGCTCCTACTTTGGTTCTTTCTCCTCCTTCAGTTTTTCTATATGTTTTTGTAGCCTCAATACCGCATACATTACAAAAACCATATATTTTCAAAATTTTATCAGATAAACCTAATAACATAGAAGATGTTTCCCAAGGCTTTCCTCTGGAATCCTGATCCAAACCAGCACAGACCACATCTATTCCATTATTAAGAATTTCTTCAACGTTAGATAGTGTATCTTTTGTGTTCATAAACTGTATTTCATCTAAAAAGACAACATCAACATTGTTTTTTTGAAATTCAAATTTTTTCAAAGTAGTATCCCAATCAGTCATTGGGTAGCAATCGTGACTTAAATCATTGTGAGTTATTATCTTTTGATTAGAATATCTATTGTCTATAGTTGGTTTAATAACTATAATTTTTTTATTCTGATGTTTGGCCCACAGTATTCTTTTTAACAATTCGCTAGTTTTACCTGCGAACATTGCTCCAACTATGGTTTCTAAATTTCCTCTCATAAATATAATATTTTTATTGTGTATATTACATTTAAAATTAAAAGTAATTAATTAGATTTAAATTTTTTTATGGATACAGGTTGTAAGCTCAGATTAGAAATTCATAATATTTTATATGATGTACATAAATATGGATCCACATTTGATAATGCATTTTCTAAAATTTCTAATAAGAATATTAGTTCTCGTGATATTGCATTTATAAATAGTGTTTGTTTAAATACCATGAGGTATGTATTCCACTCAAAAAAAATTTTATCAAAGTATGTTAAGAAAAAACCTAAGATACATGAAGAAATTTTATTATGTAGTGCAATAACACAAATCGTTTTTTTAAACTTTAAAGAGTATGCTGTTATAAATAGTTCAGTTGAAATAGCTAAAAATTTAAAATTGTTTCATGGCTTTATAAATGCATGCCTTAGAAAAATATGTATAAATAAAGAAAATGAATTAAAAAAAACTAGTGTCAGTCTCACTGATTTACCATTATGGTTTAGAGATAAGACTAAAGATCTATCTAAGCCTGAGATAAAATTATTTTTAAAAAATTTTTATAAAGAGCCTAACTTACATTTAGTTTTTAAAAACAAAAAATATGTCTCTATTTTTAAAGAAAAGTTATCACTAACATCTGAGACTTCAGGCTTTTTAGTAGAAAAACAAAAGGTTGAAAATATATCATCATTTAAGGACGGTATTTGGTGGGTGCAAGATTTTTCTTCTTCATTTCCATTAAATAATATCGAGGATCACATTATAGATAAGTCTTGCTTGGACATGTGTGCAGCTCCTGGTGGTAAATCATTTCAAATACTTTCAAGAAAAAAAAATATTGTGCTTAATGATAAAAATCATAAAAGAATAGCAGTTCTTAAAAAAAATCTTGCAAGATTAAATTTTAATCCTAAAATAACATGTATTGATGTTCATAAACTTGATAAAAAACCTATTTACGATTTTATAATTGTTGATGCACCTTGTTCCGCGATAGGTACTATAAGAAAAAATCCTGAAATATTTTACAGAGAAAAAGCCCCTAATTTTCTAAACTTGATAAAAATTCAAAGAAAAATGCTTAAAGTAGCGTCTCAACTTTTAAAAGACAATGGAATTATATTATATATGGTATGCTCGTTTTTAAAAGATGAGTCAACTAATCAAGTTGACCATTTTTTATCAAATAATAATAATTTTAGTGTAACCGATTTTAGTCTTAACAATGATCATTCCAAAAATTTGTTCTTTATAAAAAATAAGAAGTTACTCATCATTCCATCTCAAATAAATGAATATAATATTGATGGTTATTTTGCTATTTATTTGAAAAAGGAAGCAAGGTGAGCTTAGTTCTAAGATTTATTTTTGTATTTGTTACCTCTAAATTTATTAATTTTAAAGAAAATATTACTTTTAATGATTTAAATTTTAAAAGATTAGATTTTACAAATTATAAACAAATTAAATCATTTATTTTTAAGGCAGACTTTTATAAATTAGATAATAATTATGTTAATACTTTTGAATACTTAAATTACTCAAAAAACCTAGGTGGTAAAATAGGAATAAATTTATCAAGAAATAGCGTTATTAAGTGGCACAGTTTTAATAAAAATAAACTTCTTTATCCTTGGACTGATGACTTACCATCAAAAAGACTAATTAATATAATTTATAACTACGATTTTATAAGCTCGTCTTCAAATGAACAGGAAACAAAAAATTTAAAAAAAATTATCTTATTTCATGCTTATAGAGTTTTATATGATTTTAAAAGAAAGAATATAGACGACATTTCTTCTTATGACTTAATTGCGAATACATTATCAAACTTAATCTTAAATAAGAATTTAAATAATTATATTCCTTTTATTGAAATGGTTATTAATTCACAAACTGATAAACTAGGTATGCATAAAAGCTACAATGTTCTTATACACGCTAAGTACTTAAATAATCTTTGTGAGCTTAAAAATATTTTTTTATACTACAATATTAAAATACCAAAAAAATTTGAAGAAGTTATTATTAAGATGACTTCTATTCTAAATGAGTATTTTCATTTAGATGGATCAATACCTTTGTTTAATGGGGCGAATAATAATTATACAAAAATGATATATAATTCCTTAAACAAAGATGATTATTTAGTTTCAAGAACATTTTCGTCAATTAATAATGGTATAGCCTTTTGTGCTGATAAAAATAAAAAAATATTTTTTGATGTTGTTCAACCTAACCAAAAGAAAATATCCAAAAACTTGAGTGCAGGCACTTTATCTTTTGAATTTAGTTGTTTTGGTCAAAAAATTATTACTAATTGTGGGGCTTCCGAAGGATATGGTAAGAATCCTGAATATCTTCGTTATAGTGCAGCTCATTCAACTATTATTCTTCAAAATACCAATATTAGTGAAATAAAAGAGAAAAATCCTCATATTAAATTTCCTCAATCTGTAACATTTGAATCTAATTCACTTTTTGGATATAGAATTTATGAAGGATCACATAATGGATATCAAAAAAAGTTCAATCGTATTGTCAAAAGAAAATTAAAGGTTAGTGAAAATGAAAATAAAATTTATGGAGAAGACACAATTATTGCATTTAAAAAAGATAAAAATAAAATAATATATCATATTAGATTTCATCTTGCAGATGGATTAGTTTTTAATTTTACAAATAATAAAAAAAATATAATTTTAAGATCAAATTCTAAAAATATGTGGGTATTTAAGAGCGATGTTGAACTTGATGTTGAAGATAGTATTATAGTTGATAACAATATGACAATTCCAACAAAACAGATTGTAATAAAAGGTATTACAAACACCAACAAACAAACAAGAAATTGGTCTTTAGAAAAAATTTAATATGAAACATGCATTAATTTCAGTTTATGATAAATCTAACTTAGGTCTATTGTGTAAAATATTAAAAAAAAATAATTATAATTTTATATCCACAGGTTCTACATCAAAAACAATAAAAAAATTAGGATTTAAATGTTTAGAAATTTCTGAAATAACAAAATTTAAAGAAATTTTAGATGGTCGAGTAAAAACTCTAAATCCAAAAATATTTGGCTCTATTCTCTATAAGAGAGAAGATAAAAAACATTTTAAAGAATTTAAAAATTTAAAAGCTCCAAGTATAGATCTGGTAATAGTTAACTTATATCCATTTAAAAAATTTATAGGAAATAAAGATAAAGATAAAACTATAGAAATGATTGATATAGGTGGGCCAAGTCTAATTAGAGCAGCTAGTAAAAATTATAAATATGTAACAACAATTTGTAATAAAAAATATTATTCTAAATTAATAAATAATCTAAAAAAAAATAATGGGGAAACAGATATTTTATTTAGAAAAAAAATGGCAGAAAAAACTTTTGAAGAAACGTCTGCATACGATAAATTAATTAACGAATGGCTCACTAATAAAAATAGTGTTAATAAAAAAATTAAACTGAGGTATGGTGAAAATCCTAATCAGGAATCTTTCATTTTAAAAGATAGTGAAAAGTCAATATTTAATCTACAAATTAATGGCAAACAGATAAGTTACAATAACATTATTGATGTTGATAATGGCATTAAGTGTATCCATGAATTTACTGAACCTACATGTGTAATTGTCAAACACAACAATCCCTGCGGTGTTGCCTCTGCAACCAGTATAGAAATATCTTTTGATAAAGCTTTTAAAGCAGATAGTAAAAGTGCATTTGGAGGTATAGTGTTGTTTAATAAAAAAGTAACAAAAAAACTTGCAAGAAAACTATCATTAATTTTTTTAGAGGTTATTGTTGCTCCAGATTATGAAAAAGATGCGCTAGAAATTTTAAAGAAAAAGAAAAAGCTTATTTTATTAAAAATAAACAAAATTAAAATTCCAAAGAATGAATTCAAATCTACATTATTTGGAACAATTTATCAAAATATTAATAATAACAAAATTGGTAAAAAATTTTTTAAATTGGTATCTAACAAAGCTAGCTCTGAAAAAACATTAAGTGATTTAATCTTTGCAACAAGAGTTGTGAAACATTTAAAATCTAATGCTGTTGTACTTGCAAAAAATAAACAAACTATTGGTTTAGGATGCGGTCAGACAAACAGAGTTGACTCTTTAAACAATGCAATTAAAAGAAAAAAAGAAAATTTTAAATTTAATAAATTTGTATGTGTCTCAGATGGGTTTTTTCCTTTTATCGATAGCTTACAGTTATTAAATAAAAATGGCTGTAAGGTTATAGCTCAACCATATGGTTCAATAAGAGATAAAGAAAATATTGAATATGCGAAAAGAAAAAATTTATCATTATACTTTTTAAAAAATAGGTTGTTTAAACATTGAGATCAAAAAATAAAATGCCTAAATATTTAATGGATTTAATTAATAAAAATCCAAAAATTGTGAGTGGGAGAAAAAATTTTGATGATTATCAATTAAGAATATTAAAAACCATAAGTCTAATAAAAAAATATTTTAAAAAAGATTAATATTTAAATTTTTTTATCCATTTACTCAATTCTCGTTCTGTTTTTTTAGCGTTAGGATAGTTTTTCCAACGCTCTATAGAAGTAGTGTAAAGGGGATTGATTACTTGACTATAACTTGGAGTAGATATTTTTGAACGATTTCTTGCTGTTATAAAAAATTTTTCCATTTCATCTTCATATTCTAAGCCTAAAAAATTAGTAATCTGAGTGGATTTATTTTTTAAATCAACAATAATTTCTTCATATTTAACTGTTAAAAATTCAAGATTAAGTTGCTTTGTATATATATCAAATAAATCAAATACATTTTTATAAAATTTTATTGTATCATCCAACTTTAAAAAGTTAACCATTGCATCGTTAATTTTAAAAGAACTAAAAAAACAACTTGTTACAACATCACATGGATGACGCATTGCTAATATTATCTTAGAATTTGGAAAAATACATTTTACAAACCCTAACTCAATAATTGTTAAAGGAAATTTATCGATAATAACTTTTTTGCTACAATTCGAATGTGAAATTATTTTTTTAAAATAATTATTTCTAATTTTGTCTTTAACACTTTGATTAATATTTAAAAGTGAAGATAAATCATGATTATTTTGTTTAAAAAAATCATGTCGTAAATTTAATAGATAAGGTTTTTCCTCTAATACTGTTATCTTTGAATGTGATCTTAATATACTATCTAACAAAGTTGTCCCAGATCTAGGAAAGCCAACAAGGAAAACTAAATTTTCATCGTTTTGGTAACTTAATTTTGAATTTATATAACTGACATTTTTTTTGTTGTAAAAAATTTTATATTTCTCTAGTGAGTTATAAATATTGTTTCCGTCAAATTTTTTATTTTCATTTAAATTGGAAATAATATTATTTCTTTCCTCTATTTTTTTAAAAGCTACTGAATAATTTTTGAATGATTCATTATTTTTAGCTTCTAAATCTAAAAGCTTAGCTAAATAATTTTTGTTTGTTTTAAGTTTAAAGTATAAATTATTGTCTAATATTAAATTGTGTGAGTCATTAAACCTCTTTTCTCTATTAAAAAAAATCGCTTTATATAAAAATAATATATTTTCGTATTCTTTATTTTTAAAATTTTTAAAACTTTTTTTTAATAATTTTTCAAAATTTTGAAAATCGTTAGTTTGCTCATAGAGGTTTAGTAATTTTATATAACTTTCAAAATGTAAATTATTACACGATAAAGCTCTATAAAATGAGAGTTTTGCATCATCATATTTTTCCTCATTTTCATAATATATCCCTTGAATAAAATATAAGTAATAATTTTTTTTATAATTCTTTTTTGAGTCTAATTTTGCTATCTTGAAGAGTTTTAATAACTCTTTTATATATTTATAGTTATAGAGGATTTTGCATGTATGACTTAAAATTGACTCGTGTGAATTAAATTTAGAAACATAGTCTATCAATATTTTAACACATTTATTTGTTTTATTCTGAATTAAGTAGATATTTGATAAATTGATATATGCTAAGTGATTTTTTTTATCCAAGTCAATAGCTTTTAAAAAATCTATTTCTGCGTTGTTATAGGCCTTTTTATTTGCATTTTGTAATCCTTCATTAATGTAAATATCATAAAGTTGGTTATTTTTTTTGCTAGATAAATACATTTTCTGTTTACTTGGAATATTTTAAATATATTTTAAAAGTAATTATATCGAATTTATGAGTAGTCCAAATCTTTTTTTCCCCACACCAGTTTGGGTATCACATTTAGAAAACTATACAGAGGTAAATAACGAAATTTACTCATATATAAAAAAAATTAAGGACAAGGATACTAAAGGTTTAATAAAAAGTAACATTAAAGGTTGGCATTCAAAAGATTTTAATTTGAAAGATAAAAGTGTTATTAAATTCATTAATCATATCTCTCCAAATATCAACAAGGTCCTTCAAGATATGAATTGGGATATTAATAATCAAATGGTAAAAATATCAAATATGTGGGCTATTATTAATATTGGAGGCGCATCTAATGCAAGGCATCATCATGGAAATAGCACAATTAGTGCAGCATATTATGTTAGAGCTCCAGAGAATTGTGGTGAAATTGTATTTTATGACCCTCGACCTGCCCCTGTTTATTCTCATCCACCGTCAAATAACCCAAACTCATTAAATGCAATGGTTAATTCTGTAAAACCAATAGAAGGTGGCCTCGTACTTTTTCCAAGTTATTTAGATCATTCAGTCAATCCAAATTTATCACAAGATGAAAGGGTTGTTGTAAGTTTTAATATTAACCTAATTTTAAAATAATAATTTAAATTATAAATTAATCTGTAATCATAATATTTACACAAGGATAATAAGGAAATACTAAAAATTTATCATTAGTCTCATCTCATATCATAGATTATTTTTTGAAAAAGTGTATTAATTACGACCTCTACTATTTATATAAAAGTTTTATTTTTTTGAGTGTGTGATAGAACTCAAAAACTATACTTAAACCTTTAAAAAAATTGATAAATAAATTTAATAGCAAATAAAATTTAATTTTACTCAAAATATATTTAAAATCATTGATCAACTGCCAATATATATCCATTAAAAAGTATAAAATTTATTTTTAAATTATTCTCGTGGAACCAAGGGGTACATATCAAAATTTTGTTCATCAAAAACCTTCAAACGATTAGGTATTGTATTTAGAATTATTTCATTATTTTCTTTTGATATTCTGTCTAAACGATAACGCACAGCTATCCATGTTAAAATACTTTCAGCCACATCTTCTCTTTTAGGAAACCTTTTTGCATAGTCAGAAATATGTTCGTTATCTTTTTTTTGTGCTTTCTGCCATTCAGTTTTACTCAGTAATCCTCCAAAATCCCAATCTAAAGAAGTATGACCGGCTTCATGGATAAAAACCTCTTCAAGAGTTCCCGCAGCAATAAGTTCTACACTACCACCCGTGTGAATTAATAAATTTTCATTACCGCCACCATAGCTGTAATTTCCTTTATGTATCCAAACAGTTTTTACATTGGTTAGTAAAAAGTTTGGTAATCTTCCAATCACTTCAGCATAGTAAAACGCTTCCTTTAATGCATTATCAACATTTTTAAATTCAGGATTTACCTGTATTTCAATTATTCTTTCTTCGTATAATGCATTAAATAAAAAGGCCTCATTATTTATCCATCCCTTTCTACGATCATACATTTCACGATAATCTTTACCAACATAAACCAGGTCCTTAAATGTTGTTGGATCATTAGAATTAATTAAATCTGGAAAGCTATGAGTGGTTCCAGCGTATGGCGGTTTAGCATAAACATCCATAAAAGAATAAAAAACTAAAAAAAGTAAAATGGAGATAAATTTCATATTAAAATTTTGAAACTCTATTATTATTTTAATTTATCAAGAATATAATTTTTTAAGTCCCGATATTAGGCCGATTAAAACTAATTTATCTAGAGTTTTGGAGCGGGATAATGGATTCGAATTCATCACTCACTTCAATTCACCTAAGTAACGTAACAAATATTACGCAAAGTATATTAAGAGTATATTGAAATATTAAAGTTTGGCGAATTTTAAAATATTCACGGTGTTTATGAATAATGATTTTATTAAACAGATACTAATTTTTTGAATTTATCTGATCATTAACATAATTTAAAATTAGAATTTCTGTTTCACTAGTTTTACAATCCTTAGCATGAGTTAAATGACCTTTTTTACAATTGTATCCAATTAAATTTATATTATTTGGATAAAGTTCTGTTAAGAATTTTAATTCCTCTGGGCGATTAAAATCATCATCTTCGTATGCAAAAACTAAAGCATCTATAAACTTTGCTTTTGTAATTTCTTCTATATGTGCAGGTCTTGCCTCCTCTCTCCACCACGGATATTTTTTTGTTTCGTGTCTTGGTCCAGCAAATGCTGGAGCAAAAACAATCGCACTATTAAATAATTTTTCATTTTCTCTAAACATATGTAAAGCAGTCCATCCTCCAGCAGACCAACCAGTGATAAAAATATTATTAGGATTAACGCCCATTTCATTTATTTCAGTAAGGAGTTTTTTTAATTGTTTAGCTCTTTTGTATATGTATGATCCTGGAGAATTATCGTTGTCTGTAGATTTAGAGCACATAAAAATAAAATGTGCATTAATTTCTTTTTCTAAATATTTTAGAGTTTTTGGTATTTTGTTATATCGACTAGAACATTTTTCTGATTTTTGTGGTCTTTTTTGTCCATGACTCCAAATAATTACTACTGGATTTTTTTCTAAAACTAAATCTTCTTGTATAGATGAAAAATCATTAGCATTTACATTTATTGCTAATAACAAAATAAAAAATGCAATTAAATTTTTCATAATAAAAAATAATTAAGACTATATTGAAGGTATATTGAAGAACTTTTTAAAAATTTAAGGTGGAGTTGAAATTTGGAGCGGGCGAAGGGATTCGAACCCTCGACTTCAACCTTGGCAAGGTTGCGCTCTACCCCTGA
>MDTB01139845.1_pt1 | contig 14617 bp, 11 predicted proteins | sample 811161 | NCBI WGS metagenome assembly MDTB01 (sample SAMN05326650, study PRJNA326480) | marine metagenome | isolation source: seawater | place: Mediterranean Sea | collected 2009
CTGATGAAAAAATAGACGACACTCTTTCAACATTTGCAAAAATGTTAAATAATGATCACTTTATAATTTCGAATAGTACTTTTTCGTACATGGCTGCATTAATGAAAAGTGGAGATAAAAATATATCTATAATCCCAACTCCATGGTCAGTAAATAAGAAACCAAAAGACTTATCCATACCTCAATTTATAGAAGTGTCTAGAAATTAACATAAGTGAAAGTAAAATCATTACTTAATAACTTTTCATTTGTAAAAAATGTTAAAAACAATAGACAGCTACTAAATGTCAAGAATTATTTCAGAACTGTAAAAGCTGTAAATAATTCAGAAGGTCAAATTAAATTAGAATCTAAAGTTGGGATAATGTTGCACGACTTTATTAAGAATCATGAAGTAAATGATGTTTTAGAAATTGGAACATGGAATGGAAGAGGCTCTACAAACGTTCTATATGAATCATTAAAAAAGAATAAAGATGTATTTACTTTTACTTCTATTGAAACAGACAAAATTGCATACAAAAGTGCAAAAAAATATCTAAATGGAGAAAAAATAAATTTACTCCTTGGGAGAATAATTGAAATTTCAGATTTACCAAATCCTGAAAATATTGATTATGTGAAATTTGGCATGAATCCTAACAATATTGAATGGTTTATTCAAGATATCAGAAGGTACAAAAAAACAAAGAATATTTTTAAACATATCGATAAAAAATATGATTTTATTCTTTTTGATGGAGGCGAATTTTCAACCTTTCCTGAATTTTTAAAACTTTATAATCAAACAAAATACATTGGACTAGATGATATCTTTGATTACAAACAATTTGAAGTTCTTAAATATATAAAAGAAAATAAAGATGATTTTAAATTAATAACTACAATAGAAGATTTTAGTATCTATAGAGTTAACAATATTTTTTAAGAATTACTAACGGTAAACCAATTTTCTTTTCTTAATACTGGGTGTTGATTATTTTTAAACCAAGGGTCTGGAACAGTGACGATCGAACTTTCAGTTGATGATAAGAAGGCTGCCCAAAAAGAAAAACTACTATTGCCAACTATATAATGTTGATAGTTGAGCATTGATGCAAACGTTTCGATAGTTTCATCGAAGTCATCTTGTTCGTTAGGTAGTGATGTTTTAGAAGTTTGGGCATAGATATTGTCTGCAATATCAAATATTTTTTGACTTGAAACCCAGTCAAAATCATCAGTAAAAACATCAAAAACTATACTTTCAGATTTTGATCTTAATAAATTTATACTGTCCTCAAAATAACTGATATCTAAATCCCAATTGTTTTTAATAAAATCTCTTCTTCTAACATGTATTAGAGCACGATCGGTTTCAACTTTTGATTTTAATTTATCATCTATTACCTCAAATTGTCTTAACATATTTAAAATAAAGTTTTTACTAGATTCAGGATAAGAAATATCTTTCCAATAGCCATTAAAGAAAATAATTGTATCGTAATCATTTAAATTCTGAGAATATTCTTTTGTATATTTATATTTTTTAAAAAATGAATTTGAAAATCTTGAACTTGTATTCATCGTAAGAAATAAATTAAACATCTTTTTATTCAAATACATTTGCTCAGAAAACCCACTGATTTTCTTTGAAAACATTAAATTTCTTTTTGTATGTCGGTTGTTTTCTGATAAAAAATCTGTGTTTATTTTTACGTTAAAGTTTTTTTCTTTTAGGAAATTTGCAAAAGCAAACTGAAAAAGTTGGTTTCCAAAACCTCCTTTTATAAATACAACTGCTTTCTTCATCTCTAATATTTTTTTTGTAGCCTTTTTTTTAAAATAGTTAAAACTACCCTAAAAAAGTGTCGGGCCCTAATTTTTTTTCCATCTGCAAAAGTTCTTCCATCATAAGATATAGACACTTCATAAAATTTTGAACCATTTTTTGCTGCAATACTAAGGATTTCTGCGTGTTGCTCCCATCCACGTGTTTTTAATTTTTTATAATCTACTAATTCACTTTTATACAACAAATAGCATGAATAAACATCTGTAAAAGTAGTGTTGTAAAGAATATTAAAAATAAAAGTCAATACCCTATTTCCAATTTTGTTCCAAAAGTACATCACTTTTGTAAACTCACTACCTTGAAATCTGCTCCCAATAACAATATCTGGTGAATGTCTTAAAATTAATTTATAAAATTTTTCAAAATCTTTAGGATCGTATTCTAAATCTGCATCCTGAAAAAGTATATATTCTCCAGAAGCAACCTCTAACCCTTTTTTAACAGCTGCTCCTTTACCTTGATTTTTTTCTAATGAAATATAGATATCAACATATTTCATATTCTCGTTAATTATTTGATCAGTATCATCGCTAGAACCATCATTTATTACGATCACTTCGAGCTCTATATTTTCTGTTCTTTGTTTATTGACTTTTTCTAAAATTGTTAAAATTGTCTTTCCTTCATTGTAAGAAGGTATAATTATGGAAATTAATGTATTCACTACATTAAAGAATAGTAATAATTTTGGTCATAAAATATGATTTTTTTAATAAGTACATTTCTTTTCTTCGGAGCATATTTCCTTGGAAGAGCATTAACAATAATATATTTTTATTTTTTTTCTAAAAAGAAAAATTTTAATGAATTAGAAAGAAATAATTTATTCCTGAAATTCACATATCCGATAATTTCTATGTTTTTTATTGGAAATTTCTTAATCTTTTTGAATTTTTTCTTTAATTTGCAAGATTTGACTGATTATTTATTTATAGTTTTGTTTGGACTAATCTTTATAAATTTCTTTTCACTACCAACAAAAAAATTCATTTTTAAATATTTCTTGACTGTCTTGCCTATAAATCTTATTTTAACAATTAGTACTTATGGTCAAACTGTTCATTATGATGCAACAGTTTACAAACTTCAGTATCAAGCCTGGTTAAAAGAATCAAAAATAGTTTTTGGCCATACAAATTTTAGAGATTTATTTGGATATACAGGAATAATGGAGTACATATCGTCTTCAGTGTGGATTAATGAAGATTTAATCATTGTCCACTTGTTAAGCGTTACAATATTTACAGTTTTTTATGGATTTATAGTGTCTTATAGTTTGCAAACAAAAAGTACGTTTTTATTTTTTTCTTCCCTATTTATTTTGTTTTATTCATTTTTAGATAATTTTGGTGTAGAGGGGGGTGCAAATGGTTTCTTGAAATTTCAAATGACGGGAACTTATGATTTGATATTTGGAATTTTATTCTTTTTTGCAAATATTATTATTTTTCAAAATATAATCGAGTCTTCTTATAGTAAAGTTAACTACTTTTTAGTTTCCTTACTTTTATTATTTTCATTCCAAGTTCGTATTTTTGCTGTAGCTTCATTTGGACTTTTCTTTTTTTATTCATATTCATATTTAAACAAAACAAAAAGTGATCTAAAAAGTATTCTCAAAATAAATATTCCTTTATTTTTAGTTTTTGGAATATACATTCTTAGAAATTTTATTATTTCTGGATGTCTTATTTTGCCAGTAAATTTAACTTGTATTAATAGTGTTTATTGGGTATCCGATATTAGCAGCTTGGCTGAAAGAGGTCTTGAATATTACGTTTCATATCCTCTTGGTTCAAACGTTTTTATTTGGGCTTCTAATTGGTTTTCCAACCCAAAAAATAATCAAATTTTTACAAATTTTCTATTATCAATTTTTATAATTTTAATTTTTTCAAAATTATTCTTTGAGATAAAAAAAGATAAATCAAAGATATTATTTTCAGTTGTAAATATTTTATTTATGTGGTTTATATTTTTTATTACTGGTCCAACACCGAGGTTTGGAATGGGAATTTTTCTAATTTCTATCTTTACGATTTCTTCATTCATAAATGATTTCAAATATAACTTCAAAACTAATAACATCAAAAAGTATATTTTAATTTTTTCTTTTCTTGTAATTGGTGCAACACCAAGGCTTTATTCATATAAAGAATTGATTGATTCTAATTTTCAAACCTATACGATAGCAATCCCCAAATATCAATTCGAAAATTCACAATTAGGTTGGGGGCTATTCCCTCTTATTGAAGGGGATTTTGAAAAATGTGGGGCTGTGTATAATTGTCTTCCAAATAGAGAGATACGAATTCCTTTTTCTTATGGTTCTTATATAATTTTTAAAAATAGCTAAAAGTTTATTTAAGTTTGATAAATTTACTATGTTTGAAATTCGATTTGTTGCTCTTAACAATAGAATCATAAAAATTCCATGCAAGTACAAGGACAAATTCATAATCTTCAGTATCAACATCGTCTTTTGAAATAATTTGAATATTTGTTTCAGGAATATACTTACCATGCTTTATTTCACTGTCGTCAACAACATACTTAAAGTAATTTTCGTTTAATCCAAAATAATTCAAAATAGTTGTTGCTTTCGCTGGGGCGCCGTATCCGAGAATTTTTTTATTTTCCGATAAAATCTTGTTGATATTATTTAATGAATCAAGTTTTACCTTCTTTACGTCTTTAGCAAATTTACGATATGTCTCTATTTTGTCGAGTCCATTTTTTTTCTCTAACTCAATATAATGATTTACACTCTTATGCTGTCTTTTGTTCTTATTTTTAGTAGCATATACTCTTAACGAACCTCCGTGAGTGTCTACTTCTTTTACTTTATAAACCTTCATACTTGATTTTTCAAAAAAGTTTAATATTGCCAGTAGGCACCAATAATTAAAATGCTCATGATAAATGTTGTCAAAAGTTAAATCTTTAATTGTCCTAAATATATATTGAACTTCGAAGATAAATTCTCCATCATTCTTCAAGAGTGATTCAATGTTATTTAATATTTCTTTTAACCCATCGCTGTGTGCAAAAACATTAAATGCAGTAATAACATCTGCTTTTCCGTAATTATTAATAATTTTTTTTACAGTTTTTTCACTAAAATACTCTTGTATTGTCGTTAGTTTTTTTGAATTTGCAATTTTTGCAACATTTTTTGCAGGCTCAACACCTAAAGCCTGTATACCGAGCTTCTTAACTGGATCTAAAAATATACCATCATTGCTACCTATATCAATTAATAAAGAATTTTTATTAAGATTCAAATCTTTTTTCAGATCTTTAGCAATACTGAAAAAATGATCTCTAAATTGTTTTGAAGTTGAAGAAAGGTATAAGTAATTATCAAACATTTTTTTTGCTGGAACTGCTACGCTTAATTGAGAATTTGAACATTTTTCACAAAAATTTAAGTCAAGAGGATATAGTTCATTTGTTGAATTTTTTTTATCATTGAGATTATTTGCAAGAGGAGAAAGGCCAAGAGATAGATAATGAGTAAACCCCCCTCCACAAACCCGACAATTCGTCTTGTAGCTATCGATTAAATTTTCAGATAATTTTTTATCAACAAGCTCGTAAGGGATTGTGTGAGTTATTCCATAATTTTGATGCTCTCTTTCACCAGCAACAAGATTTAAAAGTACTGAATCTTCTAAAAAAATCATAGTATGTGCAACGTTGGGCGGTATTATTGATAATTCTCCTGGCTTTATGTATCTTGTTTCAACTACAGAGTTTTCCTCATTTAAGTCTTTAGTAACACTTATATAGCTTCCAGAAATTAAAAGGCACTTTTGAGTCTGAATTGGATGGTAATGGTTTCCTCTTACACTTCCTTTAGTTGATGAAACATATCCAACTAAATTTAAAGGTTCATCAAAATAGTAGTTTGTTATAAGGCCTCTCATATCTTTAAAAGAATCTTTGCCTTCAACAATGATTTCATTTTCCAAACTCTGTTTCTCAAAAGTCCATTTATTTATCATTTCACTTACTGAAGTTTCCAGATCATATAAGAATTCGAAATTAAAAGATTTTAACTTTTTATTTGATAGGGTGTAACCCTTGTTAGGTATCTCGTCATTCGTATTTTCTATTTTTAAATTTTTACTATATTTTTTACAAATACTAGCTACATTCTTTACCTGGAGATTTTCATTGACACAATTGAATATTTCATTTGAGATTTCATCAGCTTCACCAACAAACTGTAGACATCTTGCAACATCATAAACTGAAACTAAGCTTTTAAATTGGTCACCTTTTGCAAACAACTTAATCGTGCCACCCTCAGATGCAATTTTACTAAAAAGATTTGGCATTATATTTAAGCGAGTAGAGTCATAGGAGATTCCATAAACTGAACCTAATCTCAAAATGACATAATTATTTTTAGAGGCAATTATATCTTCTTCGGATTGAACCTTTCCTTTTGAGTAGTCAAGAATTGGCTTTGGTTTTTCTTTTTCAGATATATTCTTCTTAACAGACTTTAACCCCTCAAAAACCACATGCGTTGAGGGAAAAACAATTTTTGTCTGCTCTTCTGCATAATTTAAAATATTTCTAGTTCCTAATACGCCTACATCATAAATTTCTTTATTGCTTGCTTTATCTTTCAAAGTTGTTGGAACATTTGTAATACCTGCTAAGTGGTAAACAGTATTCGAGTTTTTTAGAACATTTTTAAGTTTTTCAATATCAAGAATGTCACATTGTATGAATTTAATTCCCCAGCTATTTAAACGTTGAACCCTATCTGAATAAAAATTTTTGTCAATTGCAACTATTTCATACTCTTTGCTGAATCCGGAAAATATCTTGCATAGCTCTGTCCCGATGTATCCCATCGCGCCAGTAATTACAATCTTCTTCATGATTATAAATAATAGTAAGATAATGAATAAGTTGCTTAATCAGGATTAGTATATTTTTATGAATTTTAATAAACCATCTAGTTATGTTGTTGAAAGAACACCTCCTCAAAATATTAAAAAAAAAGATTTAGCTAATTTTCAACATGAGCTTAAAAGAAAATTTTCATCACCAAAAATTTTAATGAAAAAAAATGTTTACGTACACCAACAGAAATTATGGAAATATAAATACTTTAATGCTTTTTCTAATCATTGGAGAATGAGTAACTTTTGGATTAGACACAAAATTAATTTATTCATAAAAAATTTAGCAAATGCACTTACTTTGAAAAATGACATTATCTATGAAGTTATACCAAAAGCTTCATGGGTTATTGATCAAAAGAGTTGGAAATATATGCACTGGTTTTCTGATGCGTTACAGAGAATTGAGTTTATTGAAGAATTTTTAAATGATTATCCGGTAATTCTATTTAAACATTATGAAAATTTTGAATACATAGAGTACACATTAAAAAAACTTGAAATCCCTTTTTTACTTTTAGATAGAGAAAAATACTATCTTGTAGATGAGCTTCTTATATCGACTCATGTTGCACCTTCAGGAAACTACAATGAAAAAATTATAAATAATATTGCAACAAAACTTCGTGATAGTCAAAAGTCAATAAAAACTTTTGACAAAACAAAATATGAAAGAGTTTGGGTTAGTAGACAAAATACAAAAATTAGAAGAGAGTCTAATTTCAAAGATATAAAAAATGTTCTTGATAAATACAATTTTAAGATTGTTGTACTTGAGGATTTAAAGTATTTTGATCAAGTAAATATTTTTTTACACACAAAAATCCTTGCAGGGATCCAGGGTGCGGGGCTAATAAATATGCTATTTATGAAAAAAGGTACAAAAATCATTGAAGTAAGATCTGCAAGCGACAACAAAAATAACTGTTATTTTTCACTAGCCTCTGCTTTAAAAATTAATTATTTTTACTCTCATGCTCATGTAAATGAAAATTATGGTGGATCTCATTCAGGTGATTACAAAGTTGATGTAGTTGAACTTGAAAAAAATCTGTTAAACATCATCAATAAAAATTAGCAGAAACTTTCAATTCAAAGTATTATTCTATTTTTTATTTATAATGTCACTGAGCCATTTAAACTAAATAAGGAAACAATTGTTGATTTCTACCTACTTAATTATTTTTTTTAAGTATTCAATCTTTTACTTATATTTATATCTTCTTGGAAAGTTTTTTGTATCAAAAATATTTAAATATTCAAAAGAACCTTCTTCTAAAAATATTTTATACACCAAATCTGAATTTATAGCTCCCCTTGTTGGATTGTTAATTTTAGGGAATTTACTAATTTTAATTAATTTCTTTTTTCCTTTGAGCAACACTTATGTGACTATTTTTTTAGTTTTAATTCCATTTTTATCTTTTAAAGAAATAAAATTTAATTTACAAAATTTTAAAACATTAGATTCTTTTTTTAATTATTTGTTAATACCGGGAATACTTTTAGTGTCAACTATTGATATTACTTTTAACTATGATGCTGGTTACTATCACTTACTTCATCAAAATTGGATTCGAGAATCAGAACTTATCATAGGAATGGTGAATATATTCTTCGCTTTTGGAATGTCATCGATTTATGAATATCTGTCGTCAATTCTATGGTTTGATAACTCTTTTGTATTTTTACACTTTTTAAATATTTACTTTATTCATTTCTTGTATTTATTTATTAAACAACACTTTATAAATAAAAAATACAATGACCTTTACGGGGTTGCGGTTGTAATGCTTATCTACTCAATTCTAGATAATTTTGGTTTTGGCGGTGGTAGAAACGGATATATTTTTATTCAAGGCGTTTCAAAGCAAGACACGACAGTTGGAATTTTGTTTTGGTTTCTTACAATTGTTATATTAAAAAAGATAAGGGATGGAGATATATTAAAAAGTGATATTGTTTTTCTTTCTTTAATATCTTTTTTTGTTTATCAAATAAAAGTTTCGGGTGTATTAATTTTTGTTTTATACTTTATTCTTTGTATTCATGTTCTTAAATCAGACTTTTTAAGTTTCGCTGATTTAATTTACCTGCATATCCCAGTTTTAATATTTGGTGTTATATGGTTTACTAAATCATTAATTACAACGGGTTGTTTTATTTACCCTGTAGATATTACCTGCATTGAGGCTTTTGATTGGTACATCCCTGGATCTACTGCAGAAGTAGAATATTATACAAAACTTGCGAGTAAAAACTATGACCTTCAAACTCCATTTAGCGAATGGATAAGAAAAGTAGCTAAGGACACCTTCGAGTATCGAGGTCAGGTATTATTGAACTTTCTCGGATCAATAGCAATATTGTTAGTTTCTAGTATTTTTATTTTTCAAAAGAAAAAAATAAAATCTGGTGTTCTAACAGTTTCACTACTTTTTATACTTTTTAATTTCACTTACTTATTATTTTATGGACCAATTCCCAGATACGCCATTGGTATATGTATGGTCACAGTCTCCTTAATAGGTTTTTTCTCGGGAGGACCAAAAATTGAACTCAATAAATACTTCAAATACTTCATGGTTTTTATTTCTGTATTTTTGGTAGTGAGGCTTCATTCTTACGAATCATTAATACAAAATGATCAAATAAGACTTTTTGATCCTAGAACTAGTTCTGTAGTTTATGAAAAAGTGGGATTTAAGGAATCCTTTGGTAATTGGGTAAGACCAACTGAAGGCGATCAATGCTTTGCTAATTTAAATTGCACTATGTCTAATCAAGATATAATTTTTGTAGAAAAAGGTATATTCAAATACGCTTACAGAAAATAGAATTTAGTCAACTTTTGTCAGAGTGATAAAGAATTAGTGATGAAATAACTAAATAAAATAATAAAGAAAGTCTGGAATAACCATACACTCTGAGTACCAAATAAACTGAAGATATAGATATTAAATTAATTAAAAAATAGAAACCAAATCTCTGAAAGTATAATAAATAAACTTCAATAAATGGATTAAAGTAAGATTTTAAAAATAGAGTAAATAATGAGACAAGGAAAGAAATAATCAAATATCCATAAAACTTAGTAATTCCAGAAAACAAGATAATATTTGATAAATCATCCTCAATTAATTGTTGAATATCTGTTTGTTGATGAGATATGAAAACTAATAAATTAGAAAATACTAAAATTAAAAATATTAAAAAATTCTTTAAAATCACTTTCCTCCATAAACAAAGAATAAACAAATAAGTATTTATTAATTGTCTAAAATTTTTATTTTTTTACATAAATTTTAAAAAGTACATAAATCAAAGTTCTGAATTTCATTATTGACCATTTAATGTTTTTTTGTTTGGAGAATTTCACTGTTGAATAAGTATTTAATTTGAATTCTATTTTATCTCGAATAGATTTTGACCAAACTACATCTTCTGATTCTCCCCAGCCTAATGATTCGTTCAGTGGGAATTTAGTCATAAATTCTTTTTTTGCAACCCAATATGTACCTGAGATGTACATATATTTTGTTAAAAATCTTATATAGTAAGGAAGCAGATATTGTTTTTTTTGAAGAAGATAATTGTCAAAACTTGAATTATTCTCTTTCCAAAGAATCCAATCATGATATCTAGAATTATCAAGATTTAAAATTTTATTCATGGCAACTTCAAATTTATTTCCAAACTTCAAATATCCTTTATACCAGTCATCATCTAAATATACATAGTCATGTAAATACACAATATTTTCATAATTACTAAGAGAAGTTATGATATTCTTTTTTTTGGTAATCCAACCGGGCTTTATTGATTCATCAAAATCGATAACTTTTATGTCATTGCCAAAATCATTTTTGATTGATCCGACAATAATAATTTCATAATTTGGTATATTTTGCTTTCTAATCGAATTAATTATTAAATTTATATCATTTTTAGAATCTGGCGAAGTAATGATGCCAAATGAAAAATTTATTTTACCTTCCATATTTTATATAGTCTAAATGAATTAATATCGTATAGCCTTTATGGAAGCTTAGAATTATTATAATCATCAAAAATTATTTTAAATAATTGCATTAATGGACTCTTTTTATGAACATGCTTTGTCCAACGATTATGCCAATGAAAAGCATAAGCTCCTGGAAAAAAATTTTCAAAATTTACAATTTGTGTGGATTTTTGAAAAAAATTATCCCACGTAAAGTTATATGGATTATCTAGCCACGAAGCATCAAACCATGCACAAGGAAGTACTAAAAAGTTCAAAGGAGCATCTATAGTTAAATTAGCTTGCTGAAAACCCCATCCTTGTTTTTTTGAAATTATATATTCAATATTCTTTTCAAGCTCTTTTGATTTTTTTTCTAGCGAGAAATAAATAGCATTATTTGGATAATTTTCATTTCCCCATTGGTACAAGCAAATTTCATTTTTAAATTTATTGAATAAAGGCTCAAAAGACCTCAAAAAAAAGACATCTAGATCAAACCAACAGCCACCATAATTAAATAATAAAATTGTCCTATAAAGATTTGCTTGATGAGTTGGTTTTGATTGAGTTTTATAATCCAACTCTTTTTCAAAAATAGTATCTTTAATTTCCTCTTCAAAATTAAATACTCTAATTTCTGCAAATTTGCTAATTTGTTTATAAAATTTATTTTTTTTTGTTTTGTTAACCCATAAAATTATTTTAAATTTGTCGTTATTTTTAATATTGAAATAAAAACAACTAAAAATTGATACGAAATGAACAAACCTTAATCTGCCCGTCCAATATGCATGAAATATAACCTCCTCATTATGGGAGCCGAAAAAATTAGCATTTTCAATAGATTCGTTGTAATTTTCAAATTTTTTATATATTTTCATTGTTTTAAATATTTAAATAATAATCTAGGTGCACCTTCACTATAATTATAAAAGTTATTAAATATTCATTTAATTTAATAAATTGATAGATATAAAAGGAATCATTTGTAAATGCAAAATATTAACTTAAACATTGCTAAAGTGATTTTTTATTTTTCTTTAGTATTTTCTTTTTTCTTAACTGAACTTTTTTATTCATCCAACTTTAGTCCTGATTTTCAAACATATTATTCGTTTATAGATTTTAATTTTCAAAATGTAGAAACAACTAACCACGGCCATGGGCATTTGTATTATTACATTATATCTTTCGTAATTTACTTGAAATCTAATTTAATATCAGAACTAAATATTGGAAGTATCTTAAATTCAAGTATTCAACTTTCTAACTTTTTATTATTTTCTTTTGGCTTAAAAGGTGTTTTTTTACTCTTAAAAAGACATAATATTTCCGAGTTTACTTCATATATTTCAATGAGCATGATTAGCTTTTTTCCTGCTGCAATCATTATGCGAGTATGGATGAAACCAGAAATATTAGCTTTTGCTTTATTGCCCTGGATTATTGTTTACAGTGATAATTATTTTAGAGATAGAAAACCCAAGGATTTAATATTTACTATTGTTCCTTTGTGTCTGGTATTACAAACTAAAGGTTCTATCTTTGGTATGGTTTCATTATTTTTATTTTTTAAATATATAAAAAAAATAATAGAAAATAAAGAGATTATTTTCACAGTATCAATAATTTTTATATTCTTTTTCGGAATCTTATACTTTGAAAATTATAATTTAAACAATATACATCTTTTTGACCATAGGGCCTCAGATCCGGAAAGCTATAACTTTAAAGCTTCATTTAGTTTTTTAACACATATAAATAGATTAGATTTTTATTATTTTCCAATTTTTGAATATCATAATAATTCTTTTATTGGAATTACACTTCTAGACACTTTTGGTGATTACTTTAACTTATCATTTAACAGCGATAAGGCGTTTTTTAATTATGATGCTGTACAGGTAACTACAAATAATTTTATGAAACTTTACTCTAGAGAGTATGTTGGTTTAACACTTAGCTTAATTCTTTACATACTTTTAGGCTTAGGGGCTTTGAAAAATAAAAGATTAAGAATTTTTTACATTGCTCCATTTTTAGGTATGTTTATTTTAATATTAAATGCTTTAGGTATACCAAATAATAATTTTGATCCAAGTAAAGGAGATACTTTAAAGGTTCATTATTATTCCTTTCTAATAACTATTTCCTTTATTTTTATTTTCGCAAGAACTATTAACAACAAAAGATTAGTAAGCTTTATTTCATTAACTTTACTAACTAGTTGTTTCGTTTTTATAATGGGCTTTCCAAAAATAGAATCTTCCAACATAAATTTTTATTTGAATGATAAAAATACTTTTTCAAATCTTTGCCAAGTAGGAAAAGTTATTCTTGGTTCTGATAAAAACTGTAACCAACCAGTTTCTATATGTGATCATAATTTGTATGCAGAAAGTATTAGTTTTGAGACAATTTCTGAAAAGAAAGTACGCACTATTTCTGAAAAACACATATTGAAGATGGAGGACGGGAATAATAATATTATTAGTGTCAATAATCCATATGATTGTGTTAAGAACTTAGAGAATGGAATATTACTTTACAATCCTATTGGTAGAGACTTAAAGATTCCTCCATTAATAAATATTTTATATTTCTTTATTTCACTTTTTTCAGGAATATTTTTAAAAAGAATTAAAACAATTTAGTCTTTAAGTAGTTTGGAAAATAGATAGGAAAAATAAAATATCAAAACTGTAACAGTAATGAAATAAAATGAATTTATTGATTCGTAGGATGTGACGTATGTTTCAAGTCTGTCAATCTTGTTTTTATCAAGATTTATATAGTTGGTTATAAATATTTTCAAAGAATCAAAATTAAAAAATTTAAAAACGTTTAATGCATAGATTGTTCTTGATAGTACAGAAATAATATTTTCAATGTAGAACAACTCTTTAAATAGAAATGAATAGTAGCTCTCTGCAGACCATTTTGTAATATTTCCATATAAATTTTCTCCCAATCGTAAAGTTAAATTCTGAGACGAATAAAAATAAAGATATCCAATATATGTTACAAAGGATGAAAGTAGTAAAGGTATTTTAAAAAATTTTAAATCTTTTAACTTTAAGGTTAAAAAACACATAAATGGTGTAAGACCTATTAATAATCTTTGGCCATAAGCTACCTCATTACCTTGCCATATAAAAAGAACCAAAAAATACGCTGAAATATAAATTAGAACAAAAAATATTCTTAGGTCAAGAGTTGTTCTGTTTTTAAAACATAAAACAACTATACCTACTAGTACTATTGGTGCTGACCAAGAAATCCCCATTGAGGTTGAAAAAAAGATAGCAAATAAATCTAAAAAACCAGCGAAAATTCTTTCAAAATTAAAGTCGGAGAGGTATCCACTTGTTGTACTGTTTGCCCCAATATTTAAACCTATAGAACTCTCACCATAAATAGTCCTTGCTAAAAATACATAAATAGTACTCAAAAATATTGCAAACGTACTTAATCTGATTAAAGCAATTTTTTTTATTTTAATTATCAGTTTGAAAATACCAAAAAATAACAATGAAAATAAAAATGTAGAGGGCCTTGTAATCGATAAAAAGAAATATACTAATAATATTTTGTATAAGTCTGCTTCACTAATTGTATGATTGTTGTTCTTGTCAAATAAGAAAACTAAAACACTTACTAAAAAAAACTCGTAAACATGTGACATCAAAAACCGAGTCGCAACAAAATGAACCAGAGTGCTCATAAATGTGACAAATAAGATAATACCTACCTCATTATTTTTTAAATTTGACTTAATTTTTCTTAAAAAAACAAATGCGAAATAACAATAAAATAAAGTTGATGCAAAATATCCTGCATAAGAAAATGTTTTTA
>MDTB01201255.1_pt1 | contig 14617 bp, 13 predicted proteins | sample 811161 | NCBI WGS metagenome assembly MDTB01 (sample SAMN05326650, study PRJNA326480) | marine metagenome | isolation source: seawater | place: Mediterranean Sea | collected 2009
AAACTTAAAAATTATAAAACAAATTAATGAGTAAAAATAAATTAGTATTTTCCGGGGTTCAACCAACAGGAAACCTTCATCTAGGAAATTATTTAGGAGCGCTTAAAAACTTTGTTTCATTACAAAAAGAGATGGAGTGTATTTATTGTGTTGTTGACTTACATGCCATTACTGTTTTTCAAGAGCCTAATCAGTTATATGAAAATGTGTTAGAAACCACAGCAAGTTTTTTAGCAACCGGTTTAGATGCTAATAAAAGTATAATTTTTAATCAATCTTCAGTTTCTGGCCACGCTGAGCTTGCTTGGATTCTTAATTGTGTTTCAAGAGTTGGTTGGTTGAATAGAATGACACAATTTAAGGATAAAGCTGGATCTGATAAAGAAAAGGCTAGTGTTGGACTTTATATCTACCCAAATCTTATGGCAGCAGACATTTTACTTTATAAAGCCACTCATGTTCCTGTCGGAGCTGACCAGAAACAACATTTAGAATTATCTAGAGACATAGCTCAAAAATTTAATAAAGACTTTAACTGCAAAGATTTTTTCCCTTTACCAGAACCTTTAATTTCTAAAAAAATTTCTAGAGTTATGAGTTTAAGAGACGGGACAAAAAAAATGAGTAAATCGGAGGAGTCCGACTACTCAAGAATAAATCTAAAAGATACTGCTGATGAAATAAATAAAAAAATAAAAAAAGCTAAGTCAGACTCTAGTGCAATTCCCGGAGAGATAAAGGAATTAGAAAACAAACCAGAAGCTTTAAATCTTTTAACTATTTATTCTGAACTGACTAAAAATAGTCTAGAAAAGATTATTTCAGAAATGGCCGGAAAAGAGTATTCTCTATTAAAAACTAAATTAGCTGAGGTTCTAATTAACGAAATAACGCCTGTTGGAAAAGAAATTCAAAAATTACTTGGAGATAAATCACATTTAAAAAATATTCTAAAAAAAGGCACTGAAAAAGCTAGTATTAAAGCTGAGGAAAACCTGAAGAATATACGTGAAAAAATTGGTTTGATATAATATAAAGCCCTAATGATACAAACTGAATCTACACCAAATCCAGACTCTCTAAAGTTTTTGTCTGAAAAGACATTATCAGCTACAGGAACAGAGGAGTTTCAAAAAAAAAACGAAAGTGAAATAAATATTCCCTTTATAAAAGAACTATTAAATTTTAAGGGAGTGGAATTGATTTTGTTATCTGAAAAATTTCTATCTGTTAAAAAAACTAAAGAAGTTTCATGGAATGAACTAAAACCCATGATTATTTCGCATTTAAACGACTATTTTGAGAAAAATAGTGGACCTATTTTAGGGGAAAATAAAAAAACAGCTAAAAACACCGATAATAATGAAACTGTGAATAAAATAATTGAAGTTTTAGATACAAAAATACGGCCAGCTGTGGCAAGAGATGGGGGAGATATAAAGTTTAAATCCTTTGAAAATGGAGTAGTAAAAGTTCAGTTGCAAGGAAGCTGCTCAGGTTGTCCTAGCTCTCTTATGACTTTAAAACAAGGGGTTCAAAATCTTTTGAAACATTACGTTAAAGAAGTTAATTCAGTTGAGGCTGTACAATGAAAAAGAAACTAAGTTATAGAGATAAGCTAATAGAACTTGCTTATATTTATGATGTTAAAGAAATAAAAGATTATGAAAAAAGAAGAAAACATCTAACTTCTGGCCAATTAGAACTTATTCTAAAAAAAAATAAAATAACGATTCCAAAAGATTTTAAAGCAAATTTTATAAGAGATAATTTTGTAAAACCTTTAGTAAAAATTAAATCTAATCTGGTAGAATTTAGAGAGAATAAGATTAAAGATAAAAATAGAGCAATAAGAAAATTAGAAAACTTTAAGCTTGATAGCAGTAGAAAAATTGGAAGAGTTTTTAAAGACTCTTGGAAACAACTTGGTCAAATAGGTTTAAATTTTCTGAATATAATTCCAAAACTTGGTAAGGTAATTTACGAATTTTTTGGAAATTTATTTACTGATTTGTTTCATGGAATTTATGAGCAACAAATAGAGCCTCAAAAAGCAAAAAAAGTAATTATAGGTATTGCTTCCGTCGCAGTTATTTTAACTTTGGCATTTAGCAGTAAAAAATTTTTTTCAGACAACGAACTTGTGAAAAAACCCGTAATTAAAAATGAAATAAAAAAACCTGAAGTTAAAAAAGAAGTAAAAAAGTCTGAGCCTAAAAAATTGGACCAAAAACAAGAAGAGAAAAAACCAAAAGAAAAACAAAAACTTGAGGTTAAAAGAAAAAGTGTTGATGAAGTAATTTTACCTAATTTAAATTTAAAAACAGAAACAGTTTTAAATCTTTTTAAAGACGTTGAGTATGATTTAGGTAAAGTTCGTGCTCAAAAATTAGTTAAACCAATTTACTTTACTCAATTTCCTAGAGACTTGGATGCTCTGCAAAGCACGAAACTTAAGAAGGAAACGTTCATTAAAATAGTTTTACCTCTAATAGTTGCTGAAAATGAAAGAATACTCGCTGACAGAAAAAAATTATTGATTATAGGTGAAAAAAAATTCACAACTGATTTAGAAAAACAGTGGTTAAGGCAAAAATTATTAGAATACAAAGTGAAAAAAGGAGACCTTGAAGAATTAGCAAATAGAATGGATATTATTCCGACTTCAATCGCATTAGCACAAGCAGCCAAAGAGAGTGGATGGGGAACATCAAGATTTGCTCTGGAAGGAAACGCTATTTTCGGTCAGTGGACTTGGAGCGGCCAAGGTATAGCACCATTAGACAGAGAGAGTAATAAAAATCATAAAATTTTAAAATTTCCTATTCTGAGAGCCTCAGTAAAAGCTTATCAAAATAATCTAAATACTCACAAAAGTTATTCTAAATTTAGAAATAAAAGATCTGTATTAAGAGATAAAAATAAAAAAATTAGAGGATTAGAATTAACAGAAACTTTAAATAATTATGCACAAACAGGTTCTGAATATACAAAAATATTAAATCAGATAATTAAACAAAATAGGTTAATGGATTTCGAACCCGTAAAATTAGTAAATTCAGTCAAACAAATTGAACTAACCTCTTAAATTATTCTTCACCTATTACAAATTGAATACCTAGCCATCTCCATAATCCACTAGGGTCTCTTAGTGAGCAGTTAATCCTCCCTCTTTCCCCTACAAATTTTTCTACAATATTTATTTTAAGTGTATTTTTATTTTCAAATTCTATTTTAGAATTTCTCCATTTATTTCCTTCATTGGAATAGCATCCTACTGATTCAATATTCTTTATATTTTCATAAAATTCTATTTTTACACTAGGAGGGTTTTTATTTTGTAAAAGATATTTTTCTTCGGGGAAAATTTTTTTATATTTAAAGGGTAAAGTTTTAGTTAAAGATTTAAATCTTTTTATTTCTCCATATTTTTCATTAATCGGATATCTTGGTAATTCAAAAAAATCTTTTGTTTCATCCATTACACCAGAGTGTTGTCCAAAGGCATATTTAAAGCCAAAATCTTTTATAATATTTTTAAAGTTATTACTATATTCACCAAAGGGATAAGAAAAAAAATCAGAATTTTTTCCAAGATTTTTTTCAAAAATAGAAATTGATTTAGCAATATCTTCTTTTATCAACTCATTACCTTCATCTGCTAGATACTCGTGTGTATGACTATGGTTTCCTATTTCAACAAAATCTTCTTTACTAATTTCTTTTATTTGATCCCAAGTCATATAATTAAAAGCACCTATTTCTCTAGTACTTACGAAAAGTATAAAAGGTATTTTCTTATCTTTAAGAATTGGCCAGGCATTTTTATAAAAAGAGAGAAATCCATCATCGATAGTGAGAAGAATTTTTCTCTGTAATTTGTTATTTTTTAATTCATTTTCAAATTTTTTAGGATTTATAAATTTTATTTTTTCTTCTTCTATAATTTTTAAATGTTGCTTAAAATCATTTATTTTTATATTTGTAGAAGGATATTTATTTTCTTCAAATCTATGATACATCAAAGAAATCAGGCCAAAATCATCAATTTCATTAGATTGATTATTTGAATATAAATTGTTTTGAAAAGATATAATAATTATTAATGTATAAATGATAAAAGATTTTTTAATTTTTAGTTTCATAGGGGAAGAAAATAAAATCGGTTTGAAGATTAGTAGCAATTTTTTCACTCATGATTTTGACAAAAAAACTGATAACGATCAGTTAGTATTGACTGTATTAAATATGTTTAAAAAACACAAAGTAAATATTGATAATAACTTTTCCATATTAGTTAATTGTGGTCCTGGTAGGTTCTCTTCCTTGAGAGTATCTTTGGCAGTGGCTAAAGGAATTAAAATTACCAATAAAGTTAACCTATATGGTTTTATCAACTCAGATTTAGGGCAATTTAACCTTGCTAACATTGAACTTTTGATTAAAAAAAAATTAATACAAAAAAATTTGATTAAACCAATATATTTAAGTTAAATTAATTAATATGAATGTAATTGAGGAAAAATGTCAAAAAAAAGGTGTTAGACTAACTGATCAGAGAAAGACTATAGCCAAAGTGTTATCAGAGTCTAAAGAAGTTTATGGCTCAAAAGATCATCCAGATGTAGATGAACTTCATAAGAGAGTATCTCAGTTAGATAAAAAAATCAGTATCGCTACAGTTTATAGAACAGTAAAATTGTTCGAAGAGTCAGGAATTTTAGAAAAACACGATTTTAAGGGTGGCAAAGCAAGATACGAACCGTCTCTAGACGAACATCATGATCACTTAATCGATATTAATAGTGGGGAAATTATAGAATTTGTTGATAATGATATAGAAAAACTTCAAAAAGAAGTAGCAAAAAAACTTGGTTACAAATTGGTAGATCATAAATTAGAGCTGTATGGTTCAAAAATAAAAAAATAATTTGCAAAAAAAAATTTTCATCAAAACACTTGGGTGTCAAATGAACGAGTACGATAGTAATCGTATTTTTGACTTAACAAAGAAGATTAGATACGAACCTACAAAAAATTTGAACGAAGCGGATTGTTATATTTTAAACACATGTCACATAAGAGAAAAGGCAACAGACAAAGTTTATCATGATATTGGAAGACTAAAAAAGAATTTTAGAAATAAACCCAAGCCCATTGTATTAATTGCTGGCTGCGTAGCTCAAGCAGAAGGTTCCATACTTTTAAAAAAGGAAAAATATATTGATGCTGTTATAGGCCCACAGTCTTACCATAAAATTAATGATACGATTTTAAATTTAGAAAAAAAAATATCACCTATAGATGTCACTGAGTTTGACGTTATTGAAAAATTTGACACTTTAAATTCTTTTAAAAATACAGATAATAAAATCTCTTCTTTTTTAACCATTCAAGAAGGATGTGATAAATTTTGTAAATTTTGTGTTGTTCCTTATACACGTGGAGCAGAATATTCGAGATCTTTGAAGGAGTTGATTTCGGAGGCTAATCAATTAGCAGAAAATGGTGCAAGAGAAATTATTTTGTTAGGACAAAATGTAAATGCATATAATTTTGAGGGAAACAAACTTTCTGATTTAATTTTAGAAATTTCCAAAATCAGAGCTTTGAAAAGAATTAGATATACCACATCACATCCAAAGGATTTTACAGAAGATTTAATCGAGGTACATAAAAATTGTAAAAAGTTAATGCCATTAATTCACCTACCTGTACAAAGTGGTTCTAATAAAATATTAGAAGCAATGAATAGAAAGCATAAAGTCGAAGAGTATTTAGAAATTTTAAAAAAACTTAAAAAGGTTAAGCCCGAAATAAAATTTTCAAGTGATTTTATAATTGGCTACCCTGGAGAAACAAATGAAGATTTTAATAATACGATTAAATTAATAGAACAAATCGGTTTTATTAATTCCTTTTCTTTTGTATTTAGTGCAAGACCAGGGACGCCAGCTTATGATTTAGTTAGAGTAGACGAAAAGGAGGCCAAGAATAGATTAATCGAATTTCAAAATATTGCAGAAAATGTAAAAACCAGATACAGAAAAAAATTAATAAAAAAAACGGTAAATGTTTTATTTGAAAATAAGATGAAAAGTGGAAAAAGATATTTTGGAAGAGACGAACATTTCAATGCAATCATTGTAGAAAGTGAAGATGATTTAACGGGTAAGATTAAAAATGTAAAAATTTTAAAAGGAAATCAGAATACGATGTATGGAGAAATTGCCTCAAATTTAGATAAAACTAATTATGCCGCTTAAATAAATGTCTGAATTAAGTAAATTAGAACAAAATTTAATCATAAAAAAAATTGATAAAGAAACAGTTAATATATCAATTAATAATAATGAAATGTTAATGGCAATTGTTGGTCAGTTCGATCAGAACTTAAAAGATTTATCTAAATTAACAAATACAGATGTATACTTTAGAGGTAATTCTATAACATGCAAAGGAGATAAAGAAAACTTATCTGTTTTTTGTGAAGCAATAAAATTTCTAATAAATAAATATTTTTTAACGAATATCATTGAAAAAGAGGATATACTTTTGTCTGTGAAAAAAAATTTAGAAGTAGAACAGTCCAACGTAAAAAGTTTTAAGCAGTTAATTAAAACTCCAAAAAAATCAGTTATAGCAAGATCTGAAAAACAATCAGAATACATAAAAGCTTTGAAAGAAAACGATATTGTTATGTCTCTTGGACCCGCAGGTACTGGTAAGAGTTTTTTAGCCGTTTCAGTTGCAATAACTTTATTAATGGAAAAAAAAATTGATAGAGTAATATTATCTAGACCAGCCGTTGAAGCTGGTGAAAAATTAGGTTTTCTACCTGGAGATATGAAAGAAAAAGTAGATCCATATTTAAGACCTTTATACGATGCATTATATGAACTTTTTGGTGCAGATAAAATAGATAAAAAAATTGAAACAGGGGAAATTGAAATTGCTCCTTTGGCTTTTATGCGAGGAAGGACACTTAAAAACTGTTATGCAATTTTAGATGAAGCACAAAATGCTACTGAAACACAAATAAAAATGTTTTTAACTAGAATTGGAGAAAATTCCAAACTAGTTGTAAATGGTGACCCAACCCAAGTAGATTTAATTAATAAAAAAGATTCAGGTTTGATTAAATCAAGAAATATTCTTCAAAGCCTTAAGGAAATTAAAATAATAGAATTTGATCACAATGATGTAGTAAGACATCCGTTAGTATCTAAAATCATTAAGGCTTATCAAAGTAAAAGCATTGATGATAAAAATTAATGTAATTACAAATAATGCTAGCTGGTTGCAGTATATTAAAAAACCAAGTAATTATCTTGATAAAAAGATTAATAAAATCAATTTAAACAACAAACAATTTAAAAAAAATTTTTTTTTTTGCACTTTATTATTATCTAATAATAAAGAAATTAAATATCTTAATAATAAATTTAAAAAGAAAAATCGAGCAACAGATGTATTATCTTTTCCTTTTCAAACGAAAAAAGATCTAAAAAAAAAAATTAAGCAAGAAAGGGAAATATATCTTGGGGATATTATTATTAATTTAAACAAGATCAAAAATAAAAACAAAATAAAAAAATTTATAATTGAATTTGATCGTTTATGGATACACGGTTTAGTCCACTTATTTGGCCATGATCATAAAACAAACAAAGACTTTTTTTTAATGAACAAAATTGAAAAAAAATATCACAATTTAATAAATGGTTGAGAAATACTTAAATAATCGTTTTTTCATATTATATTTTTTCCCATTTATAATTGGTTCACTAACTACATTATCTTTTGAACCATTTAATATTACGATAATAAATCTAATTATTTTCCCAATTTTTTTTTACTTAATAGTTTTCATCAATAAAAAATCTAAAGTTGTTTATAGAAAAAAACCACATAAAAAAAATTTATTTATTTTTGGATTAATCTTTGGTTTTGGATTTTTCATTAGCAGCATATCTTGGATCACCAACTCACTTACATTTGATGAAAATTTCAAATTTTTAATTCCATTTGCATTGACGGTAATTCCATTATTTTTAGGATTGTTTATAGCTTTACCTATTTTATTGGTTGGGCCATATTTAAAATTTAATCTTTCATCCATATTTCTTTTTTCAGCAAGCTTAGCTGCCTCAGATTATCTAAGAGCAAAAGTATTAACAGGTTTTCCTTGGAATTTATGGTCTTATAGCACGTCATGGGCTAACGAAATATTGCAAATTATAAATCTAATAGGTCTATTTTCTTATAATCTTTTAGTAATAACTTTATTTACTTTTCCTGCCATTATTTTTATTAATAAAAGTCGAACTAGAAAAATATCATTAATTTTTTTATCTTTAACTTTAATTTTTGGTTTATATATTTTTGGAAATTATGAAATTAACAAAAATAAAAATCTTATTAATAAAATTGATGAAAAAATATTTGTAAAAATTATATCACCTAATTTTGAATTAAAATTTGATTTAAGTAGTGAAGAAATTGAAGAAAGATTTAAAAAATTAATTAGATACAGTGATCCAAAAAAAGACAAAAAAACATTATTTATTTGGCCAGAAGGTGTTTTTAGTGGTTATAGTTACGATGAAATATTAATTTTTAAAAAATTAATCTCAAATAATTTTTCAAAAAATCATTTTATCTTATTTGGAATAAATAAATTAAATCCCAAAAATGGTGGTTTTTTTAACAGTATGGTGATTGTAAATCATGAATTCGAAATAATTCAGAGCTACAATAAAATAAAACTTGTTCCTTTTGGTGAATTTTTACCTTTTGAAAGTCAACTAAATAAGTTTGGTCTAAAAAAAATTACAGAAGGTCACGGTTCTTTTTTAAAAGGACATGAAAATAATAATCTTAAAATAGATAGAGTTAATATCTTACCATTAATTTGTTATGAAGTTATTTTTACCAGTTTAATACAAAAATCTGAGGAAGACACAAATCTTATAATTAATATTTCTGAAGATGGATGGTTTGGTGACTCAATCGGGCCAGACCAACATTTTGCTAAAACGATTTTTAGGGCTATAGAAAATAATACTTTTCTGATTAGATCGGCAAATAAGGGCGTCAGTGCTATAATTGATAATAATGGTAGTATAATTAAAAAATTGAATAGAAAAGAGGTTGGAAGTATTGAATTTGAGGTGCCGTTAATAAAAGCAAATAAAGTTAAAAATGATTTGATCTTTTTTATGCTTTTAATTACATATCTTTTAATTTTTCTTATTAATAAAAAAAAAAATGCACAATAACAAATACCTATTTACAAGCGAGTCTGTTTCAGAAGGTCACCCAGATAAAGTTTGTGACAGAATTTCAGATATGGTTGTAGACTCGTATTTGTCTAAAGACCCAGTTTCAAGAGTGGCTTGTGAGACTTTAACAACTACAAACAAAGTTGTATTAGCTGGTGAAACTAGAGGTCCAAAAATTGATAAAGAAGAGTTAATTACTAAAGTAAGAAACTGCATAAAAGATATTGGATATGATCAAGAAGGATTTAGTTGGAAAACCGCAAATATAGAAACATTTTTACACGAACAATCAGCAGATATAGCTATGGGTGTAGACTCAAAAGATAACAAGGATGAAGGAGCTGGAGATCAAGGAATTATGTTTGGTTATGCCTGTAACGAAACCGAAGAGTTAATGCCTGCTCCGATACATTATTCTCATAATATTTTAAGATTAATGGCTGAAGATAGAAAAAATGGTAGCTTGAAAGGTATAGAACCAGACTCAAAAAGCCAAGTGAGCATGTTGTATGAAAATGAAAAACCTGTGAAAGTTACTTCAGTTGTTATTTCTACACAACATTCTAAAGATTTAAATCAAGATAAGGTTAGAGAAGTAATTATGCCTTATATAAAAAAATCTATACCAGAAAATTTTTTAAAAGATCTTGATCACAAAGAAATTTATATAAATCCCACAGGCCAATTCATTATAGGAGGACCTGATGGCGACACCGGTTTAACTGGAAGAAAAATTATAGTCGATACCTACGGAGGTGCTGCACCACACGGAGGTGGAGCTTTTTCTGGAAAAGATCCTACAAAGGTTGATAGATCTGCGGCGTATGCTTCAAGATATTTAGCAAAAAATATTGTAGCCGCAGGTGTTTCAGAAAAATGCTTAATTCAACTTGCTTATGCAATTGGTGTTTCTAAACCTTTATCAGTATTTATTAAATTAGCTAACGGCGACGAAAACAAAATCGAGGAAGTAAAAAAAATAGTCGATAAAAACTTTAATTTATCACCTAGAGGCATTAGAGAAATGTTAAAATTAAACAACCCAATATATGAGGTCACGTCCTCATACGGTCACTTTGGTAGAAAGCCAACAAATAAAGGTGAATTTTCATGGGAAAAAACAGACAAAACGGATTTATTTAAACTGTAATCTTGAAAAAACCATAATTTTCTTCTAAATAACACTTAATCAATTGAACTTTCAAAATGGGCACTAGCCCATTTTTTTTTAGGGATAATAAAATGTTAAATAGAGGGTTAGATAAGTTAGAACTTTTAAGAATCGTAGAAGCTGTAGCAAACGAAAAATCTATAGATAAAGAACTTGTAATAGGTTCAATGGAAAGTGCTATTCAAAAAGCGGCTCTTACCAAGTTTGGTAACGATAATAATATTGAGGTTATTATTGATAGAGAAACCGGCGAAATAAAGATTCAAAAGGTCTTAGACATTGTTGAAAAAATTGAAGACCCAGCTAGGGAGATAACATTGAAAGCTGCACAAAAAATTGATCCAAACAATTCAAATTTAAAAGTTGGAGAAAAAGTTTTTGAAGAATTGCCCCAAATAGATTTTGGAAGAATAGCTGCACAAAGTGCCAAGCAAGTTATAAGTAGCAGAGTAAGAGAAGCAGAAAAAAATAGACAGTATGATGATTTTATTGAAAAAGAGAGTCAAATTTTAAGTGGAATTATTAAAAGACTAGAATATGGAAACGTAATAGTCGATTTAGGTAAAGCAGAGGGTGTCATTAAAAAAGATGAACTAATACCAAGAGAAATTTTAAAAACAGGCGACCGTGTCAAGGCTTACTGTTATGAAGTTCGGAAAGAACTAAAAGGTCATCAAATTTTTTTATCTAGAGCACATCCACAGTTCCTAGCAAAATTATTCTTTCAAGAAGTGCCAGAGATCTATGAGGGAACTATAGAAATTAAATCTGTTGCAAGAGATCCGGGAAGCAGAGCAAAAATTTGTGTACATTCTCAAGATTCATCAATAGATCCAGTAGGTGCCTGCGTTGGAATGAGAGGTAGTAGAGTTCAAACTATTGTTAATGAATTGCACGGGGAAAAAATTGATATTATCAAATGGACAGAAGATTTACCCACTTTAATTTCTGAGTCACTTTCTCCAGCAGAAATTCAGAGAGTTCTTATAGATCAGGATAATAAGAGAATAGATATAATTTTAACAGAAGAAAACCTTAGTAAAGCTATTGGAAGAAGAGGACAAAATGTAAGGCTAGCCTCTAAACTTACAAATTATGAAATAGACATACTCACTGACAAAGAAGACTCAGAAAGAAGACAAGCTGAATTTAAAGAGAGAACTGAAACGTTGATAAAAAATTTAGAAGTTGACGAAACTTTGGGCCAACTTTTGGTTTCAGAAGGATTTATATCAATAGAAGAAATTGCTCAATCCAATCCAGAGGATATTTCTAAAATAGATGCCATAGATGAGGAAACAGCAAACGAATTAATTACAAGATCTAAAGAAACTTTAATTAAAGAAAAAGAGGCAGTAGCATTAAAATTGAAAGAGTTAGGTGTAGATGAAAAACTGATTAACCTCAAAGGTATGACGCAAGGTATGCTTGTAATATTGGGGCAAAAAAATATAAAAAAACTTAGTGATTTTGCCGATCTATCATCTGACGAATTGATCGGTGGTTACGATGAAATTAAAGGAAAAAAGATAAGGATTGATGGTTATCTTGAAGAGTTTTCTCTTTCAAGAAAAGAAGCTGACGACTTAATAATGTCAGCTAGAGAGATAGCGTACAAGTAATGTTATGGAAAAAGATAAAAAAAAAACACTCACAATCTCATCTGATCTAAAAAAGAAAATCGATACATCCTCTATTTCTACATCTGGTAAAAAATCTTTCGCGGTAGGGAAAAAAAAACCTTTTAGACCCAACAAATCTTTCAACAAACAATCTGTGGCACCAAATACTAATTTAAATCCAGACTCTAAGAGAAAAAATTTTGCTAGAAAATTTGTAGAACAGCAAGCAACTAAGGAGTTTATCAAAAAAGACAATAAACCAGCTGGAAAAAGTAAGTTAAAACTAAAAGGCCCAGTAGATAAACGCGATTTTAAACTTACAGTTTCAAGAGCATTAAATGTGGAAGAAATAGAGATAAAACAAAGAAGTTTGGCCTCTGTAAAACGTGCGAGACTTAAAGAAAAGAAAAAACCAGATAATGAAGAGAAAAAAGAATTTAAGAAAGTTATTAAAGAAGTAAAAATTCCAGAGCAGATCACCATTCAAGAGCTTTCAAATAGAATGGCTGAGAAATCTAGCGATATAATTAAATTTTTATTCAATATGAAGGTTGTAGCTACTATTAATCATAATATTGATAAGGATACAGCCGAGTACATTGTTAAAGAGTTTGGGCACAAACCAATTCTTGAAGAAGCACCATCCATTGAAGCTAGCAAATCTAAAGAAAAATTTGTTGGGGAAGTTAAGAATAGACCGCCAGTGGTAACTATTATGGGGCATGTTGATCATGGTAAAACCTCTTTGCTTGACTCTTTAAGAGATACGAATGTTGTTTCTGGTGAACATGGTGGAATTACACAACACATTGGAGCCTATCAAGTAAAAAATGAAAATGGAAAATTAATAACATTTATTGATACACCGGGCCATGCAGCTTTTACAGAGATGAGAGCAAGAGGTTCAAAAATAACAGATATTGTTGTTTTAGTTGTAGCTGCAGACGATGGAATCAAACCACAAACAGTTGAAGCAATTAAGCATGCTAAAGCTGCAAAAGTACCAATTATTGTTGCAATAAATAAATGTGATTTGCCAGATAAAAATATTAGTAAAATAAAGAATGAAATGATGCAATACGAGTTAATCTCTGAAGATTTAAGCGGAGACACTTTGTTTGTAGAAGTTTCAGCATTAAAAAAACTAAATTTAGATAAACTTAAAGAAAGCATTCTTCTTCAGTCAGAAATTTTAGATTTAAAAGCTTCTTATAGCGATAAAGCAAGAGGAGTTGTCATTGAGTCAAAAATTGACAAAGGAAAGGGACCTGTTTCCACAATTTTAATAAGTAATGGAAAATTAAGCAGAGGAGATTTTTTTATTTGTGGAGATACATGGGGTAAAATAAGAGCAATGATTAACTATGATGGTAAAATTGTAAATGAAGCTCTTCCCTCGATGCCAGTGGAAATATTAGGTATGAACAGCTCTGCTTACGCTGGTGCAGAATTTATGGTTACAGAAAATGAAGATGAGGCAAAAAAACTTTCAGAGTTTAGAAAAAATAATGCTGCTAAAAATAAAATTTTAGCAAAAGATAAAACAACTTTATTTGAAGATGTAAAAGATAAAGATGAATTAAATGTAATTATTAAATCGGATGTACAAGGTTCAAACGAAGCTCTTAAAATGGCAATAAATAAAATTGAGCACACGGAAGTAGAGTCAAAAATTATTTTATCAGACATTGGTATGATTAATGAGACGGACGTTTCACTAGCAAAAGCCTCTGAAGCTATTTTGATAGGCTTTAACGTAAAACCAAATAGAGAAGCAAAAAAATTAGCTGAAGAACAAAAAGTAGATATTAAATATTTTAACATAATTTATGAAGCGATTGATTATGTGGAAAAATGTTTATCTGGTCTTTTGGCGCCAGATATTAAAGAAACGGTACTTGGAAGTGCTGAAATTCAGAAAATATTTAAAGTATCAAATGCGGGTAAAATAGCAGGTTCAAAAGTAATTAGCGGAGAGATAAAAAGTAAATCGAAAGCTAGAATTATAAGAGATGGTGTAGTCGTTTATAATGGAGAAATTTTATCGATATACAGGGAAAAAAATCAAGTGAAAGAAGTTGGTACAGGTCTTGAATGTGGAATAAGCATCAAAGACTTTATAGATTTTAAAGAAAAAGACGTTATAGAGTCATATCTTGCAGAAAAAATACAAAGATCAATTTAAAAAAATGATGAGCAATCAATCTTCACAAAGACCTTTTAGTCAGAGACAACTTAGAGTTGGAGAACTAGTTAAACAAAATTTAGGTGAGTTATTTATAAGAAATGAAGCAAAAATACCTTCTATAAACTCTAAATTAATTACAGTCACAGAAGTTAGAATGACTCCAGATTTAAAAACAGCCAGAGTTTACGTAATTCCTTTGGGTGGAGTCGATACTAGAGAAACAGTTAGGATCTTGACGGAGTACTCACATCTTGTTAGAAGAGCCTTGTCTAAAAGGCTTGATATTAAGTTTCTTCCTAAACTCACTTTTGTTGAAGATAACTCATTTGAATATGCTGAAAAGATTGAGAAG
>MDTB01232164.1_pt1 | contig 14616 bp, 15 predicted proteins | sample 811161 | NCBI WGS metagenome assembly MDTB01 (sample SAMN05326650, study PRJNA326480) | marine metagenome | isolation source: seawater | place: Mediterranean Sea | collected 2009
ATTTGGTGCATTAGTTTGTAAGCCAAAAGACCCAAAATGCGGTATTTGTAATTTGAGAAAACCTTGTAAATATTTTAACTCTTCCAATAAAATAAAAAATTATAAAAAAAGAATGATTAGAAACAAAAATTATGACGTTTTTTGTTATATTAATAAAAAGAAACAAATAGCGCTTACAAAAAAAAATAATTTGGGATTTTTAAATAAGTTTAACTTGCCTCTCATAAAAGAAACTACTACTAAATCAAAGAAAGTAAATTGGAAATTTTTAAATAATTATAAAAACACTATCTCAAATATTAAATTAAATATTAATTTATATTATAAATTTTCAAATAAAATACCTTTAAACTTTAACTGGTATTCTATTGAAAAAAATAGAGAGTTTATTCCAACTTTTACAAAAAAAATATTCAAACAAGTATCAATTTTATTCTAATGAAAAAAAAAATAGCTATTATTGGAGCAGGCATTGCAGGATTAACACTTGCAAATTTATTTAAGATGAACTCAGATTTCGATTTTATGGTTTATGAAAAAGAAGAAAGCTTATCTTTAGAAGAAGGTTTTGGAATTCAGCTAGCAACTAATACCATTAAAATCTTAAATCACATAAATTTTAATAAAATAGATAATAAAAATATATTTCATCCTAAAATTTTAGATTTTTACAATATTAAAAATGAAAAAATATGCGATTTAAATTTGTCCAAGTTCAATAGTATAGAAACAAAATATACAACTCTGCAAAGATCAACTTTAATTGAATTTTTAAAGGAAGATATCTACACTCAGCATTTAAGATTTGGAAAAAAAATCAAGGAAGTTTCTGAGCTTAAAGATAAAATTTTACTAAAATTTAATGATAATACGAATGATCTTGTAGATTTTGTAATTGCTGCTGATGGAGTGTTTTCTAGTACGAAATCTTTTTTTGAAAAGAAAAAAGTAAAGCCAAAATTTAAAAAAGCAATTGCGGCAAGAGTAATATTAAATTCAAAGTCTGGACTTAACATTAATGATGAAAATATTAGTTTAATGCTTGGAGATAATAGTCACATCGTTCTTTATCCAATTAATAAAAAAAAAGAGTTGAATTTAGTTTGTATAATGAGATGTAAAAAATATAACCCAAATAACACAAAAGAATTAATTCAAAATTTAATTTTAAATCAAAATCCACAATTAAAAAAAATATTTGATAATGAAATTAAAACGTGGCCTTTATATTTTTCTCCAAAGATTCTTCCTTCTACTAATAAAAAGGTATTTTATATTGGAGATGCTTTTAATGGATTTTTGCCAACCCTCGCACAAGGTGCTGGTCAATCTATAGAAAGTGCTTTTGAAATATTTAATTTATTAAAAAATGATAAGTTAGACAAAGCTAATAGTTATTTTGAATTTAGATTAAAACGAGTAAACATTGTTAGAAAAAGATCAAATTTAAATTTTTTTGTATTTCATTTTTCAAGCTCAATTATGCAAAAAATTAGAAATATATTATTAAAATTTTTAGTAAAAAATGAATTTTTTATAAAAAGTTACTTAGGTAAAATTTACAAAAATTAGGATTGAGCTTCTGAGATAAATTTTTGTCTTAAGCTATCAATAACGACTGTGGATCCATTGATATTACAATGCCAATAGGTCCAACCATTATAGCTTTCTGCACCCATAATCGTTGCTGCTATTTTATGAATAGAACCTTCGGATTCTTTATATTTAATACTTCCATCTGCCATGATCTTAGCGTTAATCTTCTTTTTCGGATCAAATAGTGTAGTACCAGGCTTTAATATTCCAAGTTCTACAAGAGAGCCAAATGGTACTCTTGGTTTAGATTTATTATTTTCAAGAGTATCTAAATAGTCTTCTTCGATGATTTTAGTTTTATTTATTCGGTCGTTAGCAGCTTTAAAGTATTTTTTATCTTTTTCTATCCCAAAATATTTCCTATCTAACTTTTTAGCAACTACTGCTGTAGTTCCAGTCCCTAAAAATGGATCAAATATAGTGTCTCCTTTATTAGTTGTAGCTAAAATAATTCGATGTAAAAGAGCTTCGGGTTTTTGAGTAGAATGTACTTTTTTTCCATTTTTTTTTAATCGTTCTCTTCCATTACAAATTGGCATCATCCAATCTGATCTCATTTGCAAGTCATCATTTAAGCATTTTAGAGATTGATAATTGAAAGTATATTTAGATTTTTTATTTTTTGATGCCCAAATCAACGTCTCGTGGGCATTTGTAAATCGTGTTCCTCTAAAGTTAGGCATAGGATTATTTTTTCTCCAAATTACATCATTAAGTAGCCAGAAGTTCAAATTTTGTAAATGATAGCCTAGTCTAAAAATATTGTGATATGATCCTATTACCCAAATACTTCCATTATCCTTTAAAATTCTTTTACACTCCTTTAACCATGAATTACAAAAACTATCATAATGTTTGAAGCTATTAAACTGGTCCCACTTATCATTAACTCCATTTACTTTGCTTGAGTCTGGCCTAGTTAAAGTTGCTCCAATTTGCATGTTATAAGGAGGGTCAGCAAAAACTAAATCAAAAGATTTTTCTGGAATTTTTTTTATTTCCGAAAGACAATCTCCATTAATGATTTTGTTAAATATTTCTGACATTTCTTGATTCAACCTTAAATTGAATTTAGGGTCAAACTATTTAAAAAAAAAAAAGAGTTCTTTAGTGTCTTAAAGTCTCAGCTCGACAATATCTTGTGTATGGGTTTAAAACCTTTTCTATGATGAGATGTTATTCCAAATTTTTTAAGTCCATCTATATGAGCTTTAGTGCCATAACCAAAATTCCTCTCCCAGGCGTAATTCTTAAATTTTTTAGATAATCTTATCATTAGTTGATCTCTAAAAACTTTAGCTACAATAGATGCAGCACTTATGGATTTAATTTTTTCATCTCCATTAATGATGGTTTTAAATTTTTTTAAACCTTTTGGAGCAAAATTTCCATCAATCAAAACTAGTTCTGGATAGATTGATAATTTATCAATAGCTCGTTTCATAGAGAGTAGAGCTGCTTGAAGGATATTCAGTTTAAGTATTTCTTCAACTGAGGCTACACCAATAGCATAAGTTGAATTTAGTTTAATATGTTCTGCTATTTCAATTCTTTTCTTGAAAGGAATTTTTTTTGAATCTTTTATTAGTTTAATATTAATTGTCTTTTTGAGTATAACAGCTGCTGAAACCACAGGTCCAGCCAAGCATCCTCTTCCTACTTCATCTACACCAGCTGTAATCATTTGATTATTCTATTATATTTTAAGCTTTACTTTTTTTTCTCTAATCATTTTAAGGTCGACCCAGGCCATTTTTTTTTGAGCTGGTTGTCTCATTAAAAAAGCTGGATGAAAGGTAACAATTATTGAAGTTTTGCATTTTCCAATTATTTTTTCTATCCACTTGCCTCTTACTTTTGAAATAACTTCTTTTTGATTTATTATAGCGTTCATTGCAGAACTACCCAATAAGACTAATATTTTTGGATCAATAATTTCAATATGCTTTTTAAGATAAGGTAAGTATCTTTCTACTTCCTCAGCTGTTGGAGTTCTATTTTCAGGTGGACGGTAATTCACTAAATTAGTTATATAAACTTGTTTACGATCCAGGTTTATCGAAGCTAACATTTTATCTAAAAGCGCTCCAGCTCGACCAACAAAAGGAAGGCCTTCTAGATCTTCATTAGAACCAGGACCTTCTCCAATTAACATAATTTTTGCTTTAGGGTTGCCATCAGCAAACACAATATTAGTAGCATTTTTTTTTAAATTACAATTTTTAATGTTATAGATAGACTGTTTTAATTTCTGCAATTTTTCAGCTTTATCAGCTGGTAATTCAAAAGTATCTTTTTTATATCTATTGATTGCAGCATTATTGTAAATTAAATTATAGTTAATAAAGTTATAAAATTTTATTAACTTAATTGTTTTAGTATTAATTTTCTTTATCATGAAGTTTATGAATATTTTTAAATTTAAATTTAAGCTTATATTACAATTACTGTTTGTCATCATTTTTTTTGTCCCCCTTCAAGCTAAAAACATAGATAAATTTAATGAAGGAAATTATATTTCGAGTTATTTTTCAGGAATACTTCTTTTAAACGATAGTCAGTATGATGAGTCCTACAATTTTTTAAAAAAACTTAACGGTTTGGAAGAAAGTCATTTAAATTATCCCTTAAGATACCTTTATTCATTGATCAACCTAGGTAAATTTAATGAGGCTTTTAATTATTCAAAAAAATTAGAAAAGAAAAAATTAAGTAATTTTGAAAGTGACCTGATTATAGGCATTTACTATCTAAAAAATAGAAATCATGATTTAGCTAAAGAATACTTTTTAAAGTTAAAAAAAAGAAAAACCAATTCCATGCTTAATAATTTTATAACAAACTCTCTCTTGAATTGGATAAGTTTCAAAGAATTAGACTTAAATAGTGCCCAAAATAAAATTAATAAAGTTGACTCAAGGTTTGCAAATTTAAAGAGTATTCAAAATGTGTTTTTACACTGTTTCTATAACAGTCCAAAAACAGAAATTTATTTTGAAAAACTAATTTCAAATAAAAAAATAGATTTTTCTAGATACAACTATTTTTATGCTGTGCACCTTTCCAATAAAGGTAAAATAGATCAAACCAAAAAATTAGTAAGTTCTTCACTTGAGCTATACCCGAGAAACTTACTATTAAATCAATACAAGTTAGATTTACAGAATAACAAATATAAAAATAACTTTAATTGTCAAAATTTATCTAATGTCGTAGCTGAACTTCTTTATATCACTGCTAATGCTTTATCGTCTCAAAGAATTTATACTTTTTCCAATTTTTATTTAAATCTATCAAAATATTTAAATAATGATTTTTATTCTTTTGATACGCTATTGGCAGAAAATTTTTATAATATAGATGATTTTGCTCAAGCTAAAAAAATTTATAAAGAGTTAAGCAAGCATGGGGAAGCTTTTTTCTGGTATAGTGCTAAACAAAATGCAAAAATTTTTATAAGAGAAGATAAAAAAGAAAAAGCCTTAAAACTTATCGTAAATAGTTATAAAAAATTATCTCAAAAAAATATTTATTTAACATATGATTATGCAAAATTTTTAAAAAATAATGATAAATTTGAAGAGTCAATTAAAATATATTCTGAACTGATTAAAAAGATAAAAAAAACGCATCCTTTATATGCTGGCATAAAAGATGGAAGAGGGGTTTCATATGAAAGAATAGGTCAGTGGGACAAAGCAGAATTGGATTTACTTTCCTCATTAGACGCAAGGCCTGACCAAGCCTATGTTATTAACTATCTAGCTTATTCTTGGATTGAGAAAGGTATAAATATAAACCAGTCATTAAAAATGCTTGAAAAAGCAAATAATTTAAAATCAAATGATCCTTATATAATTGACTCATTAGGCTGGGCTTTATTCAAATTAAAAAGATATAAAGATTCAAAAAAATACCTTCAATCGGCAGTCGAATTAATGCCAGCTGACCCTGTAGTAAATGATCATTATGGAGATGCATTATGGAAAAATGGAAAAAAAATTCAAGCCAGATATTATTGGAATTACGTATTGAATTTGAAAGACACAGAAAAAGATCTTAAAAAGATTATAAAAAAAAAGCTAGTATCAGGTATTTAAAGCAAGATGATAATTAAATCCTTTTCAAAGATTAACCTGTCACTAAATATTACCAGAAAATTAAAAAAAAAAAGCTTGCATGATTTGCAGTCGTATTTTTGTCTAATAAATTTACATGATCAAATTAGGATAAAAAAAATTTCAGGTCAAAAAGATAAAGTAAAATTTCAAGGAAAATTTGCCAAGTATATAAAAAAAAAAAATTCTATAACAAATATTTTGACTGTATTGAGAGAAAGGAATTTAATCTCTAACTACTATTCAGTTATAGTAAATAAAAAAATACCTGTTTTTGCTGGGTTAGGTGGAGGAACTAGTAATGCAGTATATTTAGCAAAATATTTAACTAAAGATAATATTAGTAAAGATTTACTAAGAGCTTTAGAAAAAAAAATAGGATCAGATTTTAAATTATTTTTACAAAAACAAGGCTTTTTAGAAAATCTTGAAAGAATTAATAATTTTGGAAAGAAATACAAATTGCATTTTTTATTGGTTTATCCAAAAATAAGATGTTCCTCTCGAGATGTTTATTCAAAAGTAAAAAAATATTCTTCAAAATCAAATTTTAGTTTAAAAAAAATTAATAGTAAAAGTCGATTTATAGATTTTTTAATTGGGAAAAATAATGATTTACAATTAATTGTTACTAAAAAACATCCTATTATAGGGATGATAATTAGAGAAATAAGAAAAAATAAAGGGTGTTATTTTTCAAGAATAACTGGATCTGGATCTGTTTGTTATGGTGTTTTTAAAAGTAAAAAAGAAGCTTTTAATGCTTTAAAAAGAGTTAAGTCAAAATATCCAAAATACTGGTTTTCGGTTGCAAAAACTATTTAAATTTCTAGTTTTATGATATATCAAAATCTTAGAATTGGGGCATAGCCAAGCGGTAAGGCAGCGGTTTTTGATACCGCCATCCTAGGTTCGAATCCTAGTGCCCCAGCCAATAAAATATGTTTAACCCTAGCTTAATTCAGAAAATAAAAAATTTTTTTTCCCCTTTCTATAAAGATAATGATTTGAAATTTATTTTTAAAAAGTTAGAAGAGGGATCTTCTAATCAATCTAAAACAGCTATGTTTGTTGGTGGATGCGTTAGAAAATATTTGTCTTATCAGAAAATCGACGATATTGATATTGCAACATCGTTAACGTCAGATCAGATTAAAGAAAAGTTTAAAGATACAAAATTTAAAGTTATTGAAAGTGGAATTCAACACGGAACAGTAACTCTTATTTCAGATAAATTAAAAGTTGAACTTACTACTTTAAGAAAAGATATTAAAACTGATGGTAGACATGCTGAAGTAGAATTCATTGATAGCTGGGAAGAAGATTCTAATAGAAGAGATTTTACAATTAATGCAATTTATTTAGGAATAAATGGAAAAATATTTGACCCTCAATTAGGAGTAAAAGATCTAAAAAATAGTAAAGTCAAATTTATTGGGGATCCACATAAAAGAATAGAAGAAGATTATTTAAGAATTATACGGTTTATAAGATTTTCATTAGAGTACAAAAATGAAATAGAAAAAATTACAATTGAAGCTATAAAATTAAATTTAATTGGAATAAAAAAAATTTCTAAAGAAAGAATTTTAACTGAGTTATTTAAGATTTTACGTACAAAGAATTTCATAAAAATAAATGATAATTCACTTTTAAAAGAAATATTTTTACTAATCTTTCCTGAGTTAAAATATTTATCAAGACTCAACAAATTAAACGAAATTGATGATCAAACTGTTTTTGATAAAAAAACTCTTTTGGGGATTTTATTAATTGATGGAACAAATAATCATGAATATTTTTCACATAAATATAATATTTCTAACGATCTAAAGAGAAATCTTAATATTTTAGCCAATAACTTTACAAATTTAAGTAAAACAAAAAAATTTTTTCAAAAAGATTTAAAAAAAAATATTTATTTTTTCGGAAAAAACCACTTAAAAACTTTAAATTTGATTAAATTTTTAGATAATAAAAAATTAAAGATTCAAGATTATTCGAGAACTTCAAAATTAATTGACAAAATGTCCTTACCTAAATTTCCTTTCGATGGAGATTATTTAAAAAATAGGGGAATGAAACAGGGAGAGTATATAGGAAAAGTTTTGAAAATTTTGGAGGAGGAATGGCTTAATAATGACTTTAAAATTTCAGACCAGAAAATTTCTCAGATAATTAATGATAAAAATAACTATATGTAATTAACTTCTTTGATTTCAAAATTTCTCTCTCCAGAAGGGGTGCTGACACTAACTATGTCATTTTTATTTTTACCTATTAAAGCTTTACCAATAGGACTCTTGTAAAAAATTAAATTTTTAGAAATATCAGCCTCATCTTGTCCCACCAATCTGTAGGAAATTTCTTTATTAGTGTCTAGGTCTTGAGCTTTAATGGTTGAGCCAAAAATTACTTTACCCTTATTTTCAATTTTTGTGACGTCGATAACATTTGCTCTAGCTATTAAATCGTTTATCGTTAATACACGACCTTCAATTAATCCTTGTTGATCTTTTGCAGCGTGGTATTCAGCGTTTTCTTTTAAATCCCCATGCGACCTTGCTTCAGCTATTGCAGCAACTATTTTCGGCCTCTGAACATTCTTTAAATTTTCTAATTCTGATTTTAAATTTTCTAAACCTTTAACTGTAATTGGTTCTTTATCCATAATTTATTCCCAATTTGCTTGTAGAGGTAAGGACATTAAAATTGAGTCTGTATTTCCACCTGTATTTAAACCAAACTTCGTACCTCTATCATATAAAAGATTAAATTCAACATATCTTCCTCTTTTTAAAAGTTGTTTCTTTTTATCTTTTTTTGTCCATTTTAAATTTTTTTTTCTTTTAATTAGTTCTTTTGAAATATTTATAAATGTTAAACCTAGATCTCTAATAAATTTAAAGTTGTTATTCCAATTTTTGGTTTCATAGTCAAAAAAAATTCCACCAATTCCTCTTGCTTCATTTCTATGAGGCAAATAAAAATATTCATCACATTTTTTTTTATAATTATTGTAGTTTTTTTTATTTTTCAAACAAATTTTTTTGAGTTCTTTATGAACATATAATTTTTCTTTTTTGTCTTCATAGCTTGGTGTTACATCCATTCCACCCCCAAACCACTCTTTTGACGTAACAATAAATCTTGTATTGAAATGAATTGCAGGTATTTTAGGATTCTTCATGTGCGCTACTACGGAAATTCCAGAAGCCCAATATTTTCCATCTTTGTTAGCACCTAATATTTTTGATCTAAATTCTTTTTTAAATTTTCCAGAAACTGTAGATTTATTAACTCCGACTTTTTCAAATAAATTTCCCCTCAACATCAAATAAGAAGTTCCACCTCCTTCTTTCTTATTATCTTTGTACCAGTCTCTTCTGATAAATCTTTTTTTACCTTTTTCTAATAATTCAAATTCTTTACAAATTTGACTTTGTAAATAATCAAACCAACTATCAGTTATTTTTTTTTTAAACTCTGTGTCTATCATTTTGTTAGAAAATTATTTTGTCTTAAAGCTTCAGATACGACTATAGCAGCTGTCGTTGCAACATTAAGAGATCTAGTTTTTTTATCAATTGGCACCTTTAATTTAAACTTTATTGATTCATGAAAAGATTCTGGAATTCCACAACTTTCCCTACCAAATAAAAGCATATCATCTTTTTTAAACTTAAATTTGTGATATAATTTTTTAGCTTTAGTTGTCATCAGAACTATTCTTGAATTTTTGTTTTTTTTCATAAACATATTATAATCCTCGTATCTAAAAATTTTACTTAATCCAATATAGTCCATTACCACTCTTTTAAATCTAGAATCGTTTAAATCAAATCCGCATGGTTCTATAATATGAACATTTACGTTAAAGCATGCGCTAAATCTAAGAATTGCAGCTGTATTTTGAGGTATGTCAGGTTTATATAGAACTATGTGCATTATTATCGCTTAATTTACTTAATTTATGTGTCATTCTGACCCTGGAAAATAGAATAATTTAGTTTTATTAAATATTTGCATTATAAACACTTACATAAATGAGCAAAGAAGAAAAAGTAAACAGAAGAGATTTTTTATTTACAGCCAGCTACACAGTCGGAGCTGTTGGGTTAGGAGCTGTCGTATGGCCTTTAGTGCACCAAATGAATCCAGATAAAGCCCAACAAGCGCTTGCCACAACTGAAGTTGATATTAGTCAAGTTGAACCTGGAAAGTCTATAACTGTCTTGTGGCGAGGAAAACCAGTTTTTCTTAAAAGAAGAACTGTAGAAGAAATTGCTGAAGCAAGATCAGTTAATTTACAAGATTTGCCAGACCCTCAAAAAGATGAAGAGAGAGTTAAAGAAGGCAAGGATGAATGGTTAGTAATGCTAGGGGTATGCACTCACCTTGGGTGTGTTCCATTAAAAGACAAAGGAGATTATAAAGGCTGGTTTTGTCCATGTCACGGTTCTCATTATGATGGCTCTGGCAGAATTAGAAAAGGTCCAGCACCAAAAAATATGGAGATACCTAAATTTGAATTTGTTAATAACAATACAATTAAAATAGGATAATAATTTTTATGAGTGATCACGAATATACCCCTAAATCAAAAGCTGGAAAATGGTTTAACGATCGTTTACCATTATTGACATTAGGATCTCATTTAACAGACTATCCTACTCCAAAAAATTTAAATTATTGGTGGACTTTTGGTGGAATACTAACTTTTTGTTTACTAACTCAAATTATTACTGGAATAGTTTTGGCTATGCATTACGTAGCGCATGCCGACTTAGCATTTGCAAGTGTAGAACACATTATGAGAGATGTAAATTTTGGGTGGTTAATAAGATATATTCACAGCAATGGTGCATCAATGTTTTTTCTTGCAGTTTATATACATATTTTTAGATCTCTATTTTACGGCTCATATAAATCACCAAGAGAAGTAATTTGGATTATTGGTTTAATGATCTATGTATTAATGATGGCTGCTGCATTTATGGGTTATGTTTTACCTTGGGGTCAAATGAGTTTTTGGGGAGCTACAGTTATAACAAATTTATTTAGTGCTATACCTTTAGTTGGAGAGAGTATTACCACTTGGTTATGGGGAGCTTACTCAGTTGATAATCCTACTTTGAATAGATTTTTTAGTTTACATTATCTAATACCATTTTTAATTTTAGGTTTAGTAGTTTTACATATTTGGGCATTACATGTCCCAGGAAATAATAATCCAATAGGGATTGATATAAAAAAACCATCAAAAGATACCGTTCCTTTTCATCCTTATATAACTATTAAAGATACATTTGCTTTATTAATGTTTATGATAATTTTTTCAGGTTTTGTTTTTTTTACGCCAAATATTTTAGGCCATTCAGATAATTACATTCCTGCTAACCCGTTAGTTACTCCTGCACACATTGTACCAGAGTGGTACTTACTACCCTTTTACGCAATTTTAAGATCAGTTCCAGATAAATTAGGAGGAGTTATTTTAATGTTTGGAGCAATTTTTATTCTTTTTGTTTTACCTTGGCTAGATACTTCTAAAGTTAGATCTGCAGTATTTAGACCTATCTATAGACAGTTTTATTGGATTTTTGTGGCAGATGTTCTAATGCTAGGGTACATGGGGGCAATGCCAGCAGAAGGAACTTATTTAGTCCTAGCTAGAGTTGGAACAATCTATTATTTCCTTCATTTTATAGTTGTAATGCCAGTGGTAGGTATATTGGAAAAAACTGATCCAATACCAATGAGTATTTCAGAACCAGTTTTATCTGGTGGCGCTGAACTATCTTTAGCTAAGAAGGATAATGCAAAAATTTAATTTTAATAAATTACAGATTTTTATTTTAATAATTTTTTTCTCAATTAATCATTTGCATAGTGCAGAGTCGACTGATCCTATTAAAGTAAAATGGAGTTTTAAAGGTTTAACTGGCAAATTTGATAGAGCATCTCTGCAAAGAGGATTTCAAGTTTATAAAGAAGTTTGTTCTTCTTGTCATTCAATGCAATATCTTAGTTATAGAAATTTAGGAGAGCCTGGAGGGCCCGAGTTTTCTGAAGTAGAGGTAAAAGCTATTGCTGCTAGCGTAGAAATAGAGGATGGTCCAGACGATCAGGGAGAAATGTTTTCAAGGCCTGGAAGACCATCTGATAAGTTTAAAAGTCCGTACCCAAATATAAATGCCTCTATAGCAGCCAATGGAGGAGCGTACCCGCCAGATATGTCAGTTTTAGTTAAAGCAAGACCAGGCGGGTCGAATTATATTTATTCTGTGTTAATGGGATATGAAGAACCGCCCGAGGGCATAACATTAGATGATGGTGTTTATTACAATAAATATATGATTGGAAATAAAATAAAAATGTCATCACCGTTATCAGAAGGGATAATTGAATACACAGATGGGACAAACGCTTCAGTGGATCAAATGGCGAAAGATGTTACAACTTTTTTATCATGGGCAGCAGAACCTGAGCTTGAGGAAAGACACAGGACAGGAGTGAAGGTTATTATTTATTTAATATTACTAACTACTTTAGTTTATTTGAGTATGAAGAAAATATGGTCAAGGATTGACTCTGAAATATAATACATCTCCGTCTTTAACTACGTAATCTTTACCCTCTATTCTCAACTTTCCATTTTCTTTACATTTCTCAGAGCTACCAAACTTTATAAAATCAGCGCATGTCACGGCCTCAGCTCTTATAAAATTTTTTTCAAAGTCCGTATGAATCACGCTAGCTGCTTTAGGCGCTAGTGTATTTTTTTTTATTGTCCATGCTCTACTTTCTTCAGGGCCTGAAGTAAAAAAAGTATCTAAATTTAAAAGGTCATACCCTTCTTTGATTAGTTGGTTTAGACCAGTTTTATCAAGGCCAACTTCTTTCATAAAAGACTCTCGTTCACTTTTATCTAAACCCATTATTTGATCCTCTATATCGGCACAGATAATTACAACTTTTTCTTCAGAGTAATTATCTTTTATACTTTTTGTAAATTTGTTTCCAATTGAAACACTATCTTCATCAACATTACAAACAATTATTTTTGGCTTAATGCTTAATAGGCCCATACTAGATAAAAATCTATTTTCTTCCTCATTATCACTTGTTGTGTCTTCTCCTTTATCTAATTGAACTAATTTATTTTCTAGCATTATTATCTCTTTTTCACTAAGTAATTTCTTTTTACTTTTTTCTAATTTCTTTCGTATTATATCAATATCAGAGAGAATTATTTCTGTTTTAATTGTTTCTAAATCTCTAACAGGGTTTATCTCTGAATCTACATGAGTAATTTTATCAGACTCAAAACATCTGACTAAATGAATAATTGCATCTACCTCCCTTATATGAGCAAGAAACTTATTCCCTAAACCTTCTCCTTTAGATGCTCCTTTTACCAGGCCGGCTATGTCAACAAAAGTTATATTGGTATAAATTTTTTTTTTTGAATTAGACAATTTAGATAAATTATCCAGACGCTCATCCAAAACATCCACTATACCTATATTTGGATCAATAGTGCAAAAAGGAAAGTTTGCGGCTTCAGCATTTTTTGAGGCAGTTAAAGCATTAAATAAAGTAGACTTTCCCACATTAGGAAGTCCTACGATTCCACATTTAAAACCCATTAAGATTTTGATTAACCTTACTAGAAAATAAGTCTATTTTTTTGTCAATAAGAGTAGGAATTAATCTAACAATATTTTCAGTAATTTCTTGTATTTTATCTTCTTCATCTTCTTTAAAATCCTCCAGAACATGATTATTAACTTTCTTTTTAATCTTTGGATGACCAATACCCACTCTGACTCTTGAATAATCTTTTCCTATAAATTTATCAATTGACTCGATTCCATTGTGACCAGCACTACTTCCTCCAAACTTAGCCTTTATTTTTCCAAAATCAATATCCATATCATCATGAAAAACAAAAACATCTTTAGCTTCAATTTTGAAATAGTCTATCAATTCCTTAATCGCTGTTCCTGAATTATTCATAAAAGTTAAAGGTTTAATAGCATATATTTTTTTTGACTCGATGTTACCTGTTGTTAATAAACCTTTAAATTTTGGTTTTTGTTTTGATAATTTAAAGTGGAGATTAATCGCATCAATAATTTTGAAACCGATATTGTGTCTTGTATTCGTGTAATTAGAACCAGGATTTCCAAGTCCGACAAGTAAAAGCATATTAATTATTTTTTTTCAGCAGGTTTCTTTTCAGTAGCTTTTTTATCTTCAGATTTTTTATCAGTTGAGCCTTCTTTTCCTTTGTCATCTTTTTTTGCTGTATCTCCGTCTTTAGCTGCTACCTCTGCACCTTCGGCTGGAGCTTCACCTTCAGCACCTTCAGCTGCTACCTCAGCAGGTTTCTCAGGTTCTTTAATTACTGTAGGAGCTGCAACTGTAGCAATTACAAAGTCCCTATCAGTAATTGTAGGAGTTACGTTTTCAGGAAGTTTTACGGAAGATATTTTTATACTTGTTCCAATATCTGTACCAGTTAAATCAATTGTTATATCGTTAGGTATATTTTCGGCAGGACATTTTAATTCAACTGCTCTACGAACTATATTTAGAACTCCACCTCTTTTTAAGCCAGGCGAGTCAGAATGTTTAATAAATATTACTGGTATATCAATAACTATTTTTTTTCCAGAAACTATTCTCATAAAGTCAATATGAATAGGTTCATCAGAAACCACATGGTAAGAAACTTCACGAGGAAGAACTTTTTCTTTTTTCCCCTCTATATCTAGCTCAAGTACTTTTGATAAAAAAGTATCTGAATTAATTATGTCTCTAACATCTTTCTTTTCAATAGAAATTTTTTGATTAGGATTTTTTCCTCCATATAAAATGGCTGGTATAAATCCTG
>MDTB01004836.1_pt1 | contig 14615 bp, 16 predicted proteins | sample 811161 | NCBI WGS metagenome assembly MDTB01 (sample SAMN05326650, study PRJNA326480) | marine metagenome | isolation source: seawater | place: Mediterranean Sea | collected 2009
GGCGCGCCCTGGAGGATTCGAACCTCCGACCCTCGGTTTAGAAAACCGATGCTCTATCCAGCTGAGCTAAGGGCGCATTCTAAAACGTTATAATACAAATTAATTTTTAAAAAAGATTTTTTTTGAGACAATTAGCAATGTTAATATTTCAATCCTACCTAAAATCATGAAAATTATCAAAAAATACTTTGTAAACAATGTTAAATCAAAAAAAGTGAAGTCACTTATTCCATAAATATTAGAAGTTGTGGTATTCATAAGAGTAAGAATTGATAGTTTAAATGAGTTGGTAAATTCTATACCAGTCAAAGTTAGCAAAGAGCCTAAAAATAACATTGATAAAATGAAGAGCAATAAAGAAATAAAAATTTTATTAATTTCAGCATTATCGTAAAAATAATCAGAAAATTTCAACTTTATTATATTAATCTCTTTAGGTTTTACGTGGGATAAGAGTTCATTTACAGAAAACTTCAATAAAGTATAAATTTTTAAAAATCTTAGACCAGAACTAGATGAAAACAAAGATCCTCCTATAATAATTAAAATCAAAAATAAAAAACTATTGTCTGTTTCAAATGAATTCTTTGAAAAACCTATATTTGAAACACTGCTAGCTATTGATAAAAATAACTCAGTAAAGTTTTTATTAAAATTAGTAAATAATGTGAAAAAAGCAAGAACAATAATTAAATAAATTACTAAATATATGTCTTCTTGGTAAAAATTAATTTTTTTATTTTTTAAAAATAAAAGATTATAAATTAAAAAAAGACTAAAAAAAGAAAGTAACATTGATGATGATAAAACTATCTCTTTGATATTACTATTTAATATACTGTCTAAATTATTAATTGGTAAAAAACCACCAGATGAAATTATTGTAAAAGATAAATTCAATGAGTCTAGATATCTGAAACCTGAAATTTTCAATAGGACAAAAATAAATAACGTTAATGACGAATATAAAATAAGAATTTTAAATAATTGTTTTAACAATTCTGAATTACTTAAAAGAAAAAAATCTGTAAAAGTTTTTTTAAAATTTAAGTCAAATATTTCTATTAATATGATTATACTAAATAGAAAGTATAAGCCACCAACCCATTGGGACGAAGATCTCCATAATATTAAGCTTTGATCAATCTGATTTATGTTTTCAAATATAGAAAAACCGGTTGATGTAAAACCCGATATTGCTTCAAAATATGAATCTGTAAAACTAATGTCATAAATACTAAAATAATAAGGTGCGGAAATCAAAAGTGGTAAGAATAAATAACCAAATGCAATTACAATAATTTTTTCATAAATAGAAACTTTTTTAATATCCTTTTTCTTATAAAAAAAAATAATCGAAATCACCAATGATGGTATTAATGAATAAAAATAACTATTTAGATTCAAAAAGTGATTGAAGTAATTTGAGTATATTATGTTAATAAAACTAAAAATTGAAATTATAAAAGAAAAAATACCAATATATGTAAAACTAAACTTGCTCATCAAGATCTTAGAATGAACTAATTCTAAAAATATTTTCAACTAAAGATAATTGATCTCGTTTAGCAAGAAAAACAACGGTATCTTTATCTTTAAAAATAAATTCAGATGTTGGTATAATCACGTCATCTCCACGTAATATTGCCCCTATTCTAATTTCTTCAGGCAAATTAGAATTTTTTAAATCTTTGTTTACAAGTTCAGAAGTTTCAATAATTTCAGCTTCAATTATTTCATATTCACCATTTAACAATGAATAAGCTGTCTCAATTGATCCTTTATGTACGTGTTTTAATATACTTGAAACTGTGTTCATTCTAGGATCAATTAAATCATCTATTTTTAAAGAAGATTTTAGTAATGAATAATTTGGTTTATTAATTAAGGCCATTGTTCTTTTATCTTTAGAGAATTTTTCTACCAAGACACTTACCATTAAATTATCTTCATCATCATTGGTCAATGCAAGAACTGTTTCTATGTCATCAAGATTTGCTTCCTCCAATACGTCTTCGTCTAAACCATTTCCATTAATAATAATTGAGTTATTTAGCTCATTAGCTATAAACTCAGCTCTTTCCTTACTTTTCTCAATAATTTTAATTCGTGCAGACTCGAAAGATTGTTCTATATTTTTTGCTAAATTAAAACCTATATTTCCTCCACCAATTATTAAAATATTGGAAGATATTTTTTCAGTGTGTCCAAAAGCTAATAATGTTTTTTGCATATGAGCTGAATTAATTATAACGTATGCTTTATCATTTTTTAATAATATATCATTTTTTTTTAGGATTAAAAATTTTTCATCTCTAATAACACCTAAAATATTAGCTTCTAAATCTGAAAAATTTGAAGTTAATTTTTCTAAAGGTGTATTTATTATTTTACAATTTTCATCAACAAAAATTTCTAAAAGGCGAATTTTATTTTCAGCAAAATTCACATTATCCAAAGCACCTGGTGCCTCAAGTTTTCTTTGAATAGATTTAGCAATTTCTATTTCTGGTGAGATAATTACATCTATAGGTAAATTTTCCTTATTATATATTTGTGAAAATTTTGGGTCTAGATAATCTTTAGATCTAATTCTAGCAATCTTTTTTTGAATATTGAAAACTGAAAATGCAATTTGACATATTAACATGTTAATTTCATCATTTTTAGTTACAGCAATAATCATGTCGGCTTCTGAGGCATTTGCTTTTTCTAAAATCGATGGATACGTAGCTTTACCAACAATCGCCTTAACATCTAAGCTTTCATTTATTTTTTGTATATCATCTGAGGATTGATCAATGATTGTGATCGAATGATTCTGTTCTGCTAAAAGTTTTGCTATAGTTCCTCCAACTCTACCAGCTCCACAAATGATTATATTCATCTAATTGTAACCTTTCACACCAAGTATTTTTAATTTTCTATACAATGCTGATCTTTCCATACCTATAAAATTTGCAGTTTTTGATATATTTCCACCAAATTTATTTAACTGTGAAGTTAAATATTCTTTCTCAAAATTTATTCTGGCCTCTTTTAAAGGTACTGAAAGTGTGTTGTTGACATCGAACATATCGTTATTAGTTGGTTTTATGGACTCCTTAATTATATTTAAAATTTTTTCATTACTATTACCTGGTGACAAAATTGCTATTCTTTCAATTAAATTTCTCAACTCTCTAATGTTGCCTGGCCAATTATAGTTTACAAGATAATTATTATAAGTATCTAATTCTAATTTACTAATATTGTATGCTTCAGAAATTATAGTTGAATAATAGTCAATTAACAAAGGTATATCTTCCAATTTTTTATTCAGAGGATCAACCTTTATTTGAATTACATTTAATCGATGGAATAAATCTTCTCGAAAATTACCATGATGAATTTCATCTCTTATATCAGTTGTGGTTGAGCATACTATTCTCACATTGACATTTACATCATGATTACCATTAATTCTTCTAAATTTTTGATCAGTTAATACACGTAATATTTTTGATTGAGTTTCTAATGGAATTTCAACTACTTGGTCTATTAATAACGTGCCTCCAGAAGCTTTTTCTAATGCTCCATAAGAAATAGTACCATCATTTCTTTCCTCGCCAAATAATTCTAATTCGTATTTTTGCACATCCAAAAGTGCAGCATTTATAACAATAAACGGATTATTAGATCTTTTAGATTTATTGTGTATATTTCTAGCTATTAATTCTTTTCCACTTCCAGTAGGTCCATAAATTAATATTCTACTTTCGGTGTTAGACAATTTAATAATCTGATCTCTTATTGTTTCAATATTTTGACTCTTACCTATAAGTTCAAATGATTGAAAAAGTCTTGACTGGAGATTTTTATTTTCATTTTTTAACTTAAAATTCTCAACAGCTCTATTTACAAAGTTAATTAATCTTTCCTTATCAAAAGGTTTTTCTATAAATTCAAATGCACCTGATTGAAGAGATTTAACAGCCATTTCAATATTAGCATGACCAGAGATTATTATTACTGGGATATCTGAATTTTTTTTTTTGATATGTGATAATAATTCAATACCATCATTATCGCCCTTGTCTAATTTAACATCAATAATAGCAACATCAGGTAATTTTTTATCAATTTCTGTTAATGCTTGATTATAATTTGCGGCTATTCTTGTATTAAATCCTGCATCTTGAATAATATCCTTTAGAATTAATCTAATATCTGAATTATCATCAATAATTAATATTTCTGCTTTCATTTATTTAAAGGTAAATTAATTTCTACTGTTGCACCATTTTTATGATTTTTAAAATATATTGTTCCATTATGATCATTGATAATTTTGCTTACAATTGATAATCCTAAACCTGAACCTTTACTTTTTGTGGTATAATATGGTTTTGCGATTTTATTTATAGTTTTATCAGTAAAACCAACTCCATTGTCATTAATAGTTACATTTATATAGTCATTATTCGATTTAATTACTATGCTAATAATTTTATCAAAATTGGCGTTTTTTATAGTCTTTTCTTTCATGCTTTCAATAGAGTTTTTAATTATATTTAAAAAAACACGACTTAACTGTTCACCGTCGCAATTAAGTTCTAAGTGATCTTTTTTCTTATCAAATTGAAAATTAATTGTTTTATCTAGTTGTTCTAACAAAGTAATGTTATTTTCTAGAATCTTAATTAAATTATTTTTCTGAAAAATAGGTTTTGGCATTCTAGCAAAATCAGAAAATTCGTTAACCAGATTTTCAATTTGCTTAATTTGTTTAATAATAGTTTTTAAATAATTATCAAACTCAGCTTCATCATTTTTGTTATCAAAGTTTTGATATTTGCTTTTCAGTCTATCAATAGTTAGTTGAATTGGTGTCAAAGGATTTTTAATCTCATGAGCTAATTTCCTTGCAACATTCTCCCATGCCTCGTACCTTTCAGATAATAATAATTTATCTTGTTGCATTTTAAGTCTATCAATCATTAAATTGAAATTCTTATTTAAAATTTCTAATTCTTTGTCAGTTTTTATCTCAGGTACTTTTGCATCTAGGTTACCAAGTCCAATATCACTAGATGCTAAAATTAAATTATTAATAGATCTAAAAAAGCGAGAAGAAAAGCGTATTGCTATAGTGATTGATAAAAAAAGTAATAATGTTACGATTAATATATAAATTAAAATAAAAGATATTTGAATACCTGATCTTTTATCCTCTACAGTATAATAAAAGTTAATAGCTTCTTCCGATTCGGTTAAAAAGTTCGATATCTCAGAGTCGAGAAACTTAACTATATAAAGATAAGTGTTTTTGAATTCACTAAGCTTTAGTATAGCAGATGATTTATTTTCAAATGCATTAATTATTTTAAGTGGTCTAGTTTCGTTTAAAACTAAATTTAATGCTTTATTTTCTGGTGGTATAAAAATTACTGTTTCTGGTGATGAGATCAATTGATTACCATTAGAGTCAATTAGATGTATCTCATCGATATCCCTAACAATTCTTTGAGTTTGCATAATCTCACTAAATTTTTTTGGGTTGTCATAGTAAAAATTTACATATCTATTTAAATCAAAGCCTATTAAAGCAATATTAGAATCAATTTTATTTCTTACCTCAGCAACATATTTCTTTGCTAATTCATAGGAATTATTAACTGCTGTTGTTATTTTTGAGTCAAAATATCTTTCTAAAGCAAATGAAAATAGAAATAGAGAAAATATTGCAATTAGAACTGATGGTATTAATGTAAAAAGCGAAAAAAAGGCAATATATTTTTTGTTTGAAATAGATCCTTTCACATCCATATCATTTTTAATTGTGTTTTTAATTTCTACAAAAATTAGAAAGAAGAATATAAAAAGTAATAAAATATTGCATATAAGTAAAACTTGTAATGATGTATCATTAAGCTCAATAAAACCTTTGTCTATAAATGTTAAAAAGGTTAAAAAACCAATTGATAGAGTAAATAAGAATATTAATGTTATAATTATATTTTTTTTAATAAAATTAAGCATTACTTATATATAGAATGAAAAATTGCTTTATAATACTCGCTGCTGGGAAAAGTGAAAGATTTAAATCATCTATTCCAAAGCCATATTACAACTTTAAAGGAAAACCTTTGTATTTGCACTCTATTGAAAGAGCAATTGAATCTAAAATATTTGAAAAAATAATTCTGGTAATTAATAAAAAGCACAGAAAATACATAGATAAATCATATTTAAAAGATATTAGTATAATAAACGGTGGTTTAAACAGGTCTGATTCTTCTAAGAAAGCAGTCAAATATATTAAAAAAAGAAAATATACAAATGTTTTTATCCATGATGCTGCTAGACCAAATTTTTCGATCAAGATAATAAAGAATTTATTATTTTACTTGAAGAAATATGATGGTGTTGTCCCAGCAGTTAATACTGTTGACTCTGTTAAGTATAAAATTAAGAATAAGATTATAAATTTAAATAGAGAGAATATTTATTTAACACAAACTCCTCAAGCTTTTAAAGTTAAAATTTTAGAGCCTTTGCAAAATATAACATCAGATAAAATCACAGATGAATCTAATATTTTAATCTCCAATAATAAAAAAATTAAAATTATAAAAGGCGATAAAAAAAATATTAAAATAACTACAACAAATGATCTAGAACAAAGCTTTAAAACTAATTATGGTATTGGTTTTGATATTCACAAATTAAAGAAAAAAAAGAACCTTTACCTCGGTGGAGTTAAAATTCCGTTTCATTCTGGATTAGATGGTCATTCAGATGGAGATGTGATTATTCATGCAATGGTTGATGCTTTGCTTGGTGCATGTAAGTTAAAAGATATTGGTTATCATTTTTCAGATAAAGATAAAAAATTTAAGAATATTAGATCTAAAATTATGTTAAATAAAATTATAAAAATTATAAAAAAAAAAGGTTTTATAATTAACAACGTTGATATAAATTTAATAACTGAAAATCCTAAGGTAAGTAAAATAAGATTAAAAATTATAAAAAATTTATCAAAACTATGTAATATTGCTAAAAACAAAATTAACTTAAAAGGCAAGACTGTCGAAAAATTAGGTTTAATTGGTCAAGAAAAAGCAATTGCATGTGAAGTTATACTCTCGGTAATTAATTATGATTAATAAAATCAATTTTTTATATGTTACACTATTTGGTATTGGGAAATTAAAAAAAATTCCTGGTAGCTACGCTTCTTTAGCTACAACAATTTTCTTATTTATATTATTTCATATTTTTAAAATTCCTGTAGATCTTTTTTTATTTATGTTAATCTTGATTTTTATAATCTCGATATTTTCAATTAATAGTTATATTAAAAATTCTGATAATAAAGATCCAAAGGAAGTAGTCATAGATGAATTTATTGGTCAGTCTATACCAATATCGCTTTATGAATTGGCGCATCCTGTTAGTAATGAAATTGAAGTAATAACTTTTTATTTTATAATGTTTATTCTTTTTAGAATACTTGATATTACTAAACCTTATCCAGCAAATTATTATGATAAAAGAATTAAAAATGGTTTTGGAGTAATAATGGATGATGTTGTTGCTGGTTTATACGTTGTTGCAATAATGGTGTTATTTATGGTTGGAAAATCAAACTTTTTTTAATGAAAACAGGTGCAAAAAAATTATATAGAAAACTACTCAAAAAAAAAATTTCTATTTCCTTTGCAGAATCTTGTACAGGAGGGCTTCTTTCTAGCTGTATTACATCTATTAGTGGCTCATCTAAAATATTTGATGTGGGTTTAGTTACGTACTCAAATTTAGCTAAAATTAAAATTTTAAAAGTTAGTAAGAAAATAATTAACAAATATGGCGCTGTGAGTCCTGAGTGTTGCAAATCAATGGTAAAAAACTTATCCAAAATTTCTAAAAGCAATGTCAATGTATCTATAACTGGTATTGCTGGTCCTAGAGGTGGTACTAAACAAAAACCTGTTGGATTAGTTTTTATAGGATTTAATATAGATAATAAAATAATTATAACTAAAAATTTTTTTAAGCAAAGAAAAAGAATTGATATACAAAAAGCTACGGTAAATAGAGCTATTAAAATATTAAATAAAATTATCTAAACTTAAAGTTCTTCAGCTCTTCTTTGAAATGCATCGGCAATTTTGTTTAAACCATATTGAAATGAACTTGCCATAATTAGATTTAAAAATTTATTTTTAATTTCAAAATCAACATCAAAATGTACCTCAGTTGAATTATCCTTTTCAATAAATTTCCAATTATTTTTTAAATACTTTAATGGTCCATCAATATTAGTAACAACGATAGTATCATCAGATTTATTGTATCTAACATCACTTTGATAAGTGTCTGTAAAAGGTCCTTTTCCTATTGTTAAATCAGCAATAATTAATATCATATTTTCACTTTTTTTTTTTTTCATGAACTTTTGAACTCAAACAAAAAGGTATAAATTCTGGATATTTATCAATATCTAAAACAAAATCAATTAACATGTCTTTTTTTTTGTTAATTAATCTAGTTACAGATGCTTTAGGCATTAATGAATGTTAATTTTGTATTTTTGAGTTTTAAAAAATCTTCATCTGCATGATATGAAGATCTTGTTAGAGGCGAGGATGATACGATTAAAAAACCTTTTTCTTTTGCAATGGTTTCTAATTCTTTAAATTCACTAGGTTCGTAATATCTATTTAGTGGAAAATGTTTTTTTGATGGTTGAAGATATTGCCCAATTGTAAGAAAGTCTACTCTAGACTCTCTTAAATCATCCATTACTTGAATAATTTCTTTTTTTGTTTCACCAAAACCAACCATTAAACCAGATTTAGTAAAAATCTTTTTATTATATTTTTTTGCATTATTTAAAAGATTTAGTGAACCTATGTAACGAGCACCTGGTCTTATCTCTCGATAAAAATTTGGGACAGTTTCTATATTGTGATTAAATACATCAGGATTAGCATCTAAAACTTTTTTATAAGATTCATTTTTTCTTAGAAAGTCTGGTGTCAAAACTTCTATAGTAGTACTGGGATTCTTTTTTTTAGTCAGCATGATAACATCATGAAAATGATTTGATCCACCATCTGGAAGATCGTCTCTATTTACTGAGGTTATTACGACATGCTTTAGATTGAGTTTATTTACAGCATTTGAGATTTTAATTGGTTCAAATTGATCAGGTTTTTTTGGTTTTCCAGTTTTAACATCACAAAATGCGCATGCTCTGGTACAGGTATCACCCAATATCATAAAGGTAGCATGCCTCTTGCTCCAACATTCGGTTATATTAGGGCAGTTAGCTTCTTGGCATACCGTTACCAAATTATCACTATTAATTATGCTTTTAGTTATAAAAAAATCTTTACTATTTGAAATTCTAGATTTAATCCAAAAGGGTTTTTTTTTGATAGGATTTATTGGATTATTGACTTTTTCAGGATGTCTAATTTTCATTATTCTTAATTATATAAACTTTTTCATTTTCTTTGCCAAATAAAAATTTTTCTCTAATTAATATTTCAATAAAATCTTTATCTAAATCCTCTGATAACAACAAATTTTTATTTTCATACTCGTTTATTTTACTTAAGTAATTTTTTTCACTTTTAATTAAATTATTTAAATCATTTTTTTTTTTTAAATACGAAAATAATCCTCTATCTCCATCTAGCAAGTTAAAAAAGAAATATAAAATTAAAAAAGTGCAAATAATTAAAAAATAATTTTTTCTAAATTTATAAATCATTTAGAGTGATGCCATATTGATTTTTTTATTTAATTTTTCTTCAATTCGTATCAATTGATTATATTTAGAAACTCTCTCTGATCTTGCAAGAGAACCTGTTTTAATTTGATTAGAATTTGTACCTACAGCAAGATCTGATATAAACGTATCTTCACTATCACCAGATCTGTGTGAGATAATTGTACTAAAACCAATTTTTTGAGCAAATTTAATAACCTCCAATGTTTCAGTAACAGTGCCAATCTGATTTAATTTAATTAATATTGAATTTGAAGAATTATTTAAAAAACCTTTTTTTAATCTAGAAAGATTAGTTACATACAAATCATCACCGACTATTTGAGTTTTGTTTAACAATTTAGTAATTTTAGACCAGGCAGTCCAATCACTCTCTGCAAATGGATCCTCTATTGATTTAATTTTATATTTTTTTACCAATTTTCTGTAGTAGGAAATATTTTTATCTACATTCTCATATTTTTTTGAATGGATTGAATATTTGTTATTCTTAAATAATTCATTTGCTGCTACATCTAAACAAATTGAGACATGTTTGCCATTTTCAAACCCAGATTTTTTTATAGCTTTTACTATAAGTTCTAATGCATCAGTATTACTCTCTATCATAGGCGCAAACCCTCCTTCGTCACCTACAGATGTTGATAAATTATCCTTTTTAATTAAACTTCTTAGATTGTTAACAACCAAGAAACAAATGCGCATAGCTTCAGTAAAATTTTTTGCTTTGTCTGGTCTAATCATAAACTCTTGAATTCTTAGTCCATTATCAGCGTGAGCGCCTCCATTAATTATGTTCATTAATGGATATGGTAGTTTAAAGTTTTTTTTAACAAAAAAACTTTTATATAAAGGTACTTTTTTTAATTTTGCTGACAGTTTTTTAACAGCAATTGACACTGACAATATAGCATTAGCACCAAGTTTTGATTTTTGATCAGTTCCATCAAGCTCTATCAATAATCTGTCAATTTCCTCTTGATTATGGATATTTTTATTAATTAATTTTTTTGAAATTTTTTTATTAACAATTTTTACTGCATTTAAAACGCTTTTTCCTAAATATCTTTTATTATTATAATCTCTCTTCTCATATGCTTCAAAAGATCCAGTCGAAGCTCCTGATGGGCAAATACCAGATGCACTTATATTATTTGAAAAAATCTCGGTTTCAATAGTGGGATTTCCCCTGCTATCAAAAACTTGTCTAGCTTTGATTTTTTTTATCTTACTCATTAATTTTTAATAAGATTATCAATGATTACAATTTGACTTAAAAGTTTTTCTAAATCTTTAATTGGTACCATATTAGGTCCATCAGATGGTGCATTATCAGGATCTTGATGGGTTTCAATAAAAATTCCAGCAATACCAACTGCAGCTGCAGCTCTAGAAAGATGTTCTACGAATTCTCTTTGTCCTCCACTTTTTTCTCCCAAACCTCCTGGTTGTTGAACAGAGTGTGTTGCGTCAAAAATAACTGGGTAACCGTTTTTTGCCATTATAGGAAGTGATCTCATATCTGAGACCAAAGTATTATATCCAAAGCTAGCTCCACGCTCTGTAACTAAGATGTTTTCATTTCCTGCGTCAGAAATCTTTTTAGTTACGTTTATCATGTCCCATGGAGCTAAAAATTGACCTTTTTTAACATTAATAATTTTCTTTGTTTTTGCTGCAGCTATCAATAAATCTGTTTGCCTACAAAGAAAAGCTGGAATTTGTAGTATATCTACGTGATTCGAAACAATTGAACATTGTTCTACATTATGAATATCAGTTAAAATTGGGATGTCTAAATCATTTTTTATTTTATCAAAAACTGGCAAAGACTTTTCAAGGCCAACACCTCTTTTACTATTCAAACTAGTTCTGTTTGCTTTATCAAAAGATGTTTTATAAACAAAACCAATATTTAATTTTTTAGCTATATCTCTAATTGTGCCTGCCATATCAATAGCGTGTTGCTCTGATTCTAATTGGCATGGTCCTGCTATAAGAAATATTTTATTATTATTAGATATTTTTAAACCATTACAATTAACTATTTTATGTCTCATCTGTATTTTTTTGCTGCCTTGATAAATGATGAGAATAAAGGATGTGGATTTAAAGGTCTAGATTTAAATTCTGGATGATACTGAACGCCAACGAACCAAGGATGATTTTTTAGCTCAATAATTTCAGGTAATTTATTATCAGGTGATATTCCAGTAAAAAACATACCTTTTTTCTCAAATTTTTCTCTTAGCGCCATATTAACTTCATATCTGTGTCTATGTCTCTCTAAAATTTTTTTAGATTTATAAATTTTATGTATCAGTGAATTATGTCTTAAATTTGCTGGATACGAACCTAAGCGCATTGTGCCACCTAAATTTTTATTACTTCCTTGAATAACTTGACCATCTTTATCCCATTGGTCCATTAAACCAACTACAGGATATAATTTACTATTTAATTCGCTTGAACCAGCATTTTTTATATTTAATACATTTCTTGCATATTCTATAACTGCCATTTGCATTCCAAAACAAATACCCAAAAAAGGAATTTTTTTTATTCTTGCATATTTAATTGCAGAAATTTTACCCTCGGTACCTCGCTTACCAAAGCCACCTGGAATTAAAACCCCAGATACATTATTTAAAGAATTCTTAATTTTATTAGATTTTATATTGTCAGACTCAATTCTTATTAAATTAACTTTAATATTGTTGCTTAAACCTCCATGTATTAGCGCTTCATCCAAAGATTTATATGCATCTTTTAAATTTACATATTTTCCAATTATAGCAATATTTACTGATTTTTTGGATCCAAGTACAATTTTTGTAATTTTTTTCCAGGGTTTTAGATTAATTTTTTTTTTTGGCTTTTTTTTAAAATATTTTAGAACTTGCTTGTCTAATTTTTCATTAAAAAAACTCATTGGTGCCTCATAAATGGTTCTCACATCAACAGTTTCAATTACATTATTAATATCTACGTTACAAAACAAAGATATTTTTTTTCTTTGGTCAATTGGTATTGATTTTTGTGATCTACAAATTACAATATCTGGTTGGATTCCAAGGCTTCTTAATTCCTTAACAGAATGCTGAGTTGGCTTAGTTTTTATTTCATCAGATGATTTTAAATAAGGCACTAAAGTAAGGTGTATAAAAAGACAATTTTTTTTTTTATGCTCATTAGAAAATTGTCTAATAGCCTCTAAAAAAGGTAAACTTTCAATATCACCAACTGTTCCACCAATTTCACAAATTACAAAATCTTCATTTCTTATATCACCACTTATAAATTCTTTTATTCTTTCTGTTACGTGCGGAATGACTTGAACTGTTTTACCTAAATAAAGACCTTTACGTTCCTTTTTAATTATATCGCTATATATTTTACCAGTCGTTATATTATCAGATTTTTTCGATGATATATCTGTAAATCTCTCATAATGGCCCAAGTCTAAATCAGTTTCTGCCCCATCATCAGTTACAAAAACTTCACCGTGCTGAAAAGGGCTCATTGTTCCTGGATCTACATTTAAGTATGGGTCCATTTTTCTTAATCTAACTTTGAAACCTTGTGACTTAAGTAAGTACGCAAGAGACGCTGAAGATAATCCTTTACCAAGAGATGATACCACGCCGCCAGTAACAAAAATATATTGCGCCATGGAATTATGTTATACTCAAAAATTAATATAATTAAAACAATTAATTATTATTTTCTGGAATTTCTGGTGCATCATCCTCAGTTTCCTCAATTTTATCAATAATAGAGGTAGTAGGAATTAAATCACTTCTTGAAATTATTGTAAGTGATAAGCTACAAATGATAAATAACGCAGCAACTAAGCCAGTAGCCTTAGTTAAAAAATTGCCGGCAGACCTGGAAAACATAAAACTATCTTGAGATATTCCAATGCCTAAGGCACCTCCCTCAGATTTCTGAATCAACACTAATATAACAAGTATAATGGCAAGTATTATGTTTAATGTTAATAAAATATTTTCCATGTGAGTTAATTATATGTTTTTTTTATTATATCAATAAATTTATTAACATTTAAAGATGCTGAACCAATTAAAAAACCATCTATATTATGTATATTTCTAAAAATTTTAATATTATTTGTGTTTACAGATCCTCCGTAAAGAATAATTGGCTTTTGTATTTTATATTTAGAAGTTAATAATTTTCTAATATATAAAATATATTTATTGAGATTATTCTCATCCAAAAACTTACCTGTTCCAATAGACCAAATCGGTTCGTAAGCAAATAAAATATTATTTTTATTTTTAATATTTTTTAAAGCTAACGATATTTGCTTCTTAATAATTTTAGTAGTTAATTTATTTTTTTTTTTCTTTTAAAGTTTCACCAAAACAAAAAATTATTTTTAATTTACTATTAATGGAATTCAATATTTTTTTGTTAATCATTTTATCAGTATCACCTTGATTTCTTGACTCAGAATGTCCTAGAATAACATATTCACATCCAGAAGCTTTAATCAATTTTGAACTAAGCTGACCAGTATAAGGGCCATATTGATTAATGTGAAAACAGTTTTGCGCTCCAATTTTGATTTTAGATTTATTAAAAATATTTAAAAAGGATCCAATTAATGTTGTTGGTGGACAGTATATTAAGTTTGCTTTAAAATTTTTTTTTTTAGTTATATTTATAATTTTTTTATGCAAATTTACTGACTTATTTGTTCCATTCATTTTCCAATTCGCAACAAAATACTTATTTTTATTTGTCATAAGATAGAATTTAATTTATAGGTTTATCTTTTATAATCAATAAATTAAAGAAATATTTA
>MDTB01119024.1_pt1 | contig 14615 bp, 13 predicted proteins | sample 811161 | NCBI WGS metagenome assembly MDTB01 (sample SAMN05326650, study PRJNA326480) | marine metagenome | isolation source: seawater | place: Mediterranean Sea | collected 2009
AAGGCGCGGCATCAGATTTTTCTCGAACCCGAAGGACTCGATGACGATACGGTCTATCCCAACGGTATTTCGACTTCGTTGCCAGAAGACATTCAGCTGGCGTTTTTGGCGCAGATCGCCGGGCTTGGGCGCGCGCGGGTGATCCGGCCGGGCTATGCCATCGAGTATGACTACGTCGATCCCCGAGAACTGCGCCCGACGCTGGAAACCCGTCGCTTGCCTGGGCTTTATCTTGCCGGACAGATCAATGGCACGACCGGGTATGAAGAAGCCGCCGCGCAGGGGTTGATGGCTGGCCTTAATGCCGCACGGGCAGCCGGGGGCAGCGATGTGCCTTTTATACTGGACCGCGCAGATGCTTATATTGGTGTGATGATTGATGATCTGATTACCCGCGGTACTGCCGAGCCATATAGGATGTTTACTTCCCGGGCCGAGTACCGGCTAACGTTGCGCGCCGATAATGCTGACCAGCGTCTGACCGGGGTAGGGATCGCACTCGGCTGTGTTGGGTTGGCGCGGGAAACCGCTTTTGCAGCGAAGATGGCAGCGCTGGATGTGTCGCGCGAAACATTGGCACACCTGACGGTAAAGCCGCAGAATCTGGCGCGCCTCGGTATTAAGGTGTCGCAGGACGGCGTCCCGCGCACGGCGCTTAAGATGCTTGCGCATAATGGTGATGGGCCTGATGCGGGGATCGATGCCGTCCGCCGAGTCTGGCCGGAAACCGCTTTTATTGATTCGGCCATTCTGCGCCAGGTTGCGCACGATTCAATCTATGCCGGATATCTTGATCGCCAGCAGGCCGACATCGCCGCATTCCGAAAGGACGAGGGCCTAACCCTGCCCGACACACTGGACTACGCCGATATTGGCGGACTGTCGAATGAAATGGTCGAAAAGCTCGGTGCGGTGCGCCCGACGACATTGGGGGCGGCGGGCCGCATTCCGGGCATCACACCAGCGGCGCTGACAGCGTTGTTGCGTCATGTCCGTCGCATCGTCAAAGCGGCCTGATTTGTGACTGCTAATTCTCACTTAACACCTGAGAAATTTGAAGAAATCGCGATTGTTTCACGTGAAACAATGGATCGGCTGCGGATCTATGCCGCCCATCTCGAGGAGCGGCAACAAACCCTTAATCTGGTATCGCGCAATAGCATTCCGGATCTTTGGGACCGGCATATTCGCGATTCTTTGCAGCTCGTCGACCACCTGCCTGACGACACCCGCTCGATCACCGACATTGGCAGTGGGGCAGGGTTCCCAGGGCTTGTACTTGCCATAGTTACCGGCCTGCCAACTGTGCTGATTGAGTCTCACGCCCGCAAAGGGGTGTTTCTGCGCGAAGTGGCGGCGGCGACGCATGCGCCTGTCACCGTGACCACGGCCCGGGTGGAAGATGTTGCACGTAAAAAAGTCGCGCAGCGATGCGAATCTGTGGATAACTCTGTTGATCTTCTGACCGCCCGTGCCCTTGCACCGCTAGAAAAGCTATGTGGAATGGCGGATTTGCTGGGCACGCAGCGATGCCTGTTCATGAAGGGCGGGCGCTGGCGGGAAGAATTGACCAAGGCCAAGAAACACTGGAGAATAAAGTACCAGACGTTTGAGAGTGTAACTAGCCCGGAAGGGCGCATTTTACGGATTACTGGACTAAAGAAGCGTTAGCGTAGGGGGCCAAGAAGGTATCAGTTCCTCGCTAATTTCGCGACCCGGGCCCGCAACCAGACCCTACCGACAACAATCGAACCAGAGCCATGGCAGAAGATTTTCCCGATACCCCCGCCGCCTTGCCGGCAATTCGTCCGTCCGACGCCATGTTGGGCGCGGGGCGGATCATTGCTGTTGCCAATCAAAAGGGCGGAGTCGGCAAAACAACGACAGTGATCAATCTGGCGACAGCGCTTGCTGCCGTTGGCCGTAAGGTGCTGGTGGTTGATCTTGACCCTCAGGGCAATGCGTCGACTGGGCTTGGCATCGCCAACGCGCAACGTAGCACCGGCACCTATGACCTTCTGCTCGGTAAGATCTCGCTCGACGAGGCTTTGATCGAAACCGCTGTGCCAAATCTCGCCATTGTCGCTTCGACCATCGATCTGTCGGCTGCCGAGCTTGAACTGGTTGATACGGAGCGGCGCGAATACCTTTTGCGCGATGCGATCCGCAGTGCTGTTGAAAAATTTAATTACGTCTTGATTGACTGCCCACCAGCTCTTGGCTTGCTAACCCTCAATGGTTTGATCGCCGCCCATACCGTGTTGGTTCCACTGCAATGCGAGTTCCTTGCGCTTGAAGGCCTCAGCCAGCTGGTGCGCACCATAGAACGTGTAACTACACGCTTCAACCCAAAATTGCAATTAGAAGGCATTGTTTTGACCATGTACGACACCCGCAATAAGTTATCATCGCTGGTGTCGGATGACGTGCGCGGCTATTTTGGCGAGAAGGTATATAAAACGGTAATTCCCAGAAATGTGCGTGTTTCAGAGGCCCCCTCCCACGGAAAGCCGGTGCTCCTTTATGATCTTTCCTGCGCTGGATCACAGGCGTACGTTCACTTGGCGGGCGAAGTGTTGCGCAGAGATACAAAGAAAAATACAGGACCCAATACAACCGAAGATAGTGCTCTGGTGCCAAACAACCTACGGAAAACCAATCCTTCCGAAGCTGGATCCCAACGTGCCGCGCAAGCACCGCTGTTGACGAAGACCGATGCGGTTGGGCATACCGGCGACCCGGCGCTTTCGTCGACGGAAGGCCCGACTGCCGATACGACAGGAGACAATCTATGAGCAACGAAAAACCCCGCCCGCGCCAGCTTGGCCGAGGTCTAGAAGCACTTTTTGGTGAAGACCGAACAAATATCGCGGCCGCTGAGCAGGTCGTTGATTCAGGGGCGCGAGCAGCACCGGCCGCGGAGGCTGATCGAGTTGGGGCGACATCGGAAGCGCTAGAGGGAACGGCTGTTTCGGTAGAACCTGCCGAGACGGCTGAATCTCATTTAGGCGCTGTCGGATTTCGCATGGTAGCCATCGCCAATCTTATTCCCAACCCTCTGCAGCCGCGTCGTCACTTTGCTGATGAGGCTTTGCGGGACCTGACCAATTCGATTCGAGAGCAGGGCATCCTCCAGCCGCTGATTGCTCGGCCGACCCACATCGGGCCCGGTAATTTTGAAATTGTGGCTGGTGAACGCCGCTGGCGCGCCGCGCAGCTTGCCCAGGTCCACGAGGCACCGGTTATTATTCGCGACTTTAACGATGCCGAAGCGCTGGCGGTTGCACTGATCGAGAACATCCAGCGAGATGAGCTGTCCCCACTTGAAGAGGCCGAGGCCTATTCTCGGTTGTCTCACGATTTCGGCAAGACCCAGGAAGAGGTCGCCGAGGTCGTTGGTAAAAGCCGCAGCCATATCGCTAATATGATCCGTCTGCTGGATTTGCCGGAAGACGTTCGGGCGTTGCTGGCGAACGGCGAGTTAAGCGCCGGTCATGCGCGCGCCATCCTGCGCGCCACCGATCCCATGGCGCTTGCCCGCCAGATCATTACTGAAGGGCTTAGCGTGCGTGATGCTGAGCGCCTTAGTAAGGAACGCCGCGCCCGTGGGCGTCGTTATGAAAGTGGATCGGAACGCACTGCCAAAGGCATTATGACGGTAAAAGACACCGATACCTTAGCGCTTGAGCGCGAGCTTGGCAGTGCTCTTGGTTTGACTGTAGATATCTCGTTTGATGGTGGTGGCGGCCAGCTACGGCTCAATTACGGCTCCCTCGAGCAACTAGATGACCTTATCGAGAGGCTAATAGGCCGGAACGTGGTTCGTCAAAGCGAGAATGTACTTTCTCCGTCCGCCCCCCGTAACCACGGACCCGGTATAGCGCGCCGTTGAACACTAGGTGAGAGCCGGCCCGGAGACGGGATCGTCAGCTTCGCCAGCGCGCCAAGCGCCTTGCCGGATGACGAGCAGGGGTACGCCGGCTGATAGCGAAAACGTTTCAATCCAAAGTGCTGGCGTCTCTTAGACCCATCTGCGCCTCGAGCGCCTCTGCTATCGCTTCAACATTCTCCGGTGTAAACGCGGCGGCAACGTACCGGTCCGGGCGGATCAACAGGATTTTGCCGTTATACGGAGCTAGCTTGCGCGGCATCAAACTTGGTGCAGTTCTGACGATTTGCGGAGAGGGAGCATCAGCCCTGTATGATCCTATGTGCACGCCGGTCGTATCGGGATCGGTATTATCGGGGATGAGTGCGACCTTCTTTGGATCAAGCTGCGACCATACCGGCTGAGCTAGTGTCGCTAGCCTGTCGGCGGCATCCGACCCGATGGCCAGAAGGGCAAAGCCCGCGCCCATCACATCGTCGAGCTTCGCGGCATCACCCGAAACCAGTACATTTGGCTGCGGAAGCATGCGACCGACCAGGGTTCGTTCTGGGGGCTCGTCGTCGACGACTAGAAAACCGTTTTCGAACCGAGGCTCGGGCTTAAACTTCATGCCCAGGAAATAGTCGCGCAGCTTTGGAAAAAGCCCGGCGAACCGGAAGAACGCGATCTGCCCATAGGTGTGAAACCAATTGCGCGGGACCATCACCCAGCCAATTTGGATCGCCATCTGGATCAGTGACCAGGCATGGGGCTTGCGCTCGCTTTCGTAGGTCTCCATCAGGCTGGCGCCGAATTGCCCCTTAATCACGGCAGCGGCTTTCCAAGCGAAGTTATTGGCGTCGCGTTGTCCGCTATTCAGTCCCTGCCCGGCATAGGGTGGGGTCAGATGCGCTGCGTCGCCAAGGAGAAATACGCGCCCTTCCTGCCAGCGGTCGGCAACTCTGGCTTGAAACGTGTATACTAGTCGGCGGACTACTTCGACAGGTTGGCCGCCAATATAAGGCTGCAACAATTCGCGGATCGTTTCGTCTTTTAAAAAGTGATCGGCATCTTCTTCCGCGTGGACGATGAATTCCCATCTTCGTGTTCGATCGAAGCCAGGCAGACTTATTGCCGGCCGGCGATGATTGCAATGGGCGACCGAATCCGGCGTATCGTCGACGTCGTTTATGACGTCGAGGACAAGCCAGCGTTCCTCGAAGCTTGATCCCTTCAAGTCGGCGCCGATTGCACGGCGGATTGATGAGCGGCCGCCGTCACAGCCTGCAAGATAGGCACCGCGGACATATTTCTCGGCTCCGTCCGGTCCACGCAGCATCGCCGTCACGCCCTCGGCATCCTGTTCGAAACTTTCGAATTCATGGTTGAACCAGACTTTGATCATTGGAAAGCGGTTTAATCCGTCAAGCAGCGTCGCTTCGAGCTCGGGTTGGTGAAACGCGGAGCGTCGTGGGTGACCGAATTCCATGGTCGTCGGCTTGACGCGAGCGAATTCGCGTTGTCTTGGGGAATAGTAACGCGATCCGTATCCTGGCAATGTTCGCGCGACCACGCGTTCTGTCAGTCCGAGCGTCTGCATGGACCGGAGAGACTCGTCATCGATCGAAACCGCGCGCGGCTCGTCAACGGTCCCCGCGTTGCGCTCGACTATGACTGCCCGTATACCGGCGAGCCCTAGATGGTTTGCTGTAGCAAGGCCCGCTGGCCCAGCGCCGATGATGATGACATCGGTCGAAATCTGTCTCGCGTTCATGCTTTCCCGTGAACTTGGTCCCGTTTTATCACGGCAGTTCCGTGACCTGCGCCTGATCTTGGGAAATCAGACCAATTTATGCAAGAAATGGTCAACCGAGACAAAAAAGCGGCCAATAAAGCTCAAGAGCTTTTAGCCCAGTCGTTGTAAAGAAAATCTCGGGCTCCACCGGCTATTATTGAGAGTTCTCGGCCTGGTTCCGCTCGCGAGGCTTCAGGCGGACTTCAAACTTCGTCGGGAAATACCTACATAAATCAGGGAAGTGCCAAACATGATCAAGCTATAAGTCGCGGCCGGCACCGCTACCAGCCCGCCGCCGAATAGCACCGCAGCGACCGCGATGGCCAGCGTGCCGTTCTGCAGGCCACATTCTATTGAGATAGCAATCTGCTGACGCGGACCGGAGGTGAACAGCCGGGCGATGCTCCAAGCCAACACCATCATCGTAACGTTGAGGACAAAGGTGACAAGTCCCGCCCGTGCAAAATAGGTGACAATGTTGTCACGCTCTTGATAGATCGCGCCCGCGAGGACGATCACAAACAGTAAAGTCGATATATGACGGGCTGCGGGCTCAACCCGATGAGCGAATTTATCTGCAAAATGGCGAACCAGGAGGCCGATTGTCACCGGAATGGTCACGATCACGAATACGCTGATTGCGGTTTTCGTGACCGAGATATCTGCACTCGCGGAACTGCCCATCAACCGGTCATGGGCAAATACGACGATCAGCGGAAGGGTGAAGACGCAGGCTAGGCTAATCACGGCGGTGAGTGAGATTGATAATGCGACGTCGCCGCGCGCGAGAGCGGTTAAGATATTGGACGTTACGCCGCCGGGCGCCGCGGCGATGATCATCACGCCGAGAGCGAGTTCCGGCGATAGCGACCAGATACTGACCAGCAGCCAGGCGACGACGGGCAGAAGGATAAGTTGAGATGCTGCACCGATCAGAAAATTCCGCGGCTGGCGAGCAACAAGCGCGAAGTCGGCAAAGGTAAGGCCAAGCCCAAGTGCGAACATGATAAAGGCTAGCGCAACTGGCAGGAAGACGTCGGTGACGATACCCATCTCATTCTCCTTTTGGGTAACGATTATAACGGATCATGAAGCTAAGAACATCTCCGGCCGTTTTCGCACTGGGTATGTTGCGGTCCCGAGCACGCTATTGATTTACTTTTAATGCCGCCGTCTGCGATACTAGAAACCGGTCGATATGTGGGTTCTCTCTCGATCAGGACACTACAAGTATAGAAATCGAGTAGGTAATTGTGACCAGAACTTTCGCCATCATCGCTTTTTCTGTCGCTCTCAGCTTGTCGGCGGCGGTCCTGCAGGCCGCCGTCGCGCACCAGCCGGGCCCGGACCGTGAGGTGGCTGCCAAAGCTGGTCCGATCCCGCCGGAGCTGCGCCGCGCCTTCGAGGGCGTCGTGCGTGAATATCTGCTCAAAAATCCAGAGATCATCCGTGAGGCCATGCAGGTACTGCAGGCGCAGGCAGAAGCTGACAAGCAGGAGGCGGCGGGTCAGGCGCTCAAACAACACCGGGACGAGCTTCTGCAAAACGCGGATTCGCCGGTCGGTGGCAACTCGGAGGGCGACATCACCGTCGTCAAATTCTTTGATTACAATTGCGGCTATTGCAAAACCGTCTCGCTGACGGTGGCTGCTGTGCTCAAGAACGATGCGAACGTTCGCGTGGTATACAAAGAATTTGCTATCCTCGGTCCTCAGTCGCTGGTCGCCGCGCGTGCTGCGCTGGCGGCAAAACGCCAGGGAAAATATCACGAATTCCACGCCGCGATGATGTCTTCCGTTAAGGCTAATGAAAACTCGGTCGCTGGAACTGCGAGCGATCTCGGGCTTGATTACAACAAGCTGCTCAGAGATATGGAAGACCCGGCAATCAGCGAGCATTTGGAGCGAAATTATCGTCTTGCGACGGAAATTGGCATAAATGGTACACCCGCCTTTGTCATTGGTGACCGAGTGGTGTCCGGTGCTATCGATGAGCGTGCTTTGATGGAGATCATTGCTGAATCGCGCGCCAAGATGAAGGCGGCGCCGAAGAACAATTAAGTCCCGCCGGTGCGCACACGAGGTAAAGTTCGAAACAACCGAACGGGTCGTCGGCATGCAAAGCATTTAAAAAAAAACAGGATTACGTGTCTTAAACCTGCCGCCGTGCTGGCGCTGGTCGGTTTGCCCATTATCGGTGCGCCGCTAATCCTTTTATGTTTAGAGGTCGAAAACATCGGGAATCATGAAACAACGTCACTCGGCGGTCGATAGACCTCCCCCTGCTCACCTCGCTGTTTGCCCAGTGCCGCAATCACCGTTTTCCTTAAAAGGATGTTTCATAAGCGGCCGTCAGCCATGAAGTTACTTTATTTTTCGAAGAATCCACTGCAGCCCGGGCCGAAGCGATAAGAAAATGCGATAAGCAGCTTCAGTCAGGGTGCGGAGTGGCCAGCGTTTCGCCATCCGTCCGATCTTCGACCAGGCGGGTAGGCTAACCCAGAGCTCGGCAAACGCGGCGCCACCCGAGACGATGGTACCGTCGGCCCGTCGCATATGAAAGCGCCGCAGCGCATCGTAACGTGATAATCCCGGTGCCACCCAATCAATATTTTCATCCGCCGCAACGTGTCTCCTGCTAACATCGACCCAATCGATTTCGTCGCCACCGCGGCAGTTCCGATAAGCAGAAATTTCCGCCGCGCATAAAGGGCAGTCTCCATCGAAAAACACAGCCGGACGGGTGGTTTTCTTACTGCGAACGACGGTTCGGATAGTTTTGTTTGGCTCTACGGGCTGCGTCACCATGGTGGATTTTCCCCTTTTTGATCAAGAAAGGTGCCGGTATCTTCGGGTGTTAGTGCCTCGATGACCCTTAGAAGATCCGCCGCCGCCTGGAGGGGTGGGCGTACGTCCAGCCCGTTCCGTGCGAAAGGTGCTGAAAGCTCGCTTTCTACAGTGCCCGGATGCAGGGCCACGCAAACCGCTGATGGCGAGAAGCGATTCAGTTCTATTGCCGCCGTGCGGACCATCTGGTTCAGGGCCGCCTTAGAAGCGCGGTAGCCATACCAGCCGCCCAGCTGGTTATCGCTGATACTTCCAACACGCGCGGAAAGGGTGGCGAATACGGCTTTACCATCACGGGATAGGAGCGGCAGAAAATGTTTCATCAGTAGCGCCGGGCCGATGGTGTTGATAGCGAAGGAGTGGGCCAAGCGGCCAGGCTCAAGATCCCGCCAGGTTTTTTCCGGCATTGCCCCTTCGCCGTGCAAAAACCCGGTAGCGTCGATCACCAAACGCAGCGGAAGGTTGACCTCGGAAACATGTGCAGCCGCCGCGAGAATGCTATCTTCGGATGAAAGATCGAGAGCTGGGAAGCCCCCGCGGGATAATCCGATCACTGTGGAGAACTGAACGGAAGAGCACAAGAGTTCCGACAAGGCGGCCCCGATTGCTCCGGTCGACCCAATTACAACTGCTATCCCACCCGACCGGAAAGTACTCTGGAGATTGGTGTTTCCTTGGTCTGCAAAGTGAACGGGTCCACCTCGGAGATACCGCTCCTCCTTCATGCCGTTTTCCTCAATGAGCCGCTGTGTCGCTTGCCCAGATATAATAGCGCGTTTAGGTCAGTTGCGCCGTGCCGTGCCAGTGCGCAGCGCTTAACCAAATCCGCGCATCATGCTGCCGCATTATTTTTGCAATTGAGTCATTACCGCCTATCCAGGATGCATCCATCTGGCGAATCCCGGCGCGCTGTCCCTGCCGGATAACCTCCTTGACCAGCCAACTAGCGATACCCCGATGACGATAATTCTCGTCGACCGTAACAGCCATTTCAGCGGCGTGAGGCGTTTTATCCCGTGTGTTGTCCGCTGATGCCCCCCATCCAAGCTCGGCAATCCCAATTAGTTCATCATCCCGATACAGACCGGAAGCGACCATGCACGTCCAATCCAACCCCGCGGTGTAACGATCTATGCCGTAATCCGACATGGCCGAGAAAAATCGACAATAACGGTCAAACTCGCACAGTCGCTTCAGGTGTTCCCTTATAGACGGTGTGTCGGCGGGGGATAAAGTCTCCAGCGTTAGTCGGTAGATCCATCCGGCCTCGCCCTTCTGATCGGTCTGCATGCTATAATCCTTTACTCTCAGCCTGCAGGAATCCCGGCTAATAAAAAAAAGCAAGATATGTTGACCGGCTGGTATGGTTAGCTTTACGTGGTCGGAGAAGAGCTGGATTTCGGGGTTGCGATAAAACAAACTGTCAGCGCAAATATGGAGGGCACTTGTCGGTAATCCGATACCGCTGCGCGGTCGTAAAAAAACCGATGCAGATGAAGCGCGGTCCAAACCGATGCATTCGCGCTTATGCTAGAAGAACGGATTATAAAGATGAAGATTGCCGTCATCGGTAGTGGCATATCGGGGCTTTCGGCAGCATACTTGCTGTCTCAGCATCACGACGTGACTCTTTTCGAAAAAAATAATTATCTTGGCGGGCACACGCGAACGGTCGTTGTCCAACCGGAGCCCGGTGTGGAGATACCGGTTGATACTGGTTTCATAGTGTTTAACTACCGGAATTATCCGCTGCTCGCTCAACTATTTGCCGAGCTGGAAGTCCCGGTGCATAAATCGGACATGTCGTTCGGTCTCACAGCAGACAACGGTTGGCTTGAATACGGCACGCCGAAACCATGGAACATGTTCGCGCAGAAACGCAATCTCTTTCGTCCTGCCTATTGGCGGATGATGCGCGATGTCTTGCGGTTCTTCCGCCAGGCACCAAATTATATGAACTGCGGCGCCTCGACTCTTGACGACAAAACGCGCGGCCTCACTCTGGGCGAATGCCTTGAGGAGATGCAACTTGGTGAGTGGTTCCAGCGCTACTTTTTATTGCCCATGGGTGCGGCAATCTGGAGTTGCCCCACATCGACCATTTTGGACTTTCCGGCAGAGAACTTTCTACGGTTCTTTCGCAATCACGGGTTGTTATCGGCGACCGGTCAGCCGCAGTGGTACACGGTCACGGGAGGGGCGAGAGAATATGTCAGCCGCCTGACAGCTAGATATACCAAAACTTTTGAGGGCAAGATTGTCCGCCACGGTGCGGCTCGTGTGGAGCGCAGCGCTACGGGGGTGTTCATCACAGCTGAGAACGGAGCGCGCTATGCCGCTGAAAAGGTTGTTTTTGCTTGCCACGCCGATCAGGCGCTGGCGCTGATCGACAACCCGACAGACGAGGAACGCGATGTTCTCGCTGCCTTCAAGTTCGGGACAAACCGGACTTATTTGCATGGCGATGTTTCGTTCATGCCGAAGCGGCGTGGTGCCTGGTGCAGCTGGACCTATCTTCTCGAGCAGCGCGAAGCTCAGGCTGACGGCTCGGAGCCCCATATTACGATGAGCTATTGGATGAACCGTCTACAGTCGCTCGATGTAAAGTATCCCCTGATCGAAACCCTGAATCCCGCTAGGCAGCCAGACCCAGCGCTGGTCTACGACAGTTTTGAATTCGAGCACCCAATCTTGGATCAGGCAGCCGTTTCCGCCCAAGCACGCATCTCTGCTATTCAGGGTACGCGCAACACTTGGTATTGTGGCGCTTGGCAGCGCAACGGTTTTCACGAAGACGGTTTATGGAGCGCCCTGCGCGTTGCCTCGGACCTTGATGCCGCACCTGCATGGGACGGTGTCGAGGCGTTGACAGCTGTACCACACCCCTAGGTAATCTGTTAACGTTATCAGCCCGTAACTTTTCTAGAGATGGGCCTTCTACCCCAAACCGTAGACGATAACCATGAGTATAGGTTATACACGCGGTCCAGCAGAACCCTCGAGAGATCTGTTGAGACGAGACGAGGCGATAAGAGATGCTCTATAAAAAAATCGAGAAAAGCTTTCTGTCGGTGATTGCAAAGACAGAGACTGGCACCTTTACTTTTGAAAACCAGGACGGCAAACGTTGGGACTTCAGTGGCAACAACCCTGGTCCGCACGGGCATCTAAAAATTCACGCCGCGGATGTTCTTTGGAATATGGCAATCGGCGGAGATACGTCGCTTGCCGGCGATTATCGGGAAGGCAAATGGGACAGTGACGATATCGCGTCACTTGTCGATTTCGCATTTCGAAATGAGGAAGTCATGCGCCCCTTTGTAGCAGGTAATGGCGTCAAGCGGGCACTGGTCGCTTTCGGCGCGCTGCTGAGACCGAATACCCGCCGCCGGGCCAGAGCGAACGTGATCGCCCACTATGATCTCGGAAATGATTTTTACAGCCTCTGGCTTGATGACACGATGAGCTACTCATCAGCATTGTTTAGCGATGACAATGAGCCGTTAGCCAATGCACAATTGCGGAAATACGACCGCATTATCGATCGCCTCGGTTTGACGCCCGGCGATGTCCTCGAAATCGGATGCGGCTGGGGCGGGTTTGCGGAACGCGCTATCCAGCGCGGTGATCACCGAATTACTGGGCTCACCTTATCGCCTGCCCAGGCTTCATTTGCACGAGACCGGTTACGGGCGGTCGCTCGCCAGGCTGACATTAGACTTGAGGACTACCGGGAGCCTCGTGGAAAGTTCGATTCCATCGTTTCGATCGAGATGTTCGAGGCGGTTGGCGAACGCTATTGGAAAACCTATTTTGACCAGCTGGCTGCGCAACTCGCATCGTCTGGCAAAGCGCTGATCCAGACGATAACGGTAGAAAACGATTACTTTGACAGTTATCGAAAAGGCGGCGACGCCGTTCGCAGTTATATTTTCCCCGGCGGCATGTTGCCGAGCGAACAACGCTTTGCCGCAGAGGCGGCCCGGGTGGGTCTGTGTCTCACTGATACCTTTCGTTTCGGGCATGACTATGCGATCACGCTCGACCGTTGGCTGTCCCGTTTCGACGCGCGTATCGAAGACGTCCGCGCACTCGGATACGATGAAAAATTCATCCGCCTGTGGCGTTTCTATCTCGCATCCTGTGCCGGAGCCTTTCGCTGCGGGCGCACGGACGTTCTGCAGGTGGAAATGCAACATGCTTAAGATGGTGGCTGCCATTCTGGCAGTCATGCTGATGATCCCCGGCGCCCTCAGTGCAAACCCAGCTGTTGCGGAACGATATATTCCCGAAGCCCGTAAAATCGGCGATGGCGTGCTCACTTATTGGTTATGGGATGTCTATCGGGCAACCTTATATGCTTCTGCTGAGGGCTGGAGCGCCGATGCTCCCTTTGCCCTGTCCTTGGCCTATCTCCGCGCTTTGAAGGGCGGTGATATTGCTGAGCGCACGATTTCTGAAATTCGTGACCAAGGCTTTAGCGACGAGAAAACCCTCACGACCTGGGCGGCTCGGATTGGCAAATTCTTTCCTGATGTTGTCGATGGCGATAGCCTGACCGCGGTTCGCGATAGGGCGGGCCGCACCCTATTCTATAGCGGCGTGCAGCGTATCGGGATGGTCGACGATCCGATTTTTAGCCGCTGCTTCTTCGACATATGGCTAGGTGAAAAAACATCGGAGCCGAAACTGCGACGCGCCCTGCTTGGCCGTTAGGCAACATGCCCGACCCCAATGACCCGGGCGGTGCGGCGCCAGGCGCTTTGAGAAAAGTTCGCTTAGGAGACCTCTTCCTTTACGGAGCGCTCGCCCTTCCCCTAGCCTTTGCCGGTCTGCCGGTCTATCTCCACGCGCCTGATTTCTATGCCACCACGCATGGTATTTCGTTGGCGACGCTCGGTGCCGTTCTGCTTGGACTGAGGTTTGTTGACGCAGTGCAAGACCCGCTGATCGGTGTCTATAGCGATGCCTTCGTGGCGCGTCGAAAAGCGATTATGCTGGCTGGTGCATTCATGTTGCTGACGGGCTTTGCCGGTTTGTTCAACCCCCCACCCCTGCCGCCGGCTGGATACTTGGCTTGGTTTGCGGTTAACGTCTTTGTTTGCACGACTGGGTTCAGTGTTTTGTCGATTAACTATCAGGCTCTTGGCGGATTGTGGCCGGCCTTGTCTATCGACCGGACCCGCATCACTGGCATGCGTGAAGCGCTGGGTCTCGTCGGCATCCTTGCCGCGTCGGTTCTGCCAAGCACATTGCGCAGCATCTTTGATGCCGCGGCGGCTTTTCAGATCGTGACGCTGGTGCTGTCTATCTTGATGGTCATCGGCGGGCTTCTATTCATGCGCTGGTATGGGCGAGGTGTCACCGAGCTTGGAGCTATGGGCGCTGCGGCTGGCACTAAAGTCTCGCCCGGTGGCTTTCGTGATCTGTTGCGCGGCGGCTGGGCGCGTCGGTTTTACAGCATTTATTTTATCAGCAATTTAGCCAGCGCCATTCCGGCAATACTCGTTCTGTTCTATATCCGCGACCGTCTCGCTGCTGAGACCTGGACCGGATTTTTTCTGCTGGTCTATTTTTTGAGCGGAGCAGTCTCAATGCCGGTATGGCAAGGGTTGGCCTGCCGTGTCGGCGCTGGCCGCACGTGGGGCATCAGCATGGTCGTCGCGTCGGTCACCTTTGTATGGGCTTTCACCCTTGGCGCTGGCGACATTGCGCTGTTTGCGATCGTCTGCGTTTTTTCTGGTAGTGCGCTCGGCGCCGATCTCGCGCTGCCACCCGCCCTGCTGGCTAACCGGATTGAACAGAATGGCGACCAGGACATTGCATCGCGATATTTTTCCGGGGCAACATTTTTCGCTAAGGCCTCTTTCGCGCTCGCGACCGGCCTGACCCTGCCGTTGCTCGATGCGTTGGGCTATTCGCCGGGTTCACCCGCCGTCGGCGATATCGGCCTGTATCTCAGTGGGCTTTACGCCCTAGTGCCCTGCGCGATCAAGATTGCGGCTGCGACGTGGTTGTTCTGGTCATTGGGTCCGCTTATTGAGGAGGGTGGAGCCTAATATGGGCCATACGACCTGACGTCAGTGTCGGCCGCCTGTTCTCCATC
>MDTB01185082.1_pt1 | contig 14613 bp, 17 predicted proteins | sample 811161 | NCBI WGS metagenome assembly MDTB01 (sample SAMN05326650, study PRJNA326480) | marine metagenome | isolation source: seawater | place: Mediterranean Sea | collected 2009
GTGAAACATTTAGAGGCTCAAGATTTTTATATTCTAAAATATTCGAATCGATCAAGCTATCTTCTTAATAGACTTTCTTTTGACGTGAGACAACAAAATATATACAGCTGCTGGAGTTATTCCATCTATTCTTAGGGCCTGGCCCATTGTTTTTGGTCGAATTTTCTTAAATTTAGATTTAACCTCAGTAGAAAGCCCGCTTAAACTGTCATAATTGACTGCTTCTGGTATTTTTAGATTCTCATCCTTTTTAAAAGCTAATATATCTGCTTTTTGCTTTATTAAATAACCCCTGTAATGGGCATTTATCTCTAACTGTTCATCTATTTCATTAGATTTGTAGGGTATTTCAGGCCAAATTTCCCGAATTTTACTCATTTTTATCCCTTTTTGACTTAATATTTGTTCTGCATTTCTTCTTATACCGTCTTTAGCAATATTAACCCCATATTTAGCAACTTTTGAGGGTGAAATGCTAGAATTAAACATAAATTTAGTCAATTTTTGGAGATCTTTTGACTTTTGATTATATATATTTTTCCTATGCTCCTGAATAAGATCTATATCAATTCCCTTTTTAGTTAACCTTAAATCGGCATTGTCTGCTCTAAGACTTAACCTATACTCAGCTCTTGATGTAAACATTCTATAAGGTTCAGCCACCCCTTTTGTGACGAGGTCGTCTATCATGACACCAATATAAGCTTCAGATCTATCAAGAATAAATGGTTCCAAATTTTTAACAGAAAGCGCAGCATTTATTCCTGCAATCAAACCTTGTGCTGCAGCCTCTTCATAGCCCGTGGTTCCATTTATCTGTCCAGCAAGATAAAAGTTTTTAATTTTTTTTGTTTCAAGAGTTAGAAAAAGTTCTCTTGGATCCACGTAATCGTACTCGATTGCATATCCCGGGCGCAATATTTTAGCATTCTCTAAACCATTGATATTACTGCATATTTCAGCCTGAATTTCAGCTGGAAGAGAAGTTGATATACCATTTGGATAAATCGTATTATCATTCAGACCTTCTGGTTCAAGAAATATCTGGTGTCTCAATTTTTCAGAAAACTTTGAAATTTTATCCTCAATTGAAGGGCAGTACCTTGGTCCAACGCCCTTTATTTTACCTGAGTACATGGCACTAGATTTGATATTCTTTGAAATAATCTCATGTACTTTCTGGTTAGTATAGGTCATCCTACATGAGACTTGTGGGTTAAAATTTTTTTTTGTTAGAAACGAAAAAAAATAAGGATCGACATCAGCATGCTGCTCTTCCAAATTTTCAAAATTTATAGTCTTACTATCCAATCTTGGTGGTGTTCCTGTCTTAAGTCTTCCGATTGCAAAATTATATTTTTCTAACTGTTCTGTTAAACCTGTTGTTGGTTTTTCATTAAATCTTCCAGCTGGTGTCTTTTCATCACCTATATGTATCAAGCCATTTAAAAATGTCCCAGTTGTAAGTATTAGCTTGTTGCAAGTAATATACTGACCTGACTGGGTAACAATTCCTTTTACGGCGTTTTTTATAAATATAAACCTAATTACAGGATCTGAAAAAAGCTTTAAATTACAATAGTTTATCAGTTTTTCATACATAAATTTTTTATATAACGATCTGTCGCTTTGCGTTCTTGGTCCTCTTACTGCTGGGCCCCTGCTTCTATTTAAAAGCCTAAACTGTATGCCTGATTTATCAGCCACCTCTCCCATTACACCGTCTAATGCATCGATCTCTCTAACCAAATGTCCTTTACCTAGTCCACCAATAGCTGGATTGCACGACATTTCTCCTATGGTTTCTATTTTGTGTGTGTACAATGCAGTGTTAATACCAAGTCTTGCCGATGCTGCAGCGGCCTCACATCCTGCATGACCTCCACCTACTACTACCACATCAAAAAATGCTTCTTTTGTCATATTAAAAATATAGTTTTTTTTTTATTATTTGCCAATACAGAAGTCATTGAAAATACTACCAAGTATCTCCTCTACACCCACCTTTCCTACCAACATTCCAAGGTGCCTTGTTGCTAATCTAATGTCTTCAGCTGCTTTATCAAAATCGCTATCTTTTTCTTTTTTACTAAACTCATCTAGGTGGAATATGCACTGTTCGAGATGTTGTCTGTGCCTTTCACGAGTTATTAGGGTATCCTCGACGCTGACAAATTTATTTGTTAAATTTTTTTTTATTTTGTCAATTATCTTCTCAATATTTGTTTCATCTTTAATTGAAATTAAAATAGGTTTATATTTATCGAGATCTTTGCTTTTTTTTTTACCAAGGTCAGATTTATTTATGACAAATATCGATTTTTCAACATTTATGTCAGTCAAAAAGCTTGTAAAATCAACACTTTTAGGCTCAAAAACCAGTATATTTAAATCAGCATCTTCTGCTCTTTTAAGAGCTAATTTTATACCTTTTTTCTCTATTTCGTTTTTAGAATTTCTTATACCTGCAGTGTCGGACATAATTACAGGAAACCCATCAATATTTAAATGAACTTCAATTATGTCTCTTGTTGTTCCAGCTATCTCAGAAACGATTGCAACTTCTCTTTTAGAAAAATAGTTTAGCAAACTAGATTTTCCTGCATTAGTTGGTCCTAATATAGCTATTTTAAAACCTTCTCTAATTCTTTCTCCAACTTTGCTATCGTTTAGTATTTTTTTTATTTCGTGTTTAACTTTTTGAGAATCATTTTTTATATTATTTAATATATTGGACGGAAGATCCTCATCTGGAAAATCAATTTTAGCCTCTAAATTTGATAATATTTTTAATAAAGTCTCTCGCCATAAATTAAATTTATCTGAACTCTTTCCACTCATTATTTTTAACGCTTGTTTTCTTTGAATCTCAGTTTCTGCCGCAATTAGATCTGCAATACTCTCTGCTTTTATTAGATTTATTTTTTCATTCTGGAATGCTCTTTTTGTAAACTCGCCTGGTTCTGCTAATTTATAGTCTTTTATTTTTGACAAATTAAGCAATATTGATTGTATCACTGCTTTGCTGCCGTGAGCATGAATTTCTGCCATATCCTCTCCTGTGTAGCTATTTGGGCCAGGAAACCATAATACAATGCATTCATCTATTAGTTCTTTCGACTTAAAATTTATTAACTTTCTCAAAGAAGCTACTCTAGGTCTTGGCAAAGAGCCTACAATAATAGATTGAAACGCTTCTTTTGTTTTCTCGCCTGATATTCTTATTACTGCTACTCCCGATAATCCAGGTCCTGAGGATAGTGCGTAAATTGTCATAAATATATTATAACTTGAAATAAGTTAATGGATATCGTTAAAATAAACTATGATAATTTGGATTGCTTCGTACCCTAAAAGCGGAAATACATGGGTAAGATATTTTTTAAAATCATATTCTGAACAAAAAGATAAAAAATTAAGTTTAAAAAGTACAAAAAATGACAATTTTTTTACTTTAAATTTCCCCAATCTATCTTTGTTGAAAGAACTCGGTATAGAGTATAAAAATTTTCCAAACATTGTTAAAAACTGGATCCAAATGCAAGATTTTATAAATTTAAATGGGAGTGTTAATTATTATAAAACCCATAATGCAATGTGCACTATTAATAATTATCCTTTTACAAATAAGGAAAATACTCTTGGTGGTATTTATCTAGTAAGAGACCCAAGGGATGTACTTATTTCTTATAGTAATCATTTAGCTTTAGCCCATAAAGAGACGATGATACGAATGTTCGACTCCAAAAATGGTGAATATCAGCCTACAGAAAATGAAATATATAACTCAACAATTACAGGATCATGGTCCGATAATTATAATTCTTGGAAAAACTATAACTCAAGAGAAATTCTAATAATTAGATATGAAGATCTGGTCTTAGATACATTTAAAACATTTTCAAAAATCATAAAATATTTATCACGATTAACAGATTTTGAATTTGATGAAGAAAAAATTAAATATTCTATTGAAAAAACAAATTTTAATAATCTAAAACAATTAGAAGAAAAAGAGGGTTTTAAAGAAAAAGGGAAGGGGAAAGTCTTTTTTAGAAGTGGTAGAGTTGGTGATTGGGAAAAAAAACTTGATAGAAGTATAGCTGAAGAGGTTGAAAAAAAATTTAAAAAGGAAATGTCCGAGCTTAATTATATATAACTTTAGCCTGGCTTATTCATGGAATTAAAGAAATCGGAGTTATTTTTTGTATTTTTTAATTTTGAATTTATAAACTCAATTGCGTCCATCGAACCCATTGGAGCAATTATTCTTCTCAATACATTCATTTTCTGAAGATCAGTTTTATCGAAAATAAGCTCTTCTCTTCGCGTACCTGATTTAGTAATATCAATTGCAGGGTATATTCTTTTTTCTGATATTTTTCTATCTAATATCGTCTCGCTATTTCCCGTTCCTTTAAATTCTTCAAAAATTACCTCATCCATCCTGCTTCCAGTATCAATTAAAGCAGTTGCTATAATAGTTAAGGATCCGCCTTCCTCAATATTTCTTGCTGCTCCAAAAAATCTTTTTGGTCTTTGCAAAGCGTTCGCATCAACCCCTCCAGTCAAAACTTTACCTGAACTTGGGACCACAGCATTATATGCTCTTCCTAATCTTGTTATTGAGTCTAATAATATCACTACATCTTTTTTATGTTCTGTTAGTCTTTTTGCTTTTTCTATTACCATCTCAGCTACAGCAACGTGTCTCTGGGCAGGTTCATCAAATGTTGAGCTTATTACTTCTCCTTTAACGGTTCTTTGCATGTCGGTTACTTCCTCTGGTCTTTCATCTATTAATAAAACCATCAAATAACACTCGGGATGATTTGCGGTAATTGAATTTGCAATACTTTGTAAAATCATTGTTTTTCCAGCTTTTGGTGGAGAAATAATCAAAGATCTTTGACCTTTTCCTATAGGACTAACAAGGTCTATTAATCTAGCAGTTAAATCTGGTTTTTTTTCGACTTTTGTACTTTCTACTTCCATAACCAATTGTTTGTTTGGATAAAGTGGAGTTAAATTGTCAAAAGCAATTTTATGCTTTGATTTTTCAGCATCCTCAAAATTTATTTTACTGACTTGAAGTAAAGCAAAATATCTTTCCCCGTCTCTAGGCGCTCTTACAGGTCCTTCAACTGTATCTCCTGTTCTCAAACCAAATCTTCTGATCTGGCTAGGGCTTATATAAATATCATCTGGACCGGGAAGATAATTTGATTCCATTGCTCTTAGAAAACCAAATCCATCTTGCAATAATTGAAGAACGCCACCTCCTGTTATTTCTTCTCCTTTTTCTGCTAATTTTTTTAAGATAGAAAAAAGTATTTCTTGTTTTCTCAATGTACTCGCATTTTCGATTCCAAGCTGTTCCGCCTGAGATATAAGATTTTCAGATGATTTAGTTTTAAGTTCTTGAATATTCATATTGTAGGAGGTTTTTTTGTTAGATGAATATAATATATATATATATATTCTTTTTTTTCAATGCCTATAAGGGCTTAAAAACAACAATAAATATGATTAATATTAATAATATTGTGGGGATTTCATTAAATATTCGAAAAAATTTTGATGAATGTTTGTTTTCACCTTTTTTGAAATCAATCAAGCATTTGCCTAATGAAAAATGGTAAATTGTCAATATAACTACAAAAACTATCTTTAAAATTAACCATTTGTTTGAAAGCTGGTCAAATCCAATACTGCTTATTAATAATAGGCCAAAAATCCACGAAAGTATCATGGCTGGCATCATAATGTAGTTATAAAGCTTAAACTCCATTGTTTTAAAAATTTCACTAATACTTTTTTGATTACTATTTTCTGAATGATATACAAAAATACGTGGCAGATATAATAAGCCAGCCATCCAAGATATAACTGAAATTAAATGTAAGGCTTTTAATGTAAGGTAAAAATTCATTTTTTAATAATATATCTCTCAACCATCACACTTAAAAAATTAATATGATCTTCGTTATCATTCAGACAAGGCACAACATCAAAATTACTTCCACCTGATTTTAAAAAACTTTCTTTTCCTTGAATGGCTATTTCTTCAAGAGTTTCAACACAATCAGATGAAAACCCAGGGCAAATAACTAATACATTTTTTTTTCCAGAGTGAGGAAGTTTTTCAAGCGTTTTATCAGTGTATGGTTGTAACCATTCCTGGGGCCCAAATCTTGATTGAAAAGTAGTTTCAATTGGGACTTTATTGAATTTTTCTTTCATCAGTCTTGTGGTCTTATAACAATAACAATGATATGGATCACCCTTATCAAAATATTTTTTTGGGATACCGTGGTATGATGCAATAATTAAATCTGGGGTCCAATTTACTTCTTTAATTTTTTTTTCAATGCTATTTACTAAAGCATCTATATATAATGGCTCAGATTCATAATGTGGTATAATTTGTAAACTCGGTTGCCATCTTTCTTTCATTAGAGCCCTATATACTTCATCACATACGGTTGCGGTTGTCGCGGCAGCGTACTGGGGATAAAGTGGAAGAATGATTAAGTTTTCGCAGCCATCTGCTTGCATCTTTTTCATTACGCTTCTGATGCTTGGGTTACCATATCTCATTGCAAAGTCTACTTTTAAATTATCTACACTTATTTTTTCACTAAGCTTCGAGACTTGCTTTTGCGTGTAATATCTTAATGGAGACATGTTTTCTTTCTTCATCCAAATTTCTTTATAAGCTTTTGCTGTTTTTGATGGTCTAAAGGTTAGTATGAAGACGTTAAGAATAATTTGCCAAAGAAAGGGATTTACCTCAATTACTCTTCGATCAGATAAAAACTCTTTTAAATATTTTCGGATATCAAACCAGCTTGTTGAGTCTGGAGTTCCTAGATTTATTAATAATATACCAGTTTTGCCGAAATTAATTTTTGGATGCTCTATCATTGAATTTTCTCACTATTTTAATTAAGTATTCTACCATATTTGGGTCCGTTTGAGGTAGTACTCCATGCCCCAAGTTAAATATATAAGGGTGATTTTTAAAAATATCCAAATAATAATTAGTTGTTTTTTCTAAATTTTTTTTACTTGTTAATAATACTCTTGGATCCATACCGCCCTGTATTGGTATCTTAATTTTTTTTAAAATCTTTATAGGGTCAACATTATAATCAATGCTGATAACATCAGGATTTACAACTTGAGTATAATCATCATAATTTTTTATATTTCTAGGAAAACAAATACATGGTACATTCTTTGATTTGGTAAATTTTACTATTTTTTTTGTTGGGTCATAGATAAAATCTTGAAGATTTTTATCTTTTACTAAGCCAGCCCAACTATCAAATATCTGAATCACACTTGCTCCGCTTTTAATTTGTTTATCGATATGTAATTCAATAAAATAATTTACGTGTTTAATCATATCAATAATTAGAGGTTTGTCTGATAATATTTTTTTTAAGCTCCTCTTTGGTGATTTTTTATTAAGCATATAAACAAGAATAGTCCACGGTCCCCCCACAAACCCTATTAGGTCTTTTTTTTTAACTATTTTATCTTTTTTAATCATGGCAATTGATTTATATACGGGCTCAAGATTTTTTTTGAAATTTTTTTCAGATTTATTTTTAATATCATTTAAATTGATCGGACCTAATTGGGGTCCAAAGTTCCTTTTAAAATTTACTATTTGGCCTAGCGCGAATGGAACCATTAAAATATCAGAAAAGATGATTGCAGCGTCTAAATCAAATCTCTTCATAGGTTGTAGGGTTATTTCTTTAACCTTTTTTTTATTAAGACAAAGTTTTATAAAATTTGGATTAGATTTTCTTAATTTTCTAAATTCTGGTAAGTAGCGTCCAGCTTGTCTCATTAACCATATTGGTTTAATTTTACTATTCTTTTCTCTAATTACCCTTTTTATTGGAGTCATAATAAATAAAATATAAACCTTTATATATTTAGTATATAGTCATGTTATTTACGGTGATTAAATTTTATTAACCATTTATAACCTCTTTTTCCACATAAATTTTTAGTTATTAAGATTGAATTTACCTAATAAAAAGGGGTTAACATATTTTATAATCTAATGTGGAAATTTTTTATACCTGTGCCTAAAATTGTTAATTAAATTAGTTTTTTTCAGTGATTTAACAATAATATTCAATTTTCACTAAAATAAGTTTATTATGTACATTTTATATACAAAATATACATGATTAATTCATACCAAATAATTTTAATATCAGACTCTACCGGTGAAACTCTTGATAGAATTTTTTTAGCTTTAAAAGCGCAATTTAAAGATTTTAATTACCAAACAAACTATTTTTCATTTACTAGAACAGAAAACCAAATAAAGAGAATTTTAGAAAAAATTAAAAAAGGAAAAAAAATAATTATTCTCTATACAATTGTTGATACTAAACTTAGCGATTTATTAATCAAAGAAAGTGAGAAACGAGGCATTCCTTGTTTTGGCGTACTGGATAATTTGATTCAAAGTTTTTCTAAGATACTTAATCAAAACGCTTTGCACGTACCTAGTGGGCAACATATAATGAATGACCATTATTATAGAAAAATAGATGCCATCCAATTCACAATGAACCATGACGATGGTAATTTATTAGAAGATATACAGAAGTCAGATATAATATTATTAGGAGTAAGTAGAACAAGCAAAACGCCAACTGCAATTTATCTTGCTAATAAAGGATACAAAGTGTCAAATATACCAATAGTAAATAAAAACTCCATTCCAGAGGACGTAAAGAAAAACCCAAAAAAAAAATGTATAATAGGTTTAATCGCAGAGCCAAAAAGATTAGCTGAAATCAGAAGAAATAGAATGAACAGTTTAAACGATATAGGAAATAAAAAATATATTGATATTCAAAAAATTCAAAGCGAAGTCGAGATTTCAAAAAAAACGTTCCAAAAATTTAAATGGCCAACTATAGATGTAAGCAGAAAATCAGTGGAGGAAACAGCTGCATCAGTAATTAAAATTTATGAGATAAACAAAAGAAATGTTTAATATAATTTTAGCTTCTAAAAGTAAAGTAAGAAGAGATATATTGGAAAAAAATAATATTCCATATACAGTTGAACCATCAAATGTAGATGAAGATCCCTTAAAGGAAAGTCTTTTAAATGAAGGTGTCACCCCAGAAATAATTTCTAAAAATTTAGCTGAATTAAAGGCTAATAAAGTAAGTCTTAGGAATAATGATAATTTGGTTTTAGGAGCTGATAGTGTGATTGATTTAGAGGGGGAGCTAATCTCAAAGCCAGAAAACAGAATTGAGGCAATGGATATTTTGAAAAAGTTAAATGGGAAAAAACATTTTTTAATTAGCTCTGTATGTATATCTAAAAATGGATCTATGTTGTGGAATTATACTGATAAAGCTATTCTCACAATGAAAAACATGTCAGAGAAAAACTTAAAGAACTACTTATCTAAAATAACAGATGAAGCTTTGTATTCATATAACGTTTACCAAATTGAAGGAGAAGGAAGGAACTTATTTTCAAAGATAGATGGAGATGAAAATACAATTATGGGATTGCCTATAAAAAAGATAAAGGAATATTTAAGCAAATGAAAAAATATTTTGTAATAGGTAATCCGATTGAACATTCTTTGTCACCAAAACTTCATAATTATTGGATTGCTAAAAGCAATATAAATGCAGTCTATGAAAAAAAATTAGTTTCTGAAAATGATATAGATAGCATTGTTTCAAAAGTTAAATCTGGAGAGATTAACGGTATCAATGTAACAGTTCCATATAAAAACAAAATTGTTCCTTTTGTTGATAGTTTAACAAAAGAGGCAAATGAAACTCAATCCGTTAATACTGTTTATATTGAAAATGGGAAAATAGTTGGACATAACACTGATATTGCTGGCTTCGAGCTAGGAATAAGGTCATACGGATACGATATTAAAAAAAAAAACATTTTTATATTTGGAGCAGGTGGAGTTGCTCCATCTATAATTGTTGCATTAAAAAAAATGGAAGCCTCAAATATATTTCTTTATAACAGAACTTTAAGTAAAGCTGAAAACTTAAAAAATAATTTTAGTTATATTAAAATTATAGAAAAAAATGAAATACCAAACGAGGTTGATATGATAATAAATGCATCAAGTCTTGGAATTGGTGAGGATGATAGGATTGATTTAGATTACAAAAAAATCGGATCTAATAAGTTTTACTATGATATTATATATAATCCTTCACAAACTAATTTTTTAAAACAAGCCAAAAAATTTGGAAATAAAACTGAGAATGGGAAGATGATGTTTATTTACCAAGCACATCAAGCATTCTCTATGTGGCATAAAGTTTTTCCAAAGATTGATGAAAAAGTAGTTGAATTATTAGAAAAATGAAAAGAATTGCTATTGTTGGTGAAATTGGATCTGGCAAGACCTTTGTTGCAAAATTATTTGGTTTCCCAATATTTAATGCAGATATTCAAGTTTCAAAAATATATAGTAGTAACCGTATTGTATTTAAAAAAATAAAAAAAAAATTACCTAAATTTATTAATTCTTTTCCAATTAAAAAAAATCAATTGTCCACAGCGGTAAATAAAAATAAAAAAAATTTAAAAATTATAACTAAAATTGTACATCCTATAGTCAGGCAGAAGATGAATATTTTCTTGTATAGAAATAGAACAAAAAGGGCAGTAGTATTAGATATACCTTTATATTTTGAAAACAAAATAAATAAAAATAAGGATGTGGTAATTTTTGTAGAAGCAAAAAGGGAAAAAATAAATAGATTCCTTAAAAAAAGACAAAAAACTAACACTAAGCTTCTTAAGAAATTAGGCGTTTTACAAATCTCAAAGAATATTAAAAAAAAAAAATCTGATTATGTAATTAATAATGATTTTAACAGTGAAAATTTAATGAAAAAAGTTAGAATTTTAAAAAAAAAGATTTTTAGAAAATGAAAGAAATTATTCTTGATACGGAGACTACAGGTCTAGATGTAAAAGATGGACATAGAGTTGTTGAAATTGGGTGTTTGGAATTAGATAATTTTGTTTTAACATCTAAAAAATTTCACTGTTATCTAAATCCACAAAGAAAGGTTTCCGAGCAAGCTTTAAAAGTACATGGCTATACTGATGATTTCTTGGCAAGACAAAAAAAATTCTCTGATATTGCTGATGAATTTTTAGAATTTATAAAGGATAAAAAGTTAATTATTCACAATGCAAGTTTTGATTTATCCCACTTAAATAATGAACTTGCTATTCTTGGTAAAGATAGAATAAATAAATTTAATGTTATAGATACTTTAGAATTAGCAAGGAATCAATTCCCGGGATCTCAGAATAGCTTAGATGCTCTTTGTAAAAGGTATAAAATAGACAACTCAAAAAGAATAAAGCATACTGCGCTTGTAGATTGTGAGCTTTTGTCAAAAGTTTATATTAATTTATCAGGCCAAAAAGAACCATTACTTGATCTTAAAAATGAGGATATAAATGTTTTAAAAAAAGATGATGCCAAAAATAATATTTATTATAAAAAAGTTATTCAACCTACAGAAAAAGATTTAAAATTTCACAAAGAATTTTTAAAAAGTAGCCAAAAAAAAAATTATTTTAATTGAATTTTTCATTAAATAACTTTGTAAAATCTATTTTTTTATCAAATTTTATACCTGGAAATCCTGAATCTTCCAGAACCCTAATTAAAATTTTTTCAAGATTTGGAAATATTTTATTTTGAACATCACAAAGTATAATTTTTTGTAAATCTTTCTTTTCCTTTATATCATCTTCTATTTTGATTATTGTTGCGTAAATTATTTCAAAATAAGATTTTTTTTCAACTTGAGTTTTATCCTGAAATTTTAATTTTGTATTAATTTCAATAAATTTATTTTTTAAAGCTATAGAATTGATATCGATATCTAATTCATATTTTGAAATATTATCTTTAGTATAAATATAACTTTCTACATTTGGAGTTTCACTTGATAGATCTTTAACATAAGTTGAAAGAATTTTAAATTTATCGGTCATTTCTATCATCTATATCTTCAGACTCTCCTTCTATAAAGTCTTCTTTTTTTTTTATTTTTGTAGAATAATTTTTAGAAAATTTTTTAAATACTATTTTCCTAGTTGGAGGAAATATTATTAATAATCCCATTAAATCAGTGGCAAAACCAGGAATAATTAACAATAAGGAGGCAAATGCTAAAGCAGCTCCAGAAATAATTTCATAAATGGGTAATTCATTTTTCATCATTTGAATCAATCCAGATCTAAGTGTGTTGAAACCCTCGTATCTTGCATAAAATACTCCTAGGAATGCTGTAATGAAAATTAGTGAAATAGTATAAACAGCTCCAATTTTACTGCCTATTTCTATAAATAGATATATTTCAACTACTGGAATTAATATAATTAGTAATAATATAGCGTTCATTTGTCTTTAATTTAATTTGCTAGTTGAAATTAAGCAACATAGTAAATATTATTGTACTATGAATTACAGTTTTGAATACATAGATATAATTCTTTTAGCAATGATTGCTGGTTTTATTTTTCTTAGATTAAGGGGGATTTTAGGCAAAAAATCTGGATTTGAGGACAAAATGCCATCAAGTTTTCCCCATGAATTTCCAACAAAAGCTCCAAAAAAAACTTTAAATGAAAATACCTTCGATGAAGGTGCACAAAAAGATTTTATCAAAGGTGCTGAAATTGCTTACGAGAACATCGTAACAAGTTTCTCATCTGGAAATTTAAAAAGTGTAAAAGAGTTATTAGATGAAAAAGTTTATAATCAGTTTGAGGAGGCAATTAAATCTAGAAATGCAAATGGGCAAATATCAGAGACTACCTTTATAGGTATTAATTCTGCAGAGATAAAAAATCACGAAAATAAAAAAGGCTTTCTAGAAGTAACAGTTAATTTTGTGAGCGAAATAATTTCTTGTGTAAAAGATAAAAATAATCAAATTTTAGCAGGAGACCCGAAAAAAATTAAAAAAGTATTTGACACTTGGAAATTTTCTAAAGACATTAATTCAACAAATCCAAACTGGTTATTGATCGACACTGAAAATTGATTAAAAAAATTTCTGAAAAAGATATCAAAGATTGGGAAGAATTTGTAAAAAAAGGGGAGAAGCTTGAAGATAAAGATAATTTTTATGAAAAAGTAATAGAAAAAAAGTACAGAAAAATCGATTTACATGGATATACTTTAGAGGGAGCAAACAAAAAAATGCATGAGTATATAAATGAATGTTTTGAAAATAATGTTTTAATTATTAATGTTATAACTGGAAAAGGTTCAAGATCTAAAAATAAAGAAAATCCTTATTCTTCATCTGAACTTGGAATACTTAAAAATTCAGTACCTAATTATATAAAAAATAATAAAAAGTTAATGAAAAAAATAAAATTTATTGATTTTGACGAAGAAAACAAAATCAATAAAGGCAGCTTTAATATTTTTTTAAAAAAAAAATAAATCAAATTATCATGATAAGTTTTAAACCAAGAATAAAAGCTAGATTAAGAAAAAGTAAAATTGATATCAAAAAAAACTTTTCTGCAGTAAGTAAAAAAGCAAAAGTTGTCAAAAGTAAAGCTGACATTAAAAAAAATCTAAAAGATTTCTTTTATTGGGTAAAAGGAGCAGAACTTGTAGAATTAGAAAAATGCGATATTTCTGAAGATCCCGTTAGACCAGAATTAGACAACTTATTTAGAACTAGTTATGGAAGAAAAATTTATGGAGTAAAGTTTAAAGATGAAATTTATGCAGTAATGTGTTTTGCATTCACAGATGATATACCTAAATCCGTTGAGGAGCTAGAATTATTCAGCAAAGATGCGTTTTTAAAAAATGTTCAAAGAGACCCTAATAAGGTTGGAAGAATAGCAATAGCTTATACTGTTTGGTCGAAGAAGAAAGGAGGAGGAAAACTTATAGTCAAAGAGGTTTATAAAATGATAAAAAAATCAAATCATTTGAATAGACTCGTTACTCTTTCACCATTGACTGATATGGCTAGAAAGTTTCATTTAAGAAATGGAGCAATTGAGTTGCAAGTTAATGAAAATACTCAAAATTTTGAATACAAGGTTATAAAATAAATTTTGATAAATCTGTATCTTTAACTAATTCACCTAAATTTTTCTTAATATAATTTGAGTCTATAACAATTTTTTCTCCGGATCTGTCGGTTGCTGTAAAGCTGATTTCATCCAGGACTCTTTCGATTATAGTATGCAATCTCCGAGCACCTATATTTTCAACAGTTGAGTTAACTTCGGTAGCAATATTGGCTATAGAGTCAATTCCATCATCAGAAAACTCTAATTCTACATTTTCTGTTTTTAACAAAGCTTTATATTGTTTAATTAAACTATTATCTGGCTCTCTTAAAATCTTTTTAAAGTCTTCACTAGTTAAAGCATCAAGCTCAACTCTAATAGGCAATCTTCCTTGTAATTCTGGCAAAAGATCTGACGGTTTTGCTAATTGAAAAGCACCAGACGCTATAAAAAGTATATGATCAGTTTTTATTGGGCCATACTTTGTGCTTACTGTTGTTCCTTCAA
>MDTB01166425.1_pt1 | contig 14612 bp, 19 predicted proteins | sample 811161 | NCBI WGS metagenome assembly MDTB01 (sample SAMN05326650, study PRJNA326480) | marine metagenome | isolation source: seawater | place: Mediterranean Sea | collected 2009
ATCCGATTGGACCAACGGCACGATCGACAGGATGTTGGACATCATGACAGGCAAGGGCGAACAATGGAGAAGAGATGGATCCCACTACAGGACACCAGTATCAGAAGCCAAGTATTAAAGGCTTGAGTAAAGCAGTGCTCGTAACCGGAGGAGCAGGTTATGTTGGATCACACACTTGCAAACTATTAGCTAAGAATGGATATCTTCCAATAACAGTGGACAGGCACTTCAGAGAAGGACTAGTATCATTTGGTCCAAATCATAATTTACATCTGCCACAAGAAGTTGACAGACTTGATGAAATAATAAAGAGATACAACATAACAAGTTGCATACACTTTGCTGGCAGTACCAGTGTGCCTGAGAGTGTTGAAAATCCCTCTTTGTACTACAAGAATAATCTTATCCTTACAGTTTCATTGCTGGACAAACTTATAGACTGTGGAGTAAAAACATTTGTATACAGTTCAAGTGCGGCCGCTTATGGTGACCCAGGTCTAAATAAGTGCATGGAGTCGGATGTATGTAAACCAATTAATTCTTATGGTGCTACAAAATTAATGATAGAGCAAGTATGCAAAGATTACATGACAGCATACGGACTGTCTAGTGTTGGTTTGAGATACTTTAACGCCGCTGGGGCAGATCCAGAAGGTGAAGTTGGTGAACTACGTGAGAAAGAGACACACATCGTGCCTTTGGCAATTGAAGCGGCCAGGCAAGGTAAAACTTTTAAGATATTTGGAGACAAGTATCCAACTGAAGACGGAACCTGCGTAAGAGATTACGTACACGTAATGGATCTAGCAGATGCACATATCAAAGCTCTTAACTATGCATCTAGTCAACTTTCAGCAGAAGTTTTTAATCTTGGTTCAGGGGCTCCAGCATCAAACAAACAACTATTAGAAGCAGTGCAAAAGTACACAGGTAAAATGAACGTCGAGATGTGGAGCAACAGGCCGGGAGATCCTGCTTATCTGGTTGCAGACATAGAAAAAGCCAAATCAATGCTACAATGGGAGCCAACGCAGAGTTCCATTGACAACGTCGTGGCAACTGCTGTACAATGGTATAACAAGACACACAAAAAGGAAATACAATAATGACTGAATTCACACACGGAATACAAGGTGCATTGAGGAAGTTGATAAGTGGATCAAGCGTAGGACTAGCTGTGATATACACACTAGGTCATATTGTAATTGCAATGACAGTTGTGAGCGTAATGACTGGTGCAAGTTTATGGGAGGCGGGTGCAGTCGCATTGATAGAGCCTTCGATCAACGGTGTATGGTTTTTTGTTTTACATAAAGCATATAAAAAAATAAAAGGATACGAATAATGAGCGAAGATATTTTGAAAGACAGCTGGGTTCCGGAAGGTCCAATCAGTAAAACAATAAAAGAAAGAATTAAAAAGGCAGGAAAGAGATTTCATTCCAATGACAACATAGCTGAATTTATAGAAGAGGGCGAAATGGAGTTGTTACAGGCAGAAGTGCAAGAAAAATTACAAGGTGTTTTAGACAGTCTTGTTATTGACACAGAAAATGATCACAACACACAGGAGACTGCAAAACGTGTGGCAAAGATGTATGTGAGAGAAACATTCGGCGGTAGGTTCAAACCAGCACCAAGGGTAACAAGTTTTCCTAACATGGGCTACAAAAGTATGTACACAAGTGGTCCAATATCCATAAGATCAACGTGTGCCCATCACTTTCAAAATATTGTAGGAAAAGCCTGGGTAGGCATTATTCCTAATGGAGAAGTGATTGGCTTGAGTAAATTTAACAGGATCGTGCATCACATAGTGGAAAGACCGCAGATCCAGGAAGAGATGACAACACAGATCGCAGATGAGTTAAAGAAATATGCAAAGACAGATAATCTTGCAGTTGTAGTAAAAGCAGAACACCACTGTATGACGCACAGAGGTGTCAGAGAACACGAAAGTGATATGACAACAGCAATAATGCTTGGTGCATTCAAAGAAGATCCAGCAACGAGAGATGAGTTTTATAAAATTTGTATGAGTATGAAGGGACATGGCTAAAACAAAAAAACAATTAAAGCAAGAACAAGCAAATATGCAATCGGACAATATTGAAATGAGTTCAGATGGAATACAGAACACAGGAAATTTCACTTATTCATTTGCAGATCTTAATGACGAGTTTGATACGTTGAATGTCAATACAGTATCAACAGGTTTCACAGTAGATGGAATTACGTTCGACAACGAGGAAGATTTAAGGAAAAAGTACCCCGCACTACAAGACGCTTGGGATCATTATAAAAATGTAAAAAATATGTGTGAACAAAAGGAAAAGGAAGATGAGGATTAACAACGAACCAAAACTAAATTTTGAAGACGTATTGCTACAACCAAAACGTAGCACCCTGTCAAGTCGTAAAGATGTAGACATGACAAGAAAGTTCACGTTTAGAAATTCAGGAAAGGTAATGGACTTCCTTCCAATATTTGCAAGTAATATGGATGGAGTTGGTACATTCTCTATGGCTAAAGAAATGCAAAAGCATAAAATGATGACAGTGATCACCAAAACCACCACACCAGAACAATGGAAGGCGGCCGCAGGGACAGGATTGCGAATGCAAAGTGTATCTGTATGCACAGGTACCAATGTCATGTGGGATCAAGAAGCACCAGATTGGAAGACTATGCAAACTGTTTTACAAATGTTTCCTGATGTAAAGATGATCACCGTTGATGTTGCCAACGCATATCATCAGAACATGGTAGACTTTATTAAAAAAGTAAGAGATGAATATCCTGACAAAGTGATAATAGCAGGTAATGTTGTCACACCCGAGATGACTGAAGAGTTGATTATAAATGGTGCTGACGTGGTCAAGATAGGTATTGGACCTGGGTCAGTGTGTACAACAAGAACAATGACCGGGGTCGGTGTACCACAGTTCTCAGCAATAGTTGACTGCTCAGATGCGGCCAACGGTGTTGGTGGACACATAATGGCTGATGGTGGTTGTGTTTATCCAGGAGATATTGCAAAAGCATTTGGTGGCGGAGCACACATGGTGATGATAGGTGGTATGTTGGCGGGTCATGACGAGTCCGAACAACCGGTCGTAGATGGCAAAATAGAATTTTATGGCATGAGTTCTGATAGAGCTCGTGAAAAGCACGGTAGACGTAAGGATGGATACAGAGGCAACGAAGGTAGATTAATATCTTTACCACACAGAGGACCTGTTGAACCAACTTTAGAAGACATACTAGGCGGAGTCAGAAGTGCCTGCACCTACATAGGTGCAAGGAGACTAAAAGACATGGCCAAATGTGCAAGTTTTGTAACAACTCATAATGTAATCAACAGGGTTTATGAACGATACACAAAATAACATAGAGCCAATTAAGGAAAAACTAGATGACAAGATTAAGAAGTTAAATTCTTCCAGGGTAATAAAGAAAGTTACACCCAAGGGAGACCTTTCATGGTACGTGAAATGGTTCTCAGTTGCGTTGTTATTGATCGCAACAGCGGCCAGGGGTGTAGGCACTATACCACACATTGATATGTGGTTTGGATTGTTTGGCACACTGGGTTGGGCATGGGTTGGATATCTTTGGCACGACAGAGCTTTATTGTTCTTGAATGCTATACTGGTCACACTATTAATAATGGGCCTGATGAATTATTACTTCGGCATCTAGACCCAAGTAAATACCAGTGTGATTCCCAATAAAAACACATTCTGTATTGCCCCATATCAACACGTTGATATAGATCCACAAGGAAAGCTAAAAATATGCTGTGTGAGTGATGAAAAGTCAAATCACAAGTATAACGACATAGAAGAATGGTTTCAGTCTACCACTTTGAAAAATCTAAGAAGCAATCTCGAGGCAGGAATAAGGGATCCAATCTGTAACTGGTGCTGGAAACACGAAGACAATGGGCAAGAGTCCCAAAGACAAATTTATAATAGACATATTGGTAAGATACTAGAGGAACACTGGGATAAAAATTTTATTAAAAACAATGATCTAATCGACTCTATTAAAAATGTAAGCACAGCAAACATAAAGAGTTTTGACTTGAAATTAGGAAACCTTTGCAATTTGAAATGTATCATGTGTATGCCGACTGCCAGCAGTCAACTGTACGCTGAGGCCAAATTACATACACCACTAAGGAAATTATACAATGACGACTACAACAACGTCAACGCCGATTACAAATACGCTGAAAAAACACAATTCAAAGACTGGTGCGACAAATTCCTTACCAAATCAATCCATATAAAGTTTACAGGTGGAGAACCATTTATGAATCCATACCTTTTGGAAACATTAACATCAATTCCTGACCACCAAAAAAGTAAATGCATATTACATTTTACCACCAACCTCACCAAAATAAACAGTGAAATTTTAGAGGTTTTTGACAAGTACAAAGAAGTTTGGATCAGTGTTAGTGTGGAAGGGATAGGAGCAGTGCTTGAATATGCAAGGTACGGGCACAAGTGGGAGAACCTTGAAAAAAATCTAGACCAAATCACTGGCAGAGAAAATGTTCACGTGTCCATAAGCCACGTGGTCCAAGCACCAACCTTTAATGGAGTGCAGGAACTTGTTGATTACTTTGATGATAAAGCACTTACAATACAACCAATACTACTCCGTAGTCCAGAGTGCTATCAGCTATCGGCTATAAAAACCAAATACAAAGAGGATTTCCTAAAAAGATTTGAAAACTACAAAGGTTACAATAGTAAATTTATGGACGCAGTTTCAAACTTTGTGAGAAGTAACTTAGATCATGATGAGAACCTAGCTGATCAGTGCGTGTCTCGTCTCCGGGCATTTGATAAGGTAAGGAAAAATAATTTCCAAAATATTATTCCAGTTGATTATTTTTTGTAATTGTAATATAGTTAGGTATGGATAACGATATAAAAAAGAACTATTTTACAACTGGACAGATGAGGAATGCGTTGATCCAAATAGAAGATAGGATGGTTCACTCCAATTGGATGCCGACTGTTATACTAGGCATTAACAGAGGTGGGTGTATACCAGGTGTATATCTTTCACATAGATTAAACACAGCACACGAGGTCCTTGACATAAGGTTAAGGGACCATACTGCAAAACCAAATCTTTCGGTGCTTGAAAAAGCATTTGCCTTTCAAAAGAAAATTTTAATCATAGACGATATAAATGACTCCGGAGCAACATTCCAATACATCCTCGACAATTTTGGAAAACCAGAAGACCGTGTCCGATTTGCGGCACTGATAAACAACAAGCCATCCAAAGTAAAAGTAGACTATCACGGCTACGAGATTAACAAAGATGAAGTGCCGTCATGGATTGTCTTCCCTTGGGAGGAGTGGGATAAGTAGATTTTGACATGTTATCCTGGAAAAATCTAACAAACTTAGATCCTAAAAATAGACTTATTTTAGAGAAACTTACAAAAAATAAATACGATACCCACTGTGAAAATGCCACGGCAGATTATCACACATTTAAGACTATTCAAATAGAAGATGAACTTTTGGAAGGTGGAGTCGAAAGAGACTCATACATCTTTGGGGGAGCTAATTTCTACGAAGGTGATATGCAATCTAAATTATACTCGGAATCACTGCTTAAAAAGACAGACTACGATAATGCACATCCTGTCACACAACTGTTAAACAAACACTTTAACAAAACATTTGGCCACGCAGTGAGGAACATCCAGCCACCAGGCGAAGTGGTTGCCCCTCACTTTGATTTGAATGGTGACTTTTCAAACTCCTATGGAAAAGATTTTGACCCTGACAATTTATGCAAAGCAATGATTTTTCTTGAAGATTGGAAATTGGGACAAATGATAACATTTGGAAAGTCTTCGATTACGAATTGGAAAAAGCACGACTGTTGTACTTTTAATTGGTATATACCTCACGCCACAGCCAACGCATCTACGTTTTATAGGCCAATACTTGCCTACATAGGAATATAAACTAAAGGTTGTATTGACCTTTATTCTCATACTTGCTAAAATTACGAACATTTTAATTAACCTATAGGAGATTAAATGTTCAAAAACGTAGATAAATCAATGCTGATGAAATTAGTTTTACTACACGTGGTAGTGATCATAGTTTCAAATGCGTTAGTGGCCATTCCAGTAGAAATTTTTGGAGTCAAGCTGACGTGGGCGGCATTCACTTTCCCATTAGTTGTGATAGCGACTGACTTGACTGTCAGACTGCTGGGTAAACAAATAGCAAGGGCCACAATCGCGGCGGCTTATCCGTTAGCAATAATCGGATCGATCGCAGTTGTTTTGGCTGAAGGGGCACCGCAATCGGTTGCCATGAGGATTGGTTTCGCAAGTGCCACTGCTTATGCAATTGGTACATTACTTGACGTATACGTATTCCAATATATTAGGGAATCAAAGACATACGGCAAGAATTGGTGGTTAGCACCAGCGGTATCAACTATCGCGGCTAATATCATTGACACTTACACATTCTTTGCAGTTGCATTCAACAACAGCGCCGACGAATACATGGCGGCTAACTGGGTTGAGATTGCAGGATCGCAGACGGTGTTGAAAATAGTTGTGGGACTTGTAGTGTTCTTACCAGCATATGGAATATTGCTGAACAGACTACAGAAGACTTACAAACTAAAATAAACATTTGGGGGAGTTTTATGCTCCCCCATTGACAAATCATCTAAATACATTTATAATAAGAGAACATTATGGGAAACAAGGCAGGCAAAATTTGGGGGCAAACAGAGCAGATAGAAGCAAACGGCTCTTGTGAATTCCACAGAATAGATTTTGTAAAAGGTGGCACGTGCTCAAAGCACAAGCACGAATACAAATGGAATGGTTTCTACGTAATGTCAGGCGAGATGAAAATCCGTGTATGGCAAAAGGACTATGATCTAATTGACGAAACCATACTTAAAGCCGGTGACTACACAGCCGTAAAACCAGGACTATATCACTCATTTGAGGGATTGGAAGATGGTGTTGCGTTTGAACTGTACTGGGCGGAGTTCAGACATAACGATATACAACGAGAAAGTGTTGGTCATTTACAAACAGGCAATGTGGTAAGGCTTGATAAGAAAAATGACAAAACAAAAAAATAAAATTCCAATAAAAGGCTACGCAACTTTTGATCCATTGAAACACTGTTGGATTGGCTCTGGATTCAATACAGATTGGTTCAAAGATCTAGCGATATACAAAAATAATAAAATAATGGATCCTCTCAAGCGTATAGCAGATGAGACTGAAGAGGACTATCAAAAACTAGAAAAAATATTGAGAGATGCTAGTGTGCAAACACATCGTAGTTTTTTAAATGTTGATAAAGTTAAATCATTGGAGCAAATTCAAAGGCCTCCGATGACACCAAGAGATTATTTTGCAGTAATCGGAAACAAGATCTACTGTTGTAATAGTGGACAACAAGGCTTTGCTGATGTCTTAAAACAGATAGACAGGCAAGACATAGTGTTCACGCCCACTAAAGGAGCGATATCGACTGCTAACATTGTTAGGGTTGGCAAAGATCTATACTGGGACCGTAACAAGGACAAAGATGGATTTATGGATGTAGAGCCTGAATTGTTTGAAAAAACAAAAAATGAACTCGAGGCACAGGGCTTTCGCATACATTTGTCTTACAGAGGATACCATAGTGATGGTGTTTATTGTGTGGTCAAGCCTGGATGCATTGTTTCTGTTCCAGATTTACAAGACTATGCAAAGCTATTTCCCGGTTGGGACGTGCTGACCGTTCCGCACCAAGACTGGTACAAGATGTCTCCCTTTTTGAATATGAAAAGGAAAGTGGGGGGTAAATGGTGGGTCAAAGGTGAAGAACACAACGACCAATTGATTGAGTTTGTTAACACTTGGTTGAACGACTGGGTTGGATACGTGGAAGAAACAGTTTTTGATGTGAACATGCTTTCCATAGACCAGGACACTATAATATGTAATAATTACAACAAAGATGTTTTTGAATATTTTAAAAAACACAAAGTTGAACCGATACTATTCAATTTCAGGCACAGATATTTCTGGGATGGCGGCGTACACTGTGTGACTCAAGACTTGTACAGGGAAGGAACAATGGAGGACTATTTTGGCTAATGGCAATATCTCACCAGATGGCAAATGGAAAATTGTCATAGAAGATAACAAAATAAAATGGATCAAGTTGACGGAAACTAAAGACCAGTATACAATACAAGAACTAGTAGAGGCAACAAAAAGGATATTACCAGAGATATGGTAGACGAAAAAAAATATTACTATTCAGAGATATTTCACAGCATACAGGGTGAAGGTGAATACACAGGCACTCCAACAGCCTGGATAAGATTCTTTCTGTGCAATTTACAATGTAATGGTTTCGGACAAAAGGATCCAACAGATCCAAGCACCTATGAATTGCCTTTTCAAGATTTTGACGTAGACAGTGTAAAACGGGTTGAAGATCTTCCTGTGTGGGAAAAAGGTTGTGATTCTAGCTATACCTGGGCGAAGAAGTTTAAAAAACTTATGGGGCACGAAACACCAACAGTACTAGCAGATAAAATTGTCAACATACTGAAAACAGACACAAATGCAAATGGTCTGTTTTTGCATCCAAATTCAAGACAGCATCAACATCTGTGTTTTACAGGTGGTGAACCTTTGATGATCACAGGTCAGGCCGCAAGTATGGGCATATACAGAGCTCTAGAGAAGAGAGCAAACTTGCCAAGTTCTATGACATACGAGACAAACGGCACACAAAAACTAACAGAGCCATTCAAACAATGGGTAAAAGACATACCAGAAGAAATATTTTTCAGCGTAAGCCCTAAGCTGTTCACAGTATCTGGTGAAAAGACCGAGAAAGCTATCAAGCCCGAGAATGTTGCACAATACAAAGAGTGCAGTAACAGAGGACAATTGAAATTTGTTGTAGGTGCTAGTAGAAGAGAATGGGAGGAACTTGAAAACACGGTTAGGAAATTTAGAGAAGCAGGTGTAGACTGGCCTGTATGGGTGATGCCCACAGGGGCAAGAGAAGAAGAGCAAACTGCCACTGCTGGTAAAGTAGCAGAAGAGGCCTTTAAAAGAGGATACAACGTGGCGGCCAGAGTCCATGTGTATCTTTTTGGTAATGCAATTGGAACTTAATTGACAATGAAAGATCAAACATATATAATACACGTATGAAAGTTAAAAAAACAGCAAAAAGCACTTTAAAGAAAAAGACAACTAAGAAGACCAAGAAGAGTGAGGAGCCTGTAGTAAAAGTTCTTAATCTCAATGTAAATCCTGAGAATCCAAGAAACGGATTTTTTGAGCTAGACTGGAATGACGAGTTTGTGAATATGTTGAAACAATCAGGATACGAAGGACAATCAGAAGAGGAGATTGTTGACAGATGGTTTCAAACACTTTGCCGGACTATCGGCAACGAACAAGGCATTGATGTGACAGGATCTGGTTATGTGCAGATCAACAGGAGAGATGACGGAAAGACTGAGGTATCATAATGGGATATTTTTTACTTGGAGTATTGATAGGTTGGCTAGTGCCAAGACCAAAATTCATCGGCAAGGCCGAGATAGCAATATGGTCACCTATTAAAAAGAAACTTCCAAAAAAAATTCAAAACTGGTTTGGCTAAAAAATAAAAAGTGTTCGATCCTATTTCTATTATCCTCATAGTGTATGTGTTAGTAACACTAGGAGTAGCCTACACTGTTAGGAAAACAGATCTTATTTCAAAAGAAGGTTTTATGCTTGGCAACAGGCAGGCTAGTGAGATAAAAATTGCCTTCAGTGCCGCGGCCTGTTGGGCATACGTCTTTGCACTTGTAATTAATTCCAGATTTACATACGACTTTGGACTTGCAGGATTTTTTTGGTATGGCCTTCCTTACGTGTTAACAATAATGTATTTTGGTCTACTTGCAAAGAAACTAGTGTCCAAACTTCCAGATGGATTTACACTCAACCAATATATTACAGAGAGATATAGAAATAAAAATTTAACATATCTATATCAAGTTTTACAATTAGCGGCGGCCGTGTATGCCATTACTGCCAATCTTACTGGATTTGGAATTTTAGCAGAGTACGTGTCGGTTGACTTTGACTATAACACAATCATTATTGTGCTGGGATTGACCGTATTAGCCTACAGTTTATGGGGAGGTATTAGATCCTGTCATATTACTGATTCAATCCAGATGCCATTTATTCTATTCGTTAGTTTGGGATTTGGTATTGTTGCAGTGCTCAAGAGTGGTGGATTTTCAACTGTGATTACAAATTGGATTACTGCTAAACCGGAAAGTATTTTAAGTGTTGGCAAGGTGTTGGATCCAGGTATGTTACTATTCTTACTATTTGCTGGATCTATCATGGCAGATAACAGTCATTATCAGAATGCTTTATCTTTGAAAAAAGGTGCCAGTATTGTGAGGACATACATTATTGCAGGAATTATATTATTGCTTACATTAGTCGGTCTGGCCCTATTGGCGGCTTCCGCATATAGCATTCCGATTGAGGTTGCCAAGGGTGACCTAGCATCAATAATAGTTACAAAATATCATTTTGGTGAAATTGGATCAATAATATTCATGTTGATGGTGCTGTTCAAGGCGTCTAGTGTATTGGATTCTTCACTTAATGGAGCAGGCACGATACTAGCCAATGATATTTTAAAAAACAATAATCCAATAAAAATTTCCAGAATCACTATGATAATTGTAATGGCACTAGGAATATTTCTTACAACAATGAAAATAGACCTATGGATCTTGATTACTACATTTGGAATGTTAAGGGTATTGGCCGTTGCTCCAACAGTGTATGGTTTATTTGTAGATAAAAAGATTAGTGTGACTGCACTTACGCCTATCATGATAATCACTGGGGCAATAGGAGTTGGCCTTACATTGATAGACGAACCTGTTGGGAAACTACCGTTGAATATACTGATGTTGTCTGTACCTGTATGTTACATGACTTACCAGCATTTCAAGAAGTAAAACACTCAACCAGTAAACCACATAATTACTAAAAATGAACATTGTTGAAACATTCTTCAAAGACTGTGCTTTAGACAAAGTTGCTTACATCATAGATGATGAAAGGATCACATACCGTCAACTGCAAAAAAAAATAAACCAGTATAGATCTGTTTATAAAGCACTGGGTATTTCTAACAATGTCTTGATTTTACTGCCTGAGTCTTTTGACTTTGTAGCATCTATATTGGCGTGTTGGTCACTTGGAATAGCAACTTACCATCCTAGCGTAACTCTACCTAGCCCAACAATCCAATCAATGTGCGAAAACGCAAACACAACACACATCATTACAAATACGGAACTTTCAACAAAACTACACGTAGGATGTAAATTTATAAACATCGACACACTAGAGCTGTACAGAGAAGACAAAGATTACAGTGAGCAGGACACCGACAAAGATATATTTTATGCCATCACTACAGGATCTACAGGAGCACCAAAAATGACAGTGCATTCAATATACAACATTTTGAATTGGGCAAGAGTTTATTCTCAACAAGTTGGAATAGATCAATCTTCCACAATCTATACAACGTCAAAGATTTCATTCAACTGGGGAGTTGCCTGTGCAATAAGCATGAATCTTTATAGCAAAAGCACTTGTATATTGAACACAAAGATTGCAACACCAAAACTTATCAAGCATAACATCGAAACACATAGGCCCACACACTTCTTTACAGTACCATTGTTCATAGATTTACTTTTAAAGTCAAAAATAGATGTCGACTTCAGTCATGTAACTCTAAGTATGTCGTCTGGTGACTGGTTACCTGCACACCTATGCACACAGTTTCAAGACAAGTTTAAAAAACAATTACTAAACGGATTGGGATCTGGAGAGACCGTTAGCAACTATACGTTCATAGCAACCTGCGACAATCAAAATATTAACAGCCTCGGAAAAAATATTCCAGAAGTAAAACTTCGTATCGTGAAGGACAACAAGGAATGTCAATCCGGAGAGGTCGGCGAGATATATGTGTCCGCTCCTTTCTTTTCAAAGACCTATCTGAATTACACCGATGATACCACATACGAAGATGGATGGATAAAAACCAAAGATCTGGCCTACATCAACGACAACGGTTGTTTGGTGTATATGGGCCGGAAGAATTCTATCTTTAAAATTAATGGCGTGTTTATAAATCCAATGGAAGTAGAGAAACAAATACTTGAGTTTCAAGGAGTGACAAACTGCATAGTGAAACCCACAGATGTGGAAAGCGGAGTGCCAAAGTTGGCAGTGGATTTGATATGCAATCAGAACATAGACACAGCGGAACTTAGGATTTTTCTAAATAACAAATTAGAAAATAATAAAATTCCTAAAGTGTATAACGTGGTCAAGGAAATACAAAGAACGTGGAATGGCAAAACACAAAGGACCATCGTAAATGCGGTTTAAAGTAATAAATTTAGATTTAATTATTAAGGTGAAAACGGAAAAGACTCCGTTGGTGGCAAACTTCATGGGACGCAAACATGAACTTGGCACCGGTGAACACTCGTTTGTGTTTCCGCTACGCAGGATAGATCAAATACTTGAAATAGATTTTAGTGGGTTTACACCCCAGGAAAAATCACAGATAATAGAACTAGAATTGTTTTATAATAAAAAAAAGTTAGATACAAAAAAAATTACATCTTTTCTTATGAAAAATAATCTTTATGTAGAGAATAAGTTAATGGATGTGTATGACAAGGTACACTTTAATGGTAAACTTTACTTTACATTTATTAGAAGTTGGGTTGAAATGGAAATTATATCTGGCTTCACTGTATCTAAGGATAAACAGGATTTTATTTCAATAAGCGAAGGCAATCATCAACAGGCAGAACAATTTAACAAAAGATTACATGAAAATAAAAATAAAAAGCACTTTATTGCTATGGTTGGTACCTGTCACCAAAGAGATGTAAAGAAGAAGTATACGCCAAGTCTGTTTAGTAAACTGCAAGAAGAATATCCAAATGAGACACTTTTAAATTATTCATCAGAAGGACTTAATGACTGGTGTATCTTGCATAATAGTCTTTGGGTGTTAGACAACTTAAAAGTAAAAAATTTATTGTTTACACTTAATGTGGGAACCTATATGCCACACAAAATTAGGATATTTGATCATATCAGTTACTGGCCTTTCCTAAATGCACCGTCGCCAAGCGATTTCAAATATGAACAACAATTAAAACTATACAGGTTTAATAAAAATAAGATGGCAATGTGGAAAAATATACTCAACGGAAAATTACAACTTTTGTTGCAAAGATGCAAAGAGGAACAAGTCAATCCAATTATATTAAACTATGGTAGTAGGGAGATATGGCACAACAGGGATCTTATAAATTGGTATTCCGAATACAAAAACAATCACGATGTGCATTTAGATAAAAGGACACAAATTACCAATAACAAAGTTTTTGACAAAATACAGTCAATGATTGTGTAGACATAAAACCAAATCAGTGCTATAATATTGTATGACCCACATATTAGTAGACACTGCAAATACATTCTTCAGAGCTAGACACGTCATCCGAGGCGATACATCAGAGAAGGTCGGAATGGCTATCCACATAATGATGAACTCTATTAAGAAAGCCTGGCAGGACTTTGGTGGCACTCACGTCGTATTTTGTCTTGAAGGTAGATCATTTAGAAAAGATATCTATGCCCCTTACAAGAGAAATCGTAAAGAGATGGCAGATGCTATGACGGAAAAAGAGAAGGAAGAGAACGAAGTGTTTTGGGAGGTGTATGATGATTTCTGTGATTTTATAAAAACTAAGACTAACGCAACAGTTTTAAGGAACGAAAGAACAGAAGCCGATGACCTCATAGCCCGTTGGATAGACAAACACCCGGACATAAACCATGTTATTATAAGCACCGATAAAGATTTAAATCAGTTGATTACAACAAAGGTAAAGCAATACAACGGTGTCGCTGAGACTACCTTAACGCACGAAGGTTGGTTTGATGCTAAAACAGGCAAACCTGTTATAGACAAAAAATTAAAAGCACCCAAGCCTGCCCCAGACACAGAATGGATCGTGTTTGAGAAGGCAATGAGAGGTGATCCAAGTGATAACATATTCTCCGCATACCCAGGTGTGCGTACAAAGGGCACAAAGAACAAGATAGGTTTACAAGAAGCATTCGCTGATCGTAAAGAGAAAGGATACACTTGGAATAATCTTATGTTGAGTAAATGGCTAGACCATGACGGAAATGAACACAGAGTGCTGGAGGACTATGAAAGGAACAGGGCACTTGTTGATTTACACGCACAACCAGAAGCAATAATAGAAGAACTTGATCAAACTATTGCACAGGCCAAAGCTGAAAACAAAAGCGTAGACCAAGTTGGGATCAGATTTATGAGGTTCTGTGGCAAGTACGATTTAAATAGAATTAGTGAGCAGGCACAACTTTATGTTGAGCCTTTTAATGCGAGGTTAGTATCATGACAGTAAGAGCAAAGACACTA
>MDTB01054878.1_pt1 | contig 14611 bp, 18 predicted proteins | sample 811161 | NCBI WGS metagenome assembly MDTB01 (sample SAMN05326650, study PRJNA326480) | marine metagenome | isolation source: seawater | place: Mediterranean Sea | collected 2009
AGCACCTCAACTTATGCAATTGTCAGCGTCTGATAAAGAAGCTCAGGTTCTTGTTAAAGACAGAACAGAAAGACTGATCGTTGCTATAACGGCCTATCATAGGGCGACCTGCCAAATAGGCATAGTTACCCAAGACACACTTCAGGAAGGCGGGTTCCTCCAGAAACCTGTTCATTTGCCACAGTTAAACGATATTCATCTAAAAATTGAAAAAAGCGGCTACAGTGCCGCTGCTGTCATTGACGCTGAGAAACCTCAAAACCTGGCGGTTTTGTCAGAAATTATGCCATTAGGAGCGTCAGTTTCAGGTGACCGTGTAAAGTATGTGCGCTCTATCTCTGACAGAAGTACTCCTATGCAACGGATGATTATGGCGGATATCAACCTGTATTCAGCAAACCATTGTTGAGCGGAATAATTTTCAGTGAGTTGTATCTGAGAAACGGAGAATAAAATGCGAAAGCACCTCAAAATGAAAGTCGCTTTACTGTTGATGACTGCTGGATTCAACACTGTAGTATGGGCTGCTGATCCTGCAAAAGTTGTCGCAGAGGGATATGACAAGCTTTACGAAAATGGCGAAATTACAGCTAATAAGCTTCTTGACCTGAAAGCCTCAGCGCTGAACTACTATTCCGAGAATGGTGCATGGCCAACTGATATTACAGACCTGGCTGTCGATGGGTTTTATTACGGTAGTTATGACACCATGTATGGCACTACCGTATCCGGTGTTGAGAACGGTAATAGTTACATTTTATCTGTTGATGTCCTAAAAGATAGCGTTGCAAATTATGTCGCATCCTTTATGAACGGAACGACTACAGACAGTACTGTTAACATTCAGTTTGGGTTACCTTCCCAAGTTCCGGTTTTACATAGCACGTTATCTCGAGTTGATGATGGCGATGTAGCTCGAAACACCATGGAAACAGACCTACACATGGATGGCTACAGTATTACGGATATTGATACTGTTACTGCCAGAGCTCTGGTAGCGCAGCGGGCAGATATTCAAAATGGTTACATTGAAAATATTTATGCACAGCTGATAAATGCTCCACTGGCTAATTTAACAACAGTAAACTCTACTACAGTAAATTCTGACGTTGTCAATTCTGACAGAATCTACGCGAGTGTAGGTGTCTATGATAATGGTACCCGGGTATTTTCACCTGCAAATCTACCAACTAAAGCCGATGTCGGACTGTCAAATGTGCAAAATTATGGTGCTACCAACAGCTACGCCGGCAACAGCACAACGCTCTATGCAACTCAGAATGCGGTATATAACTCTCACGTATACTTGAATAACCTTAAACTTGACAAAAATGCCACTGCGGTAAATGCGGACAGGCTTGATAATCTTGATTCATCTTCATTTATCCGAAGTAATGCTTATGATGCGGTAAATGCAAATACCCGCTGGGAAGATAATCGAGAAATCCGCTTAGGTAGCAGTTCTGATATGAGACTGAAGCATGATGGATCTAATTCCATCATCGACAACTATACCGGGGACCTGTATTTGCGTAATCGTTCTGGCGGAAGAGAGATTTACCTTCAAGGCACGACTACCGGAGGGCAGAAGCACACTGCTGTCATGGTGGATTCAAGCTCCTATGTTAGGGCTAGGTTGATGTATAACAGCTCCACGAAACTATACACAGACCCTAATGGAGTAACTGTTACGGGGGATGTAAATGTCAGCGGAGGACACCTTAAAGTCAATGGCCAAAAGATAAGTAAAGACTATGTAGACCTGGGCCGAGTAATGAACTTCAGTATTTCGGACAGCTACACAGGCGGAAGCTCAAACGTGTACGCCAGCCAAAGAGCTGTAACCCGGGCTTATAATGCGTTGAATAGCTCCAAACTCGGAAAAAACGAAAAAGCAGCGGATTCTGACCGATTAGATGGCATTGATAGCTCAGGTTTTGTGAGAACTAGCCGACGTATTAACGGTAAGTCGTTAACTGGCGATATTACGATTTCGAAAAGTGATATCGGTTTGAGCTATGTCAGAAACTATGGTGTGACTAACAGTTACACCGGAAACTCAACAACTACTTACGTAACTCAAAGAGCGCTAAATAATGCCTACAAAGCCGCTCTTTCAGGCGGAAAAGCAACTTTTACAACAATTTGGGAAAATAAACGTGGCCAAACTAGTGGGGATATAAGTTTGTTCCGTTCCTGGAGAGGATTTGATGAAATTTTTATTGTGGGTACTTCAGATAGTATAAGTAATATTTATACAAAGACATTTACAGAAGAAGAGTACGACAGAGCATTGGAGGTATATTTAAACTATGGACGAAGCAGTTCCGATATTAAATTTCATTTGATATCGGACAGTAATGTTCACTGGTCTGGCTATTTTTCATCTGATAGATACTTTAAAACTGAAGTAGAAACTGGTGCGATGTTTGGAATCTATGGAGTTACTATGCAGTGAGAAGTCTAAAAATTAAGCGCTATATATCTTTGTGTTAGGCGTATTTTTAGGCTGTGTATTTTAATGCTGTATAAAAATCTTAAAAACACTAACTGCAAGTCTGAAAGAGCAAGGTTTATCAGCGGGTTCCTCGTGATTTGTCTAATGTTGTAATTTTAATATGATGAATATGCGAATTAATCATATTTTTTAATTTTAAAAAAAGTAGTATAGGAGATTCCGCAATGGAATTATTTAAGGAACAAAGAACTGTTGTAGCTATCACTCTGAGCTTACTCTTAAGTGCCTGTGGTGGCGGAAGTGATTCAGATGCATCTTCAGGGGAATTAAGTGAAAATGAGTCGTATGTAGAAACGGACTCGGGTGAAAAAGTCATAATTGAGAATTCTAATGGAAATATCAGCACCGACGGAACCAAAAACTCATTTTCTAAACAATCTTCGCTGACGGGCAAGCATGAAGAATTAGGAGAGTTAGCTAAAGCGTGTTCGGACAATAGCACTCACTACTATGAAAGTAATAATGCTATTGTTTTTGGTAATCCAAGCACAACTATCGATGACTTTAAGACTGCATCTGCTTTTGTGGAACGTCACGTTGAAAGCGTACCCCAAATGTTTAACACCACTTGGTCCGAATATATAAATGACCGCAGAAGTATTGCTAAATTTGCTATTGATAACTACGTGGATAATTATAGCAACTTAGCCTCGATAAAAAGCTCTTTACCATCAGACTTTTCAGCCCTACCTTTGGAACAGCGGGAAGGCTTAGCCTGGCAAGACTATATTTCTTCTGACAAAGAAAGACGTCTTGCTCTTATACTTGAAGCCTCAGATTATGCGGGCTACAACTGGTTAGAAACAGATGTTCAACATCAAAACAAGATCAAAGTCTGTCTGCATGATGAATCTGAAGGGCCCTATGTGGAAGCATTCTATACTGGCATCGCACTGAGAACCCCGAGTTTATCTATCCCAGATGATTATAATCAATTAATCATAATGGGCTTAGTACAAATGATGCAGGAGTCACTGTCTCATTCAGTATATGGTAACCCTTTGCCTATCTGGTATTCGGAAGGTCAGGCACGCTATGCGGGTGGATTGCAAATAGCAGAACGCTCAGAGCACGATGAAAGTGTCAATGTACCTATGTTTGTCGATGCAGAAGATGAATACGGCTTTGACAAAGAGTATTTAGAGCTTCAATACGGCATGGCCTTTGCGCACATAGAAAATACGATAGATCTAGAAGAGAGAATGTCGTTATTTGATATGGTTACTGAAATGGCTCACGATTCATCCATATACACTCAACAAAGCCTCCCTGAAGATTATGACTTTGAGCCAGGAGAGACTGGGGGCGTCGAGAACCCGGCGTTTGTAAAAGCATGGGATGCTCAATTTATTATTGATGAAGAATACAATGATTTGAGCTATAACCGCTTCAAGCACAAGTACCATCAGCTATTGTCACAATAAGCTAAAATCAAAGCCCGCATCTCGCGGGCTTTTTTGTATCGAAACTCTATTCCTATCAGCTTTGAAACCGAGATCCTGTCGGGTTAATAAATTTTCCCTTTCGCATGGAATATATAGCTTCAGCAGTGTCAGTCAGTTCAAATTTTCGGATGTGACGATTAATGTGCAGGCTTTCATACAGCTTATTAAGAACATATTCAGTTTGTGTGGTGAAATAGCCGATGGGTAGGTAAGTATTAAATACAAAATGCATATCGAGTGACTGTTCTCTCTTCAAGTAAGCCACAGTTCCTGATGTGCCAGGTTCATTACACGTATAGATAATAAGCGTGAACTGTGGCTGCAGCTCCTCTGAACAACTATCTATCCACAATTCAACAAAGCTTAAATCTGATTGATCATTAACATCTCTCAACAGATAAGGTGTGTTTATAGTTCCGTCCACGTAGGGCCTTGAGATACAGAAAAAATCAGCCAATTTATATGCATCATCATCTGAGCAATGTTCAGCGAAAAAATCCGGATTAGACAGCGCCCCCGGCTGTGCCTTTGGTACACCTATTTTTTCCAAAACCTTGTTTATATGTACTCCTGGGATGCCGTGTTGAGCAAATAGTCCCAGTAAACGAGCCCTTCCTAAAGGAACTTCTGGGAACGGATGCATAGAAAAGTGCGCGACGGTATCGATAATTATGCTTACAGCGTCATTAAATGAAGCTGTGCCGGGCAAGCTTGCCTGAACCGCTTCAACGAATGCGGTTTGGCCAGCGGAAGTTCTTAACGTCGTTTTTTTCTCTTGCGCTTCGTGAAGAGGCGTTGAAACGGGATTGAGTAACAGCGAGTTGATGTTGTACAAATTTGGTTTCATAGTGACCTACGCTAATTGAAAGATAAATATTGATGCAAAACACACGAAGACCAGTCCGATGAAGCCTCTTATGTCACCGTAAAAAAACCTCGATAAACTCATGGTCCCGGAACCAGCGATGACAAATTTGAGCATTAACTGCGTAGTTTCTCGAGCAGACATATCACCGTCATCCATTAAAAAATGCAGGCCACCAAATAAGAGGCATAAAAAAGTTATCAGTGCGAATATGAAGCTCCACAAATACCGAGGTTTTCGTGTAATGAGGTATAGACCCATAGAAGAATCAGGTGAAACATATTTGGGAATTTTTCTTTGCTCAGTATCATGCATCGTGTTTGACTCTTAAAAATAGGTTTAAGCTTGATAGATATTGATTAAAGTTCTTAGCTGAACTTGTTGTGGGCAGATGGCCGGCCGCATCTGGATGGATCTCTTTTGCCACACGCAGAGCCCCTTTAATATTCATCTCATATACGAAGCGAGTAGTACTTCCTGGTTCTTCTAGGCTGCCATCAGGAGGCTGGCAAGACTCTTGTTCATAAGCCTTCTGATATGTCTTATCCTTTGGTAATAGCAGAAGTAACTTTTTGGTTGGTCTTGTTATGGCCACATAAAATAATCGTCTTTCAGCTTGTATATCAGTGGTTTTCCCAGCGACAGTTGCCGGACTAATTGTTTCACAACACGCGGGGACCACTGCCATGCCCACAGTAATTCCTTTAGACATATGTTGAGACATAATTCGAACCGCATTATCTGATGTGTTGCTTTCGGCCTTTAATAATTCAAGTGAGGTAAGCAAATCATCAAAAGACGGGGCCTGCCGCGCCAAGTCAAAAAAACCATGAGCTAGTGCCATGGTATGGGAAGTCGACCGAGATTGTTTCTGAGACAGAGACTTTTCAAGCTCTTCAATCAAGTAATCATTGATGTAGGCATGAAAGGTCTCAGCTGGAGTAGCTTTTTCGATAGACTCTTTTATTGCGTTGATTTTTTTGGAGACGCGCTTGTGAATAAATGGTTTTGAGTTTGGAATAACAGCTTTGACATCATCCGGAGTGGCGGTTTGCACATTGCTGAATAAATCAAAGAAAGCCGTGGCCACATTAGTTTTGACCCCAGGGTTTGGTGTCATCAGTACTTTAGAAAATAGACCCGCGGCGTCGATTCCGCTCCCACCTTTGCACAAGTTAGCCAGTGCTTCGAATGCTGAAAATGCAGGCAGTGTAGAAATCGATTTACCCGACGAAAGTTGGTAGGGGATACCGGCCCTAAAGAGTGCTAATTCAATAAAAGGGCTTACGTGATATAGCCTCGGTAGAATCGCAATATCAGAATAGGCGTTTCCCTCGCTGATAAACATCCTAATTGAATCTACTAATGCAACCTGCTTTGTATCGGTATAAGGTTCGGCACCAAAAGAAGGGGGAGCATAATAACCGATGTTGATTTCAGTTTTCGGGGTAGATGGGGCTGACAAACACATTTTCATCGCCCGTTTAGAGTTATTAAAAATACAGTTATTGGCAGCCATTGCTAGTGAGTGGCCATAGCGGAAAGTGGTTTTTAAGGTAAACTTTTGTGAGTCAGGATATTTGCGGTCCCAATGTTCACTCATCACGAGAGGGTTGCTCCCCCGCCACTCAAAGATAGTTTGATCGTCATCCCCAATGCCGGTGGTTTTTGCTCGCTCGCCGGCCATGATAGTAAACAAGTCCTGAACAATAGGGTTAATGTCCTGAAACTCATCAATAATGATTTGGTCTAGCCGGTTAGCAATCAGGTTACTGCAACGGGAGTCCTGTTTGATGAGTCTGACAACATCGTAAAGTAAGTCGTTAAAAGAGCGCATCTGGTTATGTGCTCTGGTCTGTTCGAAAATATCAAAACCCAACTTAAATGGCGCTAAATGTGATGACAGCCCAAGGCGCTCAAACATCACTGAGCTAGATTGAGTGTCACTTTTGCAGTAGTCCAAGAAGCTGGTGAAGGAATCGATAATAGAGCTATCGTAGATATCTACGTCGGTGGAGCCAAATTCGGCAATTGCTTTTCGTAAAGCATCCACCGCTAATTTTTGCCATATGAACTCACGAACTTCTAACTTCCATGTTGGCAGAACTCCTTTCTTCATAAAGCCTTCACAAAGCTTATAACCCAAAGAGTGATAGTGCCGGATGGTAGGGGAGCCTTCTACATTAAGCTTATTATAATCTTGGCGAAATTCTATTGCCGCAGGCTTATTAAACATAGTTACCAGTATCCTTTCTGGAGGAACGCCACTCATAATCATGTAGGCAACACGTGCACGGGTGGTCATTGACTTACCTGAGCCAGGGGGAGCTATAACAAGCGTATTTTTATCAAAAGGAGCACCGATAAATTCGAGTTGTTCGTCTGAAAAGTCCATAAAAGGTAGATTTTGTCTTGAATGGACAGAGAGTGCAGCAGTAGCGGTCAGCTATAAATATGAAACCCGATTTATCAACATTATTAGGTTCAAAGCATCATTATTTTTCATAATAATTTGGTGAAAACTAAACATCGGGTCAAAAGATGTCAGAAGCCTATGATATTTACCATTTGAAATATGAAGTATTACTTCGTCTGTCTAAGGATACAAAAACCCAGGTGCCTGAACATCTTGTAGATAAGTATCAGCAGATATCCAATTCCTTTAGGCGTCTTATAAACAAGCGAGATATACGTAGGGCCGCCAGAGAAAACGATCCTCGACTATTGAAAGAGTCATGGAAAGAGATTGGCAACGCGGCGAAAGACCTACTTTGTAATAACTGGTATACCCACGTAGCAAAAATCACATGTGATTCTGCAGTCGAAGCAGCTCGACTATCTACTTCCATCAATATGCAATGGTTCTTGAATGGGGCAAGAAACATAGATGTCAATGAACCTACAGATCGCTCTACAGCTCATTTAGATATTATTCGAGTAAGAGAGCGCCACTATCTATATGTACTTGGTGGTTTCTATTCCATCGAAGACTCAAAATTTGTGGGGGTGAGGGAGTGAATTTACGTGATGTAATGCCACGAATTCATTCACGAATGGCTGAAGTTGAGGTAATAGGTGACGCAAACGGTGATTTGTTGGTTGTCGTAATACAGGGGCAATTTCGACACTTTGTTACAAATAAGGGTAATGGAAAAATAAAACGTTTTAGAGAGCCACGCACCCTAACAAAATATTTAGGTAACTTGGGAATTAGACAATATTCATTGAATTTAAATGATTGGGATTTGAAAATGATTTTTGATCGCCATAAGGCTGCGGCGGATTTAAGGTCTAAATGAAATATTTAAGTGCTCTGATATTTAAATGATATTTTTCTTATCTAGCCAATTTAAAGAATAATTAAATTAATTGTTGCAATACTACAAAATATATCTTATAAATTTATTAGGTTAATTTTTTAAGGCCTAAATTTAATTTATTAATATAAATGTATTTAAGTGCAGGGTTTATAGAAAAGCTTAAGCAAATTCTCAAATATCTATATTATAAATTTCGATTAAAAAATAAAATTAAAGTAAATTTATAGCTAACTAACAAAGAGGAATATTTGCTATGAAAAATAACAATGTACAAAATGATAAAAACCTTGGTGTAAGATGGCCTGCCCTAGTAGGCGGCATCACGATAATTGCAGCGGGGTTAGTATATTATTTAAACTTCTATGATTTCAAACCTTCAGATTCGCCCGCTGATTGGGGAGCTTTTGGTAGCTATTTTGGTGGGGTTGTCGGGCCAATCTTGGCTTTTCTGTCATTGTTGGCTGTAATCGCCACATTGCGTGTTCAGTATATTACTTTGCAATCAGCAAGAGCACAGATGGAAGCAAATAAAGCAGAGATGATAGCAAATAATAAATCCAATGCTAGAGCTGATTTTCTACGTCGGTTTGAATTAGAAGAGAAGAACTTGCAAAGTTTAGCCTTAGATACTGTTAAAGCTCTTCTTGTTGATATCCGTTTGCAGGAAAAGGAAGAAGAGGATGGAGAAAAAGAATATTTTAAGTTGCTTGATGAATATTCTCGTGGCGCTAGCAATGTATTCATAAACTACTTAAAAAGATATCTCGCTATTCCACAAGATCCAGAAGAATTGGACAAGCTCTTCAACCATGCGGACGGTCCTGACGGTCTGATGCTTGAACAATACGTGCTTAGATTTAAAAGGATTCTAGAGGAAGCGCCCAAACATGGTTCGGATATCAAAAAAATCGTTAAATCGACTGCTACAGGAAAGCTATATAATGTTATGAAGCATCGATATTATGATGAATTGAAAAGACAAGAGCAGAATAAAGGCTAGTGAAGTATAGAAAGGGGCTCTTTTATGCCCCTTTCTTTTTATTATATTTTAAAATCATCTATCCTCGTTATTTAACTAATCGTAGATTCTCAATAGAACCTTTTATACCACTATCCTCAATATCAGTAATCTCACTACGAATAATGTAGTAGCCACTTTTTATCCAATTATCGATCTGGTTCTGTAGCTTTGAAACATGTGCTTCGTCGCTGAAATCGAGATAGATAACATAATCACGGTAAGTACGATATTTTTTCGGTTTAGGCCAGTTGTGATAGGCCGGCTTCAGTTGATACTCAACCGAACTTTCTCTTTCAGGGACCTCGTCATTCCTATACCTACCAATAAGTCCCTGGGTTCTACTTTTAATCTTCTTTGAATGCTCTGCTGCTCGCACTATCTCTTGCTGGGCGTGTGCGACCCTGTTCTGTGCTTTTCTTACTTCATTAGTAAAGACTCCTGCACTAACAGACTGGATGGCAATTACCGTTAACAGTGATGACTTGAACATAATAATTACGATTAATCGGGATTCTGGATGAAGGCACTATGCCTGCAGGGTATAACACAGGGCAATTAATTAACTGCGAGAAATCGGAAAATGCCAAAAAGTCATTTGCTTTTAACCCTGACAACCTGTGGCCTGCTCGCGCTATCTGGTTGTGCAAGTACTAACGAGATTGAGTTCGGAAACAAAAAATACACACCCGACGCCGACGGAACTGTTGTGATGACGCAAGAAGAAATATCTGCCATTACAAAAACAGAGGAAGCTAAATTTGTTCGGGGTCAGTTTCCCAATGTAAAGCTCACTGAAGCTGAATACGAAATGGTCAAAACCAATGATGAAGCGTTGTTTAGCTTGGTAGGAGAAGCGAACTCTGATGAAGCGGTATCTACATTTATAAGACGTGGTTCATTGGAAGATAACCTCAGCAGGATTGTGAAAGAAAATCGTTGGGAAGCTTTATATTTCGATGGGCCTGACTACTTTGTCAAAGATATGAAGGTTCTTGAGGAGGAAAATGTCACTGGTGCGATCATGAGCCTGGCGTCTGATTATCCGGTTTACACCTGCTTTGATGAAAAAGAAAAGGTCGTGACAGTTATCAAGGAACGATAAAGGGAGATGTGAGATGAAGATTGTTGATAAGTACCTTGAGGGCGATGAAATACGCGAATTTCGAACGCTGAATGACTATGAGGCAAAGACTCTGCTTGGCAGTGATCATGCTTCTCAGCAATTACTTGCTTCGGTATATGGTAGATGGATCTATTGTGACTGTTGCACCCCCACGACTATTAAACGTTTTACTGAGCTAATACTTACTTCCTTGCCACTATGTCCGGGCGCGCAAGCCATAAGACTTCATGTCCGCTATACCGTCTGGAGCAGGGTGTGACGGGTGAAGGGCAGCTACCTGAAAAGGTAGGCACGCGATTTTCGTTCAGTGCTTTCGCAGCAGAAGAGGGGGATGCTAAGCAATCGGTCGTTGAAAATCCAACAGGGCAGGTTATAGGGCGCGCAGATAAGCTCTATTCGCTTATGGCGTCACTGCTGACCGATGCCGGCACCAATACTATTTCCTACGGTGAAGCCCCCACTTTTGAGACCCAGTCCAAGAAAATTAGCGCGGCCGCGAAGAAATACAGTATCGGGGGCAAGTCTTTGCTCGAATACATGTATTTTGGGTTCGGCAGTATAAAAAAAGCCATCGAAAAAATGCAGTCAAACGAGCGTTTGTGGGTAGGTAAGAACAAACCTCAGTCGCTGGTCATCGCTCAGGTCGAGTCAGTTAAAATCGAAAATGGTGAAACGACCGTCAAGGTCAAAGATGATTGGGAAGTGACCTTACCCACAGATGCCAAAGTGACCCGCCTAAATGGAGCATTTTCTTTGTCCAAAGGCCCGTTGATGGTGGCAATGATTATCGCTGACCGCTCAACCAATGATGCCATGATATATGGCGTAACCCGGTGCTTTATCTCTCCTATCGTCAATACCCATGGTTTTATGCTGGTGGATAGCGATTTGGAACGCACTTTCGCCAGAGTAGCCACCCGGGTGATTATTGAAATGGAAGGGGGAGGGCGTATCTTAAAGCCACTCATACCGGTTCAGGTCGACGGCAAACCTGTCCTTGTCGATTTCGTCATCCAAAAAGATAAACGACACATCGCGGTTGAAGTGATGGGGAAATGGGATGATCCACTCTATCGCGCCAGAAAAGAGACTATGCTTCCGCTTATGGAGAAGGTCTATGACCAAGTGGTGAGTGTGGGCATGGATACCTCCACCTCAAGAAATGACTTTTTCGAAGAGTCATACCAGACAGTAAAGACACTATTAAATGATTAAGCCCATTTTGTACAAGGCCAGTAGCATGAGTCGAATCAAGCGCATTACTCCCTTTTTGATTATATTCGTTTCACTGACAAGCGCTTTAGTGTTGATGGGCAAGCAAAGTGAAAAGTACGCCAGTGATACAATGATATCTACGGGCAAAGCAATAACTCAAAAGTTTGCCCGATTGCATCAATCTTTTGGGTTGGTACCGCATTTTTATAAAGCTTTAGAACAAGCCGTGGTCAAAGACGGCTATACAGTCACAGACTTGTTGATATTGGACGAAACGGCGGTTAGAAGTGAAATGGCCCAGGAATATGCCTCAAGCACCACCTCGTTAACAAATCTGGAACCGATGATGCATGTTCACAAACATGACGCTGGCATGAGCTATGTTGTTGGCGGTTATCCTCTTTTAGGCATAGAAGCAATAGAAAGCAGCGAAGATATTGCGGTATTCTTCGGCCCTGTGCGAAAGAGTGTGGTGAAGAGACTTGAGCAACAACTTGATGGCGATACAGTCGATAACAAAGACACTACCGGCCAGCTACGCTATAACCGCCATGAGACAATGAACGGTCAATATATCGTTGGCATGTATTTATAAACAATTATTGGTGCAAAAGTGAAAAGAACCTAGGCCCCTATCGTTGAGATATTTGAAGTCATTGATAACGCGTACTTAAGTGGTTTGGTTAATGGCTCGTCACAGCCTACTGCAGACGTCAGGAAGTGGCTGGTCGCTAATCGTATTTCGATGTCTCAGGAATGCGCCACTTTCTTTAACGAATTGGGGGTGAAGAAAAAAGGGTTTGCGCTAGCGCTTAAGCAGTGGCTCTTACAATATAAGGAACGCCAGTCATTCATACAACAACATGAAGGAAAGGCTGACGATGCGTGGTTAGCGTCCTTTGGGCAGAAATGGCATGCTCAGGGCGGTGTTTTTTACTTCCAACGTGAAGGAGAAAAAACATTTGAAGGTGATGAGGTGCTCCGGGCCCATAAAGTGGGGGTGGTTTGTGTCAGCCAAGTGGCAAAAGCTGGGTCAGAGTGTCATTCGTTGGAAGTGCTGGTGGCAAATAGGTCCCAGCTAAACGCTGTGCTTAAGCTTCTGGACAGATGCGCTTTACCTGTTGTATCGGTAAACGCCGGCTAAGAAAAATCTGTAATCAATATCGTCATCAGCTCACCAACCCAGTCCGAGTTCAATCAGATTATCGAAAAGACACAGTTACCCGTATTTGGAAATGTACTACTTGCATAAGCTGAACCCTGATTAAGTTAAGAAAAGAATACTTGCTATCACAGTGCGTATTCTTTTCTTCGTTTAATTACACAGAGTATCAAGAGAGCTACTCGCAGTAGGGTGGCGTGCTCGCATTCTGTGCGTAGCTAGGCAAAACAGTCTGAATCACCTCACTACGAACAACACACATGCGTTTCTCTAAATTTGAAAGGTTTGCATCGAGTAATAAGACCTTTTCCTCTGCGCTTAATTGGGCGTCTGGGAGGAGTGTATAAGCGTGCTTAGCTGCAGATGCATAATAACTTAGCGCATTGTCTAATGCAGCGTCCTGGACCGATGACAACGTGCTATTTAAATCTACCTTGAACTGTCCATCCTCAGACACGACCACTGTGTAAAGTGGAACCTGCGCGCTTTGGCCATCTCTTAATAACATTAATGTTGTCTTGATATAGTAAGTGCCATTACTCTGCTCAGACATACCCAGTATGGCCCTGTCTCGCTCATTGTAACCGGGTATCAGTGTTTCGCTTTTACTGTTCCCGCTTAAATATTTGGCTGCGCCTTTGTCATTTTCATCGAGGGCGGTGATCCAAAAGTCATTGGCAACTGCAGTCGGCTCGTTGGGCGTATAAAGCAGGTCGCCACGCTCAATAATAGCATCACCAAAAACGAAGCACGTTGTTCCCACCGCGACAGCCACAATTACAAGCCCATACATCACAAATTTATTCATAATACCCTGAATGTTCACCAGCAAATTTTAGTGAAACGAATACTAAGGTTTCTGCATTAGCACAGGTACGAGAATCCCGATTTATCTAACTTATTCTCTGGCAACTCAGCATCACGATTCGATAGGCTTATTTCCTCTGTGTTCCCAACAAAACTTTTAAGCCTACCTTGAGAGCCTGTCGGCAATGGGACAAGTTGATGAAATAAATATGGAAGGTCGTACTATGAAGAAAACAATGACACTCATTACAATATTGGGTTTATCAGGTGCAGCACACGCTGGTTCGCAATTGCTATCCTCAGACGTAAATGAAATAGCGTATGTGTCTGAAGTGCCTGGTACGGGCACACAAAGAACAGTAAAGTCTGGAACTGAGTATTATCAGCGCGAAGATGGCACATGCTTTAAGGTCAGTTATAGCATCGACAGTATCAAGCAAGTGACCAGGGCCACGGGTGCGGTTGAATTGCCCAACACTTCGGCACTGTCGAAAGACATCGAATGTAGCGCAGATTTAAATTAATAGGGACTATGATGAGTTCAGATATCATTCAAAGCCTTCCCCCCTTGATAGTTATATGCCTTTTTCTCGGCGTTATGCTTTGGAAGCTAATGAAAGAGAAAAGGATCGACTCGCCGAATACGTTAAAATTTGCCCTCATCTTGCTATCTGCTGCTTTGATTATGCTAGCGGTATTCTCACCGGTAGCTGAAAAGGCGCAAATGGCTATAATCTTGTTAGCCGGCACGGTGCTTGGCTACGCCTTTGGTAAACCTGAATGTGAAGGAAAGTCAAATGGATGATAAAAACAAACAGCACCAATTACTTTGCCAGCAAGCAAGCTTGGTTCTTCGAAACAACGGCCTTTCAGACGAACATGTTCAAAGTATCTCTAAAGACCTGGCTGATGTGATCCTCACATCATGGGATTTGAAGTTGAGTAATATGGAATTTGCCAGCACGTGGTTCAATGAGCCGGGCGCGCAATGAGAAAGTTTTTATTGTTTGTGTCGACGTCGCTAATCATTGGTTGCTCATCTTCCTCTGTTGGCGATGGTGACGCACCGGCCAGTAAGTCTGATGCTCTCGGGCAGGCAGAAGCAGAGTATATTGTGAATGGCTGTGCCAGGTAC
>MDTB01179448.1_pt1 | contig 14610 bp, 12 predicted proteins | sample 811161 | NCBI WGS metagenome assembly MDTB01 (sample SAMN05326650, study PRJNA326480) | marine metagenome | isolation source: seawater | place: Mediterranean Sea | collected 2009
CCCCTTTGATCTCCTATACTCAATTCATCTTTTTCAGGAGAAGGATTATGAATTGGGATGCATTGGGAGCAATTGCTGAGCTACTAGGAGCCATAGCGGTATTTCTTACACTGGCTTATCTGACCGTGCAGGTTAGGCAGAATTCAAAGGCTTTGGAGCTTCAGAACAAGTTCTCTGCTGCTCAAATTATGCAGGCAAGAACCGACATATTGACTAAGGTGATCGCTTCCTCAAGCAGCGCAGAGAATCTAGCCGCCTTACAAAAAATCGCTCAAATTACAGGCCCAGAAAGCTTGGGCGATATTAGCCGCGAGGAACAATTTCGACTTACTCAATTGCTCAACATGTACATAGGCATGTTTGAGAACATAATCGAACAATACAAATGGGATTCTTAACCAAAGAATTCTACGAAGGTTCCAACGCTAAAAATCTGGCCACTTTTGCTCCAGCGTTCCTCGCGCTCAAGGTAGCCATGTCAGACGAATTTGAGGCTGAGGTTAAAAGATTAGTCTCGTAGTGCTATTCCACACCGTGAGTTCTGACGCTGTTCTAAGGATAATTCAAAAACGCTTGTTTCCATTGTGTTTCCACACACTTTGAACAAAATGTGACATATTGCGCCAGATATACGTAAGGCCTTGAATTAAATAGGGAAAGTTGGCTCCGCCTGCTGGGCTCGAACCAGCGACCCGCTGATTAACAGTCAGCTGCTCTACCAACTGAGCTAAGGCGGAGTAGAGGACGCCTTCCAGCACCGGGCGATGCTTGCTTCGTCCAAGCCGCGTAGTTTAATGGCCTGTTATTGTTTTGCAAGACAGTTTAATGACTTTGTCGCGAGCGCCTACCATCCGCGCAAGTTAGCGCGTGCTCTCTAAGGTGAACGATGAAACTGTCGCTCTATTGAGATGTTTTGACCGTCGACGCGCATGTCGACCTTCACGATAAGTCGTTCCGGCTCAGAAAGACTGTAACGCTCCGCTACTTTCAGCCCGGAGCTGGTCGACAAAATGACAAGCTCTGTGTTCTCCCAACCGGCGTAGATTGCCCAGGCACCCCGCTCTCGTTTGCCCCAGGTCACGTCACGATACACACCCGGTTCATGCTTAACGCCCATAGAGCGGTTACCCTGCTCAATCGTGATTTCGGTGGCTTCGAGCACCTGAAAGTCGTGGGCGACAAATGCCAGGCCGCCGCCCATCATCGCGTCCATGCCGCGGCCTCGCCCTTTCATCACAATTTGCCCGTTTTTACCTACGCCTGCGGGCAGGTCTAATCCTGCGCCCGCCTCCATAATGGCTTGTATGGTCTCCTGGCCAACGACTTCAATCGCTTGCCAGCGTCCGGATAAATCCACTGGCTGGGTCGGTTGCAGGCTCAATTTAGGTCCGCTGCATCCGACAAGTGCTAGCACCAGAATGGCCGCTAAATGGATATTCAGAGTTGGATGGCGCAATTGTGTATTTGGCATGGGCTCAATCTGCTAGATGTAGTCTTTGGATCAATCGTCCTAGCATGCGAAGTCATCCGCAGCTCGTAAAACCTTGCCTGACCATCCGGTGCGTCGCAACCCCGCATGAGGCTGACGACGCTCAATCTATGCTGCTAACCCGCTGTGAATCTTCGAAACCGCTGCTGCTGATCGAGCACAGCAGCGGTTTCGCTGACTAATTCATCCATGATGGTTTGAACTGGCTTCACTGCGTCGAAATAAGCAATGCTCTGCCCGGCGCCGGAATGTATTAGTGGTTCTATGTCATGCTCTTCTATAGCACCAAGCAGGTCACCGACCAACACATCCTGATACGGCATTTTGAGCGGCTTGGGTGCGGCGTCGGAGTCCCAGGATTGGCTCCATTCAGTGCGCACCTGACGAAAAGGTTTGCCGCTTTCGGAACGAGTGATGACGGTATCCGCACTCCCGGCCGCCTTGAGTTTGGCTGTGTTGACGGGATGCATGTGGCCTTGGTGTTCTTGCGACAGCAACCAAGCAGTGCCGAGCCAAACGCCTTGGGCACCCATAGCCAACGACGCCGCAATATGGCGACCGGTGGCTACGCCGCCTGCCGCGAGCACTGGCACGTCACCGGCGGCATCGACTATTTGCGGAACCAACGAAAAGGTGCCGATAGGTCCGGTATGTGCGCCCGCGTCATAACCTTGGGCGACAAGTATCTCGACCCCCGCCTGAACCGCTCGAGCAACATGGTGCGGGCTGCCGATCAGCGCGAGCGTGGTTTTGCCACGCGCCTTAGCCTCTGCAACCACTTCTGGTGGTGCGCCAATACCGCAGGCCATCATATTCACGTCTGATTCCATAATGGCCTCGATCTGCGCTTGTTCGATTTCCGTGGAGCGGATAAACCGCGTCCGCATGCCCGGCTCTGTCGCTTCTGGCACTGCGAACTTTTCGATTAACCCTTTGACGAACTCGCGATGTTCATCCGGAATTTCTGCTTCTATTGCATCACGCGAGTTGTGTTCTGGCATACCTGGAGGCAGCACCAAATCGACACCAAATGGTTTGTCGCCAACTAAGGCTCTGATCTCTGCTAACTCGGCCCTGATTTCGTCAGGGAAACGACGGGTAGCGCCGTATACGCCATAGCCGCCTGCGTTAGTGATGGCGGCAACGGTTTTTATATCGTGCGCAAAACCAAAAATGGGCAACGCCACGCCCAAACGATCACAAATTGGTGTCCAGATACTGCTCACGCTGATTTCCCCTTATTGCTAAGCCTGTTTTTACGTCCTCTCTTTGCGCCGTTTCTTCGACCTACTCATTGCGGAGAGGTGCGAGTCCGCTGTCCCAGTGTCGATCGCAGAAGATAGCGGCGGCGGCACAAAAGTGAGGAAGAGTATGCCGTTTTAGCAGAGATTCGGCCAACCACCGCAGGGGATCTCACGGAGTTGGCCGATGTGAATGCACGCGTATGGAAGCGCCTTATCGGGGCCTACTTGAAAACAATGGCGCTCTTGTTTTGATCTATAAAATGCTGGCCGATGCCGGCAACGTCCTTAAGATCGTCAAAGTCACGAAAGGGTCCAACTTCTTTGCGGTAGGCGACAATCTTAGCGGCTCGACGCGGTCCGACGCCTTTTAACGCACGAGCCAGTTCCGCCACGCTCGCCTTGTTAACGTTGACCGGGCCAGTGGGGGCTTGTCTCGATTTCTTAGCTTTCTTACCTGCTCCCGTAGCAGTCTTCTGAACAACTTGCTTGCTGCTCGCTGAAGAACCACCGCCTTTGCGGGCACTTCGTTCAGCGCTTTGTCGCCACAAACGTAGCGTGTTTGCTGGCTCGACTCCGTATGACGCACTCTGCGAAAGCGGGCGCTTTGATGAGAGGACGCCCGCAAATGTTTCGTCCACCCCATTTAACCGATCGCCCGACATGTGAGACGAAAGCCCAGAGGGAAACAGCACGAGAGGCTGGTCCATGGTATTGGCTTGTACTGAGTACGCAAACGACCCGGCTAACGCTACCATGACGCTCAGCAGGCTGACCTTTGCGGCGAAACCCCGCTTACAAATCCGGGGGGAAGACCACCTGCGAATGTGGAACAAGGACTGGCTGTCGCCCGACAAAGCTTTGATGCGATTACGCCAACTTTTAGCATCGGGTTGCTGCGTCAGGTTAGGGTGCGCTCTCGCACTCGCCGCTCGTCTAAACCAAGCAGGCTTGGACCAAAATATTGCATTACCGTTCATAACGACTCCTCGTTGAATAGGATGATTCAACTTAGTCGAGCATTAACCGGCTGGCATCAGCCAATGTCGCAGAGGGGAACAGGCAGAGTCTCCTGCACAGGTAAGAAGAACTAAAATAAAAGGGCGTGCTTTCACTGAAGCTAGGCTAGGCGCCCTCATCAGAAGCAGGACCATAAGTCGCGACAGAAGTTGCCTACGCTATCGCCCCTGCCCCTTTTTTGACCTCGCGAAAGAATCTTTCTACGGAAACTACATTAGGCGCGGACCCACTAGGTAGAGTGCTTCGCGGAATGCGCTGATGTCACCTGATTCCTGGCACCGGATTCTGCCGCCGCGGTTAACATAGCGGCGGGTGTTGATGGATCGGGCGGGGTTTGCGGCTGCGCCTCGATCTGGCTAGCTTCACTCTTGCCTCGCTTACCTGGCTTCGTTTGCCTCAGCGATTGCTGCTGAACCTGGTCCACTGCTTTCTGCAGACGCCTGTTTGCGAACCGCAATCTGATATTCAACCAGGCGCCATAGCTCATGCCAAGGCTTAGCCCTATTACTAAGGCGATCAACAGCCACCAAAACGCGCTGAGTTGCGGGCTTTGCCAGCTTAGAAAGCGAAGTGAGATGCGCTCTTGGTCAACGGCGAGAGCCGCGAATACGAACAGGCTAAGGGCGACGAGTATGAGTGCTAACGCCTTGAGATATTTCATGGGTGCTGATGACCGATGATAAGGGTTGCAGCCAGGCGGCTCGATCAACCGGCGGCCGGGTCGTCCGTTTGCGCGCCAGCGCGCTCGCGAGCAAGCGCTTCATTAACCCGGTCTCGCAGCTCTTTGCCAGGCTTGAAATGCGGAACATGTTTGCCCGCTAACCCAACCGACTCGCCAGTTTTCGGATTGCGGCCTATGCGCGGTGCACGATAGTGCAATGAAAAACTGCCAAAGCCCCGGATCTCGATACGGTTTCCGCTCGCCAGGGTTTGCGCCATTTGCTCCAGCATGGTTTTCACCGCCAATTCGATGTCTTTACTCGAAAGCTGGGCGCTACCACCGGTTGTCTGAGCCGCAGCCATGCGCTCGATCAACTCCGATTTGGTCATGCTTTGATCTGTCATACGATCTACTACCAGGCGCCTGGGCAGGCTCTGGCGACTATTTTTGTCGCCAGGCCAATCGCAGGCCAGGGCTACTAACTTTCGCCCATTTGGTCGTTTTTCGCTGCTTTAATCAGATCGCCCAAAGTAGCCGCGCCCGGGCGGTCAACTTCTTGCTTCTGATGATCACGTACAGCACGGCGCTCGTCTTCAATATCCTTCGCTTTGACAGAGACATTGATGCTGCGCGTCTTGCGATCGATGTTGACGATCTTCACTTCGATGTCGTCGCCTTCATTCAGGATAGAACGTGCGTCTTCGACACGATCCACGCTGATTTCTGACGCCTTCAACTGTGCGGTAACGTCTTCGGCCAACTCAATGGTCGCTTCTCGCTGATCCACTGCAACGATCTTACCTGAGACAATGGTACCCCGATCGTTCGCTGCCACGTAGTCAGAGAAAGTATCTTGATCAAGCTGTTTAATACCCAGTGAGATACGCTCTCGCTCAGGGTCCACCGACAAAATAACTGTTTCGATCTGCTCGCCTTTGGAGTAACGACGAACAGCGCTTTCGCCGGGCTCGTTCCAAGAAATATCAGACAAGTGCACCAAGCCGTCGATACCACCGTCCAGGCCGATGAAGATACCGAAGTCGGTAATGGACTTGATGTTGCCACTGATACGGTCGTTCTTGCCGTGGTTAAGGTTGAACTCTTCCCATGGATTTGGACGGCATTGCTTAATGCCAAGAGAGATGCGACGGCGCTCTTGGTCTATATCCAACACCATCACTTCAGTCTCGTCACCAACAGAGACTACCTTGGATGGGTGGATATTCTTGTTGGTCCAATCCATTTCAGAAACGTGAACCAGACCTTCAACACCGTCTTCGATCTCTGCAAAGCAGCCGTAATCGGTGATGTTGGTAACCGTCGCCATAACACGTGCCCCTTCTGGGTAGCGCTTGACGATGTTTGCCCATGGATCATCGCCCAATTGCTTCATACCAAGGCTAACGCGATTCTTGTCGCGGTCGAACTTGAGGATGCGAACGTTCACTTCGTCGCCCACATTGACCATTTCGCTAGGATGACGAATACGCTTCCAAGCCATGTCAGTGATGTGCAGCAGACCATCAACACCGCCGAGGTCTACAAACGCACCGTAGTCGGTCAGGTTCTTTACAACACCCTTCACATCCTGGCCTTCTTGCAATGATGCTAACAATGCATCGCGCTCATGGCTGTTTTCTTCTTCTAATACCGCACGACGCGAGACCACCACGTTGTTGCGCTTTTGGTCGAGCTTGATCACCTTAAATTCGAGTGGCTTGCCCTCTAAGTGAGCGGTTTCGCGCAACGGGCGAATGTCCACTAATGAGCCTGGCAAGAACGCGCGGATCTCATCCACATCCACAGTAAAGCCGCCTTTGACCTTGCCGTTGATGATGCCGACGACCACTTCGCTCTTTTCACTGGCTTCTTCCAGCTTCTGCCATGATTCGGCACGGCGCGCTTTCTCACGCGATAGACGCGTTTCACCCCAGCCATCATCGACTGCTTCCATAGCCACTTTGACTTGGTCGCCGATGCTAAGGGTGCATTCGCCCTGCTCGTTTAAAAATTGGTTTTTTGGGATAACCCCTTCTGACTTGAGACCCGCGTGAACGACAATCCAGTCGGCTTCGATCTCTACCACCGTGCCGGTTACGATGGACCCTGGTGCCATCTCGATGGTTTGTAAACTTTCTTCAAATAGTTCGGCAAAAGATTCGCTCATAGTAATGTTTGTCGTCCAGCCATTTGCCCATTGCGGTGCAGGCCAAACTCTCCTGGTTAGTTTTGTTAAACAGCGGCGCAAGTTTCGACGTTCCACCTCAGCGATTACTGCCGGTAATGTTGTCTCGATTCTTACCTTTGCCCTTTTTCTGACTCAGCGATAAGTCAGAACGGTCCATTTATACAGACGCCAGTTACAGAATTGAACTGCAAACCTGCCTACAACACTACTACAGTAATGTCAGCTATAGGCCGCCTGAACGAGAGCCAACGCTTGCTCATAAACCGCGTCAATCGACTGTTCCGTGGTGTCGATGACAACAGCATCAGCAGCGGGCTTTAAAGGTGCCACTGCGCGTTCCCTATCGCGCTGATCGCGTTCTTCAATCTGCGCAAGAAGGCCGCGCAAACTAACACTCAAGCCTTTGTTTTTCAACTGGATATAGCGTCTCTCTGCGCGCGCCGCCGGCGTCGCATCGAGAAACAGTTTGGCGCGTGAATCCGGGAACACCACGGTCCCCATATCGCGGCCGTCAGCAACCAGACCAGGCGTTCGACGAAACCGCTGCTGAGCCGCTAATAAAGCCTCACGCACCGGGCCCAGGGCGGCCACTTTCGACGCCGCAACTCCGGCTTCTTCGGTGCGAATCGTCAGGCTTAAGTCAGCGCCATCCACCCGCACCTCAGCGCCCCGAAACTCAATATCTATCGTCGCGGTAAGCGCAACCAACTCAACAACGTTGTCCGGGGCGATTTGGCGCGACTCGGCGACGCTGCCCAAAATTCGATAAAGTGCGCCTGAGTCGAGTAGGTGCCAACCTAATGTTTCTGCTAACCGCGCCGCCAACGTGCCCTTACCGACGCCACTGGGACCGTCGATGGTAACGACGGGAATTAGCGAAGATGCCTGATTCATAGACAACCTTTGGGCACTCGTTGCATTACTTTAAATCGGCATCCGATTTTGGAGTTTGGTTTGAAGTCGAGTCTGGATATTGGCCGCGCTTTTCTGCGGCGGCCTCAATCATAGACAGGGCGGCATCAGACTCACCGCTTTCCAGATGTCCGATAAGAGTCCGCAAGTCCGCCGAGAATGCCTTAGCTGCGCTTAACAAAGGTTTTCGATTTAAGCTAAAAATGCGTAGCCAGAGGGCCGGATGAGCGGCGGCAATGCGCGTGAAATCGCGGAAACCGCCGCCGGTAAAGGACAGGTGACTGACATCAATTTGCTGCATATAAGCAAAGGCTAACAGATGGGGTAAGTGGCTAGTCAGAGCGAGCAATTCGTCATGGGTCTCTGGCGTAAGTCTTTCGGTTTGCGCGCCCATGTATCGCCAACAGGCCTCTGCCAAAGTCAACGCATCCGCGGAAGTTGCCGCCGTCGGCGTCAACGCCACCATGGCATCCTCAAACAACTCTGCCTTGGCGGCACCGGGACCACTTTTTTCGGAGCCGCTAATCGGATGACAAGGAACGAAATTCGCGGGCAACGGTCCGTGCGCCTGAATATGCGCCAAGATCGGGGCCTTCACACTGGCCACATCCAACACGCATCCGCTGTGTTCACGCAAATGCAGTGCCCAGGTGTGTACTTGATCGCTAGGAATGGCGATAACCACCAAATCTGCTGCTGCGGGCACCTCGTCGACTAACTGGTCCACTAAGCCGAGCGCCAAGGCCTCCTGGCCGGTGGCAGCATCTGCCTCAATACCGTAAATCTCGTCCGCCAGGTTATTGCGCCGCAGCGCCGCGGCAAAGGAACCGCCGATAAGCCCCACGCCAACAATAGCGACTTTAGCAAGCGGCTGGCCTTTCTTCACAAATGCGTCAACAACCGGTTTCACAGCGCCGCCGGTGTACGCGTTGGCAGATGGACCGCTGGGTGCGGACATTGAGCAGAGGTCACAGTAACCTACTGTTGTGCCGAATGTTGGGCGTCGGCTTGCGTACTCGCGAGCGTTGTACGCACAGTTTGCAGCGCATCGATAAAGCGCTGGTTTTCTGCCGGCAAACCAATGCTGACCCGAATGTGATTCGGTAAACCGTATTCCGCGATTGGACGCACGATCACACCTTCTTGCAGCAGCGCCTGAAATAACGTCCCACCTGGCACACCACAATCGAAACTGATGAAGTTGCCCACTGAGGGAATGCAGTCGTATCCCATCGTCTCTAGAGCCGTCCGCATTTGCCGCAAGCCCGCCGCATTCAGTTGCTGGCTTTCGCTAATGAATTCCTGATCCTGTAACGCCGCCAAAGCCGCCGCCATGGCGATGGCGTTAACGTTGAACGGCTGGCGCACGCGGTTCAGGAGATCTGCCAACTCTGGGTGGCTCACGCCAAAGCCCAAGCGCAAAGCGGCTAAACCGTGGATTTTAGAGAAGGTTCGAGTGACCAACAGATTGGGATAGTCGCTAAGTAGCGCGAGGCCGTCCGGATATTCGGGGTCATCCACATACTCAAAATAAGCTTCGTCGAGTACCACCCAAACGTGGGCTGGTACCTGATCTAAAAAGGCTTTCAGCGCATCCCGCTTAACCCAAGTACCAGTCGGATTATTAGGGTTGGCCAAAAATATCACACGGGTTTTCGGCGTAATCGAGGCGAGCATGGCGTCAAGGTCGGCGCCATATCGGTTGTCCGGCGCTTGACTAGCCGGCGCGGTCACCAACGTGCCACCACAGCAGGTAACCGCGAGGCGATACACCACAAAACTGTGTTCCGCCACAATCGCTTCAAAACCCGGCTCTACCGCCACCCGCGCCATTAAGTCCAAAACGTCGTTGGAGCCGTTGCCCAGCGTGATTTGTTCTGGTTGGACGCCAAGATGTTGAGCCAAGGTGGCTTTCAGCGTATAGCCGCCACCGTCGGGATAGCGCGATAGATCGGTAGATGCCGCGCTAATCGCCTGCTGCACTCGCTCGCCCGGACCGCGAGGGTTCTCGTTGCTGGCCAGCTTAACAATGTCGGTGAGGCCCAGTTCCCGCGCGACAGCATCAATCGGCTTGCCCGGCTGATACGGATTGAGTGCGGCGATATTCGCGTTAACTTGATGCAGTAATTCCATGTCTTAGCTCTGGTGTGGCTCTCTTTATAGGGCGCTTTTTCTGGGGTTTTTATGTCGTTCTATTGTTTTCGTTCTGTTTTTTGAGTTTTAGGTGGTTCTTTGTATCAGGTGCCTGTGATGGTGAGCGAGGGGTCAGGCGGCTCGTGTAATTTAAACGCGGCCGGCCTTGGCCTGGATCATCTGAGGCACAACGCTTGCTTGGGTTGCAACCGGTTGCAAGCGATTGCAAGCGGTTGTAGACGGTTACCACTAGCGTGACGCAGCCCATGCCCTCTGGCTAGCTAGAGGACTTTATCGCCTTAGGGTAAGACCCCAGGATGCGGACTTCCAGTGCCACTTCGCGAATCGCAAGAATAACGCCTTGTGCGCTAGCGTCGCTTTCATGTCCATCGAAGTCGATAAAGAAAACATACGACCAGTCGCCGGATCGGGCTGGGCGGGTTTCGATGCGTGTTAGCGAGATACCGTGCTGTTCGAACGGTGCCAACACTCGCAGCAAAGCACCGGGTTCATTGCGCACCGACACCAATATTGAGGTTTTGTCATCGCCACTGCTGGCCACGGTTTGCTTGCCAATCACCAAAAACCGGGTTTTGTTATCCGGTTGATCTTCAATACATTCAGATAAAATGCGCAGACCATACCGTTCCGCCGCCATTTCGCCAGCAACGGCAGCAATATCGGGACGCGCGGCCGCCTGTTTTGCCGCCTCAGCATTGCTGGCCACGGCTATCCGCGGAATACCTGGATGGTGTTGGTCCAGCCAACCTCGACATTGCGCGAGACTCTGCGCGTGTGAAACGATTTCAGCTATCGGTTCTTGATGTGCCTGATGACGTAAAAAAGCGTGATGAATAGGTAGTTCCACTTCGGCACAGATGCGCACTCGCGCGCTCAGGAAACAATCCAGGGTGTGGTTGACCATACCTTCTGTGGAATTTTCCACCGGCACCACACCGTAGTGCGCGCCGCTAGACGCCACTTCGCGAAACACCTCATCGATGCTTGCCATAGGCACTGTGGTGGCAAAGTGGCCGAATTGTTTAATAGCCGCAGCTTCGGTGTAAGTCCCCTCTGGGCCGAAATAAGCCACTTTGAGAGGCATTTCCATATTCAAACAACAGGAAATCACTTCGCGGAAAAGTCTGGCAACATCATCACCAGCAAGCGGACCGGTATTTTCCTGCATGAGACGGTTTAAAATTTGCGCCTCGCGCTCGGGCCGGTAGAAGACCGGTAGCTCTTGTTGCAGCTCGCTTTGTTTGACCACGCCAACTTCCAAGGCACATTCTGCGCGATCGTTCAGCAGACGCAATAACTGGCGGTCGATTTGGTCAATGCGTTCGCGCAGCGATTTTAATTTGTCTTCATCCGTGCTCATTTTCAAATTCGCTCATGTACGCCACTAATGCTTCTACCGCCGCCAAGCTAACCGCATTGTAAATGCTCGCACGCATGCCTCCAACGCTGCGATGACCTTTCAAATTAAAGAGGCCGCGCTCTTCTGCCCCTTGCAAGAAAGCAGCATCTAAGTCTGCATTGGCCAGTGTAAATGGCACATTCATGGTCGAACGAGCATTAGCCACAACAGGCGCATGATAAAAATTGCTGGCCTCTATCGCATTGTACAACGCGCTGGCTTTCGCCTCATTCAGCGCTTCAATGGCAGCCAGTCCACCCTGTGCCTTAGCCCACTTAAACACGAGACCCGCCAAATACCAGCCATAGGTAGGGGGCGTATTGGACATTGAATCAGCTTCGGCCTGCACAGCAAAGTCGATAAAGGTCGGGGTTTCAGCGCGCGCAGTGCCGCACAAATCCTTTCTAACGATGATTACCGTCAAGCCTGCCGGACCGATATTTTTCTGGGCGCCGGCATAGATGAGGCCAAACTGATTCACATCCACTGGCCGCGAAAGGATGTCCGAAGACATATCAGCAACCAGTGGCACACTGCTATTTGGGAACGCTTTGAACTGCACGCCGCCGATGGTTTCATTCGAGCAAATGTGCAGATATCGGGCGTTGTCGCTGAGCTGCCAGGACTCTAGCTCTGGGATGTAGTTGTAATTGCTGTCTGCGCTAGAGGCTGCAACGTTAACGTTGCAATATTTGCCCGCCTCTTTGATCGCTTTTTTCGACCACGAACCGGTATCGACATAATCGACAATGTCGTCGGACTGGGTGAAATTAAGCGGGATAGACGCAAATTGCCCAGTCGCGCCACCCTGTAGAAATAACACGTGGTAAGCGTCGGAAATATCAAACAACTCGCGCAAGTCAGCTTCGGCTTGCGCCGCAATATCAACAAATATCTTGCTACGGTGGCTCATCTCCATGATGGACATACCCGATCCGGCATAATCCAGCATTTCGTTTTGGGCTTGCTCTAAAACTTCGGTTGGTAAGGCTGCCGGTCCGGCGGAGAAATTAAATGCGCGTGCCACTGTGGTCTCCCAAGTAAGGTATCGATTGCTGGTCACAATAACCAAGCTGACATGAAATTCATGTTGGGCGAATTCAGTTAGGAAGCTGCGTCAGACTCGTCGTCAGGATCAACGCTTTCCGCGATGCGCTCGACGCTGTTCAATAGCTCACCTTCTTTGAGATTGATTAGCCGCACACCCTGGGTGTTGCGTCCCACCAAGGATATTTCATCGGCGCTGGTACGCACCAACGTGCCCATATTAGAGATCAGCATCAGCTCATCGCCATCAATCACCTGCACCGCGCCAACGAGTCTGCCGTTACGGTCACTGGTTTGCATAGCAATCACCCCTTGTGCGCCTCTTCCGCGCATTGGGAAGTCAGCAAGCGGCGTGCGCTTGCCATAACCATTTTCACTGGCCGTCAGCAAGTAGCCCGCGGCGCTTGGTAAAAGCAAAGAAATCACTTTTTGACCCGCCCCTAGTTTGATACCCCGCACCCCTTTCGCTGAGCGTCCCATGGCACGTACGTCTGACTCTTTGAAACGAGCCGCTTTCGCCGCGTTTGAGCACAACATGACATCGCAACTGCCATCGGTGATGGCCGCGCCGATAAGGGTGTTGTCCTCTTCCAAGTCCAGCGCAATTAAGCCACTAGGACGAGGCCGGGAAAACTGTTCTAACGGCGTCTTTTTAACCGTGCCATTCGCGGTTGCCATAAAAACAAAATGGTCCGACGCATATTCACGAATAGGCAGCACAGCAGTGATGCGCTCGCCGCCGGCGAGCGGCAACAAATTGACCATAGACCGCCCTTTCGCACCGCGACTACCTGTCGGAATCTGGAACACGCGAAGCCAATAAACCTTACCCAGGTCCGAGAAACACAGCAGCGTGTCGTGAGAATTGGCAATAACCAAATGCTCAATAAAGTCTTCGTCTTTCACCGACGCCGCGGCCTTGCCACGCCCGCCGCGGCGCTGCGCCTGGTAGATATCCAGCGCCTGGGTTTTGGCGTAGCCCTGGTGAGAAATGGTTACTACCAGATCCTCTTCCTCGATCAGATCTTCGTCGGACAGATCCTGATGGCTGGTAACGACTTCAGTGCGACGCTTATCACCATAGGTATCCCGAATGGCTTCCAGCTCTTCATGAACCACAGAACGCAGGCGCTCATGCGAACCGAGAATGTCGAGCAGGTCAGCGATCTCATCCACCACGCCCTGATAATCTTCCATAAGCTTGGTTTGCTCCATCGCGGTTAGACGATGCAGCCGAATTTCTAAAATAGCCTGGGCCTGCTCTTCGGTAAGCCGATACAAACCGTCGACAAAGCCATAGGCTTCGCTCAACCCTTCCGGGCGACAGGCATCAGACCCTACGCGCTCTAATAGCTCGAACAGAGCGGAGGCTTCCCAACGACGTGCGATAAGCGCCTCGCGAGCATCTGCTGCCGAAGGCGAGCGCTTAATTAACTCAATAACCACGTCGATGTTTGCAAGCGCCACCGCCTGCCCTTCGAGGATGTGACCACGCTGACGCGCACGACGCAAAAGATATAAGGTACGGCGGGTCACCACCTCTTCGCGATGCGAGAGAAACGCCTGCAGCATTTGCTTGAGATTGAGCACTTGCGGCTGGCCATCCACCAACGCGACGCAGTTGATACCGAATACCGTTTGCAGCTGAGTTTGGCTGTACAAGTTATTAAGGATGACCTCTCCAGAATCGCCGCGGCGAATCTCAATCACCACGCGTAAGCCATCTTTATCCGACTCGTCACGCAGTTCAGAAATGCCCTCAATGCGCTTCTCTTTCACCAGCTCGGCTATCTTTTCGATTAGACGGGCTTTATTCAGCTGATAAGGAATTTCGTGAATGATGATGCGTTCACGGCCGTTACTCTCGACCTCGACCTCCGCTTTGGCGCGAACGTAGATACGACCGCGACCGGTGCGATAGGCCTGCACTACACCTGCGCGTCCATTAATGATGCCGCCAGTAGGGAAATCCGGCGCCTGGATGTGCTCCATCAGCCCATCGATATCCAACTCCGGGTCAGCAAGCAATGCCAGACACGCATTAACGACTTCGGTGAGATTGTGCGGCGGGATATTGGTGGCCATGCCGACGGCGATACCAGAACTGCCGTTGACCAACAGGTTCGGAACGCGCGTTGGCAATACTTCGGGCATCGAGAGTGTATCGTCGTAATTCGCGACGAAATCCACCGTGTCTTTATCTAAGTCGGCAAGAAGTTCCGAAGCGATTTTCGCCATGCGCACTTCGGTGTAACGCATAGCCGCCGGAGGGTCAGCGTCTATAGAGCCAAAGTTGCCCTGTCCGTCGACCAATAGGTAACGCATGGCGAAATCCTGAGCCATGCGTACGACTGTTTCATAAACAGCGGAGTCACCGTGAGGGTGGTACTTACCGATAACATCCCCGACCACGCGGGCTGACTTGACATAAGGTCGGTTGTACACGTTGTTGAGTTCGTTCATCGCGAATAGTACGCGCTTGTGTACGGGTTTTAGGCC